>ENA-ORXM01004206-ORXM01004206.1-marine-metagenome-genome-assembly--contig:-NODE-4206-length-12996-cov-3.233687_pt1 | contig 12996 bp, 11 predicted proteins | sample MGYA00237867_ERZ511480 | MGnify/ENA primary metagenome ERZ511480 (study PRJEB26309, sample SAMN06266103) | marine metagenome | isolation source: Algal blade | place: United Kingdom:Sidmouth, United... | reverse complement strand
AACGTTTATTCAAGCTTTCCCCGATTCAGATGTTCATATCATTAGCGATAGCGGTGTTCTGTTAAATCGAACAACCGGTGTAGGCGTAGATTTTGAGCGATCGGTTCGAGATGCTTGGAATGTATCGCTTCCAGAAGACTGCGAGGAATGCAACGATCATGAGGGACCCGGTGGCACAGTAATTGACGGTGAACTGTTCAACGTACTGCCATATCTTCTCAGCAAATACGAAGGTAATATCGATGATGACGATACATCAAATGATAAAGATCGTCTGACGTATACCCTGATGTACTATCGGCGCGATCCGATTATTACCGACTTTTTCAGGTATAGTTATATGTGTGATGGCGTAAATACGCGCAATCAGATGCGAGACCATCGCAATTATTATCATGTTTATTCGGAAAACGAGGGGCATACGATGCTAGACTTCATGTATGTACCGTTGATGGAAACGCTTAACGATAATATGCCATTGCTACAGCAAGCCGCAGACTTGGGCTTGATTGAGCAATCGGTTGTCGATAGCGCAAATAACCTCATTGAAAACTTCAATAGGTTTGAACTGCCATTTCCTAAATCAATTTTTGATTGGATTACGAATTTTCGCAGCGGCACACAAGAGAGCTTCGGTGATCCGTTTCGGTTTTTCGGAGCTTGTGGGGGCTAATGGCCTCCTAAAAGCGGATGCTGGCGGCGAGGCCAAGACCGGTAGGTGAGAGGCTGGGTGCGAGTGTGAAGTGTGCCGGTTTTGGTGGAGGTGCGGTTTTATTTGAATGCTGTATGACCGTCGGCCGCAGCCAGATGTCGGCGGTTTCGACAGCGCGAAGTACCAGTAGCGCTCCAAAAGATACCGTCAGTGCCGTCCCAGCGTGCGGATGCTTGCACGGATCTCCAGATCCAAACCAGCCACTGTCGCCACCATTGTCACAAAAGAAATCATCCATAACCAGTGCAAAGCTCGTCGCCATCGTGACTGCTGCGATCGATTCTGTGAGCGTATACACCCAGCCGATTTTCTTCCATTGTTTTGCGACCGCGTGACCCGAGCCAAAGCCGACGAAGGTTCCCAATAACCCTGCCGCACCATAACGCTCAAAGCTAATGCCAGTCTCGCTCCTCTCTGGTACGGTGATATTCGGCCGCCTCGAATTAGGCACAGCCGCCGCGGACGTATTGGGCACAGTGGCCAGGGCTGATCGCGTCGTCATGGATACGATCGCAACGCAGACTAGCCCCGTCACCCAACATCGCAATCGCCGATGTTTTTCAGATGTAGTCGATCCGGTTGTTTTCTTCGAGCCACGAATTTGTATTTGTCTTAAGTTGGCCATGCTTACTCCTTGCTGTTGAATCACTCATCGATTTTGCGACAATCGATGACTATCAACAAAGCAATGACCGTACCGCGACCATCAATAGAAGAACCCATAGTAATATCAGTTGATTAGACATCAGAGAGCTATAATTCCGGCCTGCCCAAGACCATGAAATACGCAGGATGTGTATTCAGATACAAAAAATGAATATATCAACGCGTGCTTGGGGATGCTTACACACTGTGGTTAGAAAACCTGCTGTGATCGCCAGCTTTCTGTGAATCATGACGTTCATATTTAACGGGCTGTAACCTGTCGGTATTATTCAATATGTGCATACTGCGGTTCCCTTTTAGGCCGCTGTCGGAGAAGGTATAATTACTACAGATTACCGGTGTCTGTATTATTGATGCTGATCTTTTACCACTCCGATGATCGCTATTTTTCGTTTCGCGTTGCTACATATGAAGCTGAAAATAGCAAAATGACTGTTTGCAGCTTAGAATATTCGCTATTATTCAAGCTATAAATGGTAAAAAGTCCGTTTGTAGCTTACGATCATTGACCAGCATCACGCATTGGAAATGCGTTAGTGTTAGCGAAGCAGTGAGTTAGGGGCGTAAATACCATCGCACAATTCCACTGAGGGAATATTCTGCACAAAGGTCTTGCTTGTCACGTGTGGAAAAATCGTGTCAAATAGAGGTATTATGGCAACAGTAATCGATTTCTCATCGCTCATACGCGCAATAGAGTCGCTTGAAAGTGCGCTAGAGGCGCCGCCAAGAAATGATCTAGAGCGCGATGGCGTGATTCAGCGCTTCGAATATACCTTCGAATTATGCTGGAAAATGATCCGACGTGTATTGCTCGCACAAGGGCGTAATCAGGTAAGTGCCAGTCCTCGGCCACTACTTCGTTCAGCCTTAAGTGAAGGATATATTGACGATATTCTGGTGTGGTTCGCTTTTCTTGAAGCACGAAATAGCATCTCTCACGCATATAATGCTCAGTTTGCTGATGAAGTCTATAAGAAGGTATGCGGATTTCCTGTGACTGCGAGAGCGTTACTAACCAAACTTCAGCAGCATGCGAGTTGATGCATCGAAATCATAATATTGGCCCCTACTGGTAGAACGCCAATGTCACAACCTGCGAACACCATGCAAGTAACAGAAGACGAACAACGAATCATAGATAGTATTCTTAGCGATATACTTAAAGAACATACCTCGGCACGTGTATTTGTATTCGGCTCACGCGCTCGTGGCGATGCACGCCTATCCTCCGATCTCGATCTGTGTATCGACAACGTTGATCCTCTGCCGCTAGAAATGTTCCCCTTACTCCGTGAAGCATTTGAACAAAGCAACCTGCCGTACACCGTTGATATCGTTGAACGGCGAAATATGTCTTCTGCGTTCTATAACTCCGTCGCAACAGATATGACTCCGATCTATTCTTAACGTCATCTTTTAATCAAGACGTTCATCATTTACGGGCTGTAAGGTGTGTGTATTATTCAATATGTGCGTACTGCGGTTCCCTTTATTGCGCGCGTAGGGCGAGGGGGGCAATGCGAAACATATGACTGTCTACAACTGGTAGGGGATCGTTACGAAGTCGTGGATGCTCGGGTCGAATTCGCGGGTGTTGCGCGTGGCGAGTGTTGCACCATGGACGGTTGCGCAAGCGGCTTGTAGTGCATCCGGTAGTTTCCAACGGTATTGGCGCCTTAGCCTCGCCGCCATGTCAGCGACTCGGGTATCGATCGGAATAATGTTCATCGCATTCATCAGTGCTTGTGCGCGCGAGAAATCCGGTTCGTCGAATCTAGCCAATACTTCCGCACGCGTGATAGTAGAGATGAATCCTGCGGAACCAACGGTGCTCAGGTAGGTTGTCGCGGCTTCAATACCATTGAAATGATCGATCAGGATCACCGAGTCAAATAAGATGGATGAGCCTATATCAGACATTCCGATCTATCGTTCCCATTCTGAACGCATGCTTTCTTGGTAGCTAAGTCCGTCTTCACCTGACCAGATACCGCTGGTTTCAGAGAGGAGATCATCAAAGCTTCTAGGCTCGCCTAGCGCTGTGTGTTCACGAAATCGTCGAATCACGATCCGAAAAAGCTCAGCCAGCGAGATGCCCCGGCGTTTCGATTCCGCATCCGCCCATCTCTTGTCATACGCATCCAACGAAACGATTGTTCTTACCTTCGACATGTCATCATCATATCACTTCCGCATATATGATATCAGCGAAAAACATTGCGAAATAACGGAGGTTTTAAGGATTTTATCACTTTTACGTCAGTTAGCTGCGGTTTATCATGCTAAATCGAACCGATGCCGTGATTTGTTATGATATTGACCTAGCTTGATACGGCTTACGCTTTAAAGGGGACGCGACCCTTTACAACACGTCAGACCCGTCGTGAAAACCGGTGGAAGATCTGGTCAGTGCGTATTGGGGGCGTGTGTATAACGATAATTACATCGACGATTAGTTCTCCGTTAATAATGACGTTCATATTCTATGGGCGGTAAGATATCGGAAATACTCATGTTTTACGTGTGTTGGTTCCCTTTTACGTACACCAGTTACTGTTTATCATGATAAATCGGAGATTTGTTGCGATTTATCATGATAAATCGTATGTTAAACGGGTGCCTGAGGTGTATAAAAGACAACTAAGAATAGATAAGCTATTAGAAAGGAAGAGTTTTTTTCTATTCGGGCCGCGATCTGTTGGTAAATCGACCTTGATCAAGCAACAGCTACCTGGTGTGCAGGTATACGATCTATTGGATGCGAGTACCGTACGCGCCCTATCTCGCAACCCGTCATTGATCGGTGAGGTTGCTCACGGCAATGATGCCAATATCGTTGCAATTGACGAGATTCAGAAACTACCGTCGCTGCTCGATGAAGTACATCGTCTCATTGAAAATCGAGGGCTGACATTTTTATTGACGGGCAGTAGTGCGCGAAAACTGCGGCGCGGCGGTACGAATTTATTGGCCGGTCGTGCGTGGTGGGCTGAATTGTTGCCACTGACCTTTTGTGAGATTCCTGATTTTGATCTTATATCCTATCTCAATACCGGTGGTTTGCCTCATATTTATCGCAATCCAGAATACGTTGAGGAACTGAACAACTACGTTAGCTTATATTTACAACAAGAGATCATGGCTGAAGCACTTACCCGAAACGTCAGCGCGTTTTCGACCTTCCTCGAGGTCATGGCACTGAGCAATGGCGAAGAGATCAGCTTTGAATCACTTAGCAGTGACTGCGGCGTCTCGGCCGCAACGATCAAAAACTATCTGAGTATCTTGACGGATACACTGCTTGGTTTTGAGGTGCCGTCGTATCGGAAGACGAAAAAGCGTAAAGCGATTGCACGTTCAAAGTATTTTCTATTTGATATCGGAGTCGTCAACGTGCTGGCAAGTCGCGGAAAGATTGTGAATAAGTCTGAGCTCTTTGGAAAAGCATTCGAGCATTTCATTGGATCTGAATTGCGAGCGTACATGCAATACACAAGAATGCAAAGCAAGCTGCAGTACTGGCGATCAACGAGCCAATTTGAAGTCGATTTTGTCGTTGATAATCAAGTGGCGATTGAGGTGAAAGCGAGTAACATGGTGCAAGCAAAGCACTTGAAAGGATTGCGCGCGCTCAAAGAGGAGCAACAGTTTAAATCCTATGTCGTTGTTTCTACCGATCCGGTACGCCGGATAACTGATGATGGCATCGTCATCTACCCTTGGCAAAGCTTCCTAAGCGATCTTTGGTCAGGTAAGATTATCGAATGATGCAGAAGTCATTGACTCATCCAACACTATTGAGGCCGGCTCTTTTGTGTTGCGTGATTTATGGACATGTTTCACGTGTTGATTGAACCTGAAAATAGTAAGAGAGGGTCTACCTATAATTCTTCAGAGACCGCGTAGCAGATTAGCCTGTTTTCTATGTTACTACGACCTCGCCTTGTCCCAAAATACACTTAAGTTGAGCGTAGCGATCCATGCACTGAGATAGTTGTCGTCAACGGTGGTGTTGGCAAGGATGCCGCGTATATCTGTTAAATGTTTTTCCGACTCACCTTCTCTGAAGTATTCTAACTTCTTAATAATAATGTCTTCAGGACGTGCGAAGTAAGCATGGATATTGCCCATGATGTCGACAAGTTGTCTGCGTTCAAATTCGGTTCGAGCATGGGCTGTGCTTTTTTGGATCATGATATCTATCTTTAATCCACTCTTATGGTGAACGAGATTAAACTGACCCTGCCTTACGATTTCATCACGAATCACTTCTGGCGGCGGGCAGTAATACTCTGTGTTTGGAAATAACTTGTCAAAGCTTCGCGCATGCATTGGGGAAATCGCAACGACGAGGTCCATGTCCTTTGTCATGCGCGGTTCGCCATAGATGATCGACGCGACGGAACCGACGACCATATATGGGATGCCGGCCGATTCAAATTTCTCGAAAACATCGGAGAATATATGAAGAATATTGGTTTCTGTCATTTTTGTGTTGCTTAGCTTGATGCGTCTTAGACTATCTTTCGCGGATCGTCGCGTTCAAAGCAGGCATGGGTGAGCGCTTTCAGATCATCGTCGGATATCTCGGGGTGCTTTTTTCTGAGCTGATGTTTTTTCATCGCATAAGCTGCGGCAAACAGTCCGAAAGACAAGCGTAGCTTTTTCTCCATCTCAGTTCGCGTCGGATATCTTCGATCATTGTTCGTATCTTCTATCTGCATGCTTGCAACATTGTACGCTGGTATTCGAATAACATAAAGCTCAGAAAACTGAGGCTTTTTTAGATATCTGAGCTCAATATTGCAAAGACAAAGGTGAACTTGTTAATATAGTTCAGATAAGGTCGAATCAATTTTTGGAATGGTACCTGCAATGAAGGAAATTATGAACAGTTTTTTGCAATATAAAAATGCGTCTTTTAGCATCTTGGTTCTAGCTGGTATATTCGTTGTTCAATCGTTGTTGTCGGCATGCGGCGATGATTCGAATACCGATGACACTAGCCTGGTAGACGGACTATATATCAACGAAGTGATGTCTAAAAATGATGGCACCCTACTGGATGAGCAAGATGAGGCTGATGATTGGATCGAGCTCTATAACGCAAGCGGTGAGGCTATTGTACTCGAAGGGTTTACGATTCGAGATAATAAAAGCGAGAAGATTACGCTTGGCAAGATTCGCTTACCGGCAAACGGTCACCTGATTTTATGGGCAGATGATGCGCCAGATCAAGGGGCGACACATTTGCCCTTTAAGTTGTCATCAAGTGGCGACAACGTAATTCTTGAAGATGCCTCGGGAAATGAGATTGATCGGGTGGATATTCCTGAGCTTGGCGCTGACCAGAGCTTTTCGCGATTTCCTGATGGACGTGGTGAGTTTAAGACGTGTGTTGCTCCGACCCCTGCTTCGGAAAACGGGTCTAGCTGTGATATTACGGTATCATCATTACTCAGCGAGACTGTGACCTTCGCTGAGTATACTCCGGTAGAAAAAAAAAAGAGTTCTTTGTTAGCCGGGTAGATCTTCGTCCCCTACAAGGGCAATCGCCTGCTATCGAGATTTCCCGTACTGCAGTCGAGACAGAGAATCAGCCAAGCCCGATATCACTTTGTGTAAATCTTAGTCGGGAATATGCATCCGATGCTAGGCCGTCGACGACTGTCTCGATACCTGTACCCGACGACTTACACCGTCTCGCTGCAACGTCGTCGCGCACGGTAGATGTCTCTGAGGCAGTTTTAGCGCCGATTTTTGCTGACCTAGCAGCTGGGGAGGCAATAGAGGGACAGGTTATTTTGTCAAACTGCACAAGTGGTGAGACGCTTGATCGCATTTCCTTTGCGTTTATGGGGCAAGGCGTTGTGCTTCAAAAAAGTGAGTCTACCGCGATATCTATACGCTGCCATCACGAAGACGGTTATCAAGCAAGTGCTCTGGCGCTTCGTTGTGATGAGACCTTAGATGGGCTGGCTGAGGACGTTAGCTATCTTCGCGAAATCCGCAGTGCGGCGAACTTTGCGCATCTTGCCCAAGGCGGTGTTCAGCTCGGCGCATCAGCAGTAAAGTTTCTAATCGATTTGGAGCGTGATGATCGCATTTATTTTACCAGAACCTCTGATTGGGATCTTCACTATCAGTTCGTCCGGTCTGAAATTCGCGAGCAGCTGCCGCTCGATCGCTGTGATGAGGAGGACGCCCAGCGCTTTCGTCAAGGATGGTGGGATTTTAGCGCGACGGAGTACGATGCGTCCGACGATCGACGGTTTCTCATGGGAACGTTAGTGCACTATGCAGGCAGCAATTTTTTCGCGATAGAGTTTGCTACCGGAGATGAGATCAGCGCGACACTCATGCGACGCGTCTACGAGGTGCTGAAAGAATCTGTTTATAATAGCCACCAGTATTATCTTTTGCCAAGAAGTAGTGAACATATCGACAAAGTGAGATCGATTGAGGGAACGGTGCCTGCTCGAGGGCCCAATGCACCCTTTGTAGATGTGGACTATCAGATCTTAAACCCCGGTGTTTCCTATGGCTATTTGCGGGAGGTACCAGCGGCTCAGTTTTCAAGTCGACGTAATGACAGTAAAGATATTATATACACTGACTTTGTTCCTGCTGATCTTCCAGCTGTTCGTGGGCTGATTACGAGCGCCTTTCAGACACCGCTATCACACGTTAATATTTTGAGTCGCAATAGAGGGACACCGAACCTTGTGCTTCGCGATCGCGATAATCCAGTCAAGATTGATTCGCTGATCGGAAAATTAATACGACTAGAGGTTCGCGAAGATGGTTTCGATATTACCGAAGGCAACTTAGCTGAGGCACAAGCTGCGTGGGGTGAATCTAAAACGGTGCAGTCGCCCCGGATTAATCGGGCGAGGATTGATAGTGACGGAACGCCGATTGATGCTGCAACAGATATCGATCAGATTCGATACAGCGATCTCCCCACATTCGGCGGGAAGGCGGTTCAATTCGCTGAACTCATGCGCCTATCTGCTGATCCACGTTGCGCAGGTAGCTTATCAATTCCCGAGCAAGCAATAGCCATCCCGATCTATGTGTATCTCGATCACGTTCAATCAAGCGGTGCCGGGACATTGATTGATCAGTTAGCTAATGAGCCAGATGACAAGAGAGTTACTGAGACGCTTTTTAGGATTCGAGGGCTGATCATGGACAATCAAATTAAGGCTGAGGTGATCGATCGCATTTATACTGAAGTTCAGCAGAGATTTTCAGATCAGCGAGTTCGCTTTAGAAGTAGTAGCAATACGGAAGATTTACCTGGATTCAACGGGGCAGGGCTGTATGATTCAGTCGGTGTTGATGCTGCCGAAGGCAAAGATGGGATAGTAGAGGCAATTAGGACCGTGTGGGCAAGTCTTTGGACAAAGCGAGCCTTTGACGAGCGCCGCTACTTCGGAGTTGATGAGTCGACTGTTGCGATGGGAGTATTAATTCATGCAGCGATTCAAGGTGAGGTGGCCAACGGCGTGGCGGTTAGTCGCGATGTACTCAACCCGATCCGAGGAGACGTTTACTACGTGAATGCCCAGCGAGGCAATGCGAGCGTGGTGCAACCCGCAAACCAAACAGTAGCGGAGCAGTTTAGCTATCGCTGGTATCGATCGCCACGGCAGATCTTTCACGCACGTAGTAGCTTTGTCGATGAGGGCAATGTCGTACTCAGTCCTGCGCAGGTTGATGCGTTGGCATGTCATGTACGTCGTATTCACGATCACTTCGCGCCTATCATTGATCCAACAAGTGCAGATCCTTACTTTGCCATGGATGTAGAGTTTAAGTTTCTCGGAAGCGCCACAGACGATCTCATCATCAAGCAAGCTCGCCCATACGCATTTACCGACGTCCTCCGCTTCGACGACTGCCGCGAATTCATGTAAACTTTTCCAGTGAATATAGAGGCTCCGATCTAGCTGGCGTTCACGCTCATGACCGTTTTTTCCCGGATATTTCCCAGTACAACCGCTGATTATTCGGATAATCTGCGACATAGCCCCGAATTACCCGGATTTTCTCACTTTTCAACCACTTTCCGGATCGATTCTTGAACATAGGACAGTTAATGACCAGTCGCAAAAATAGTAAAGTTAGCGCAAAACAATCGCGAGAAATCGTATGCATCGCTTACTTAATGACAATTTTTCTTGTTGCTGTGATTAGCACGTCCGAAGCTTCTTCTTTGGAGGTGCCACTTGCCAAGCATGTTCAATCTACTCGACGGCTTTTATCAAAGCATGTTTTCGGTCACCTGGATGCGTATTACCGTGTCGCTCCTGAAAATTCGCAATATTTTGATGCGACGACTTCGTTTTTAGTTACGCCCATTTCGGGCGCATTACGGGCTTCTTTTGATGCGATATACGACTATCGGGAGCTGGCAAGGCATGCATCGGAAAATATTCAGTTAGGTAGTCTTGATTGGATAAAGCAGATTCAACAGGATTTTCCTACTAAAGCCGCACTTGAACGATTTGACATAAAGTTTTCACCGTTATTTTTGGAGCGCGAGTTTAGATATCCAACTACAGTTCTCGATGATCGGGCTACCGGGAAGACAGTGCTCCCAGAGCTCTATTCAACATTAATGAACCTAAGTTCACAGACGGGAGTATCAATGTTTACCAGCGCTGACTTATCGTCGATCGGTATACTTCATGGACTCATCGACTCGGAGATTATTACTTCCGATTTCCCATATGCTCCAGTGACCATTGATATTGCAGCGAAACGAGGCGCACCAACTCCTAATCAGTATGGTTGTGCCGTACGCCAAGACTGGAAGGGCATTGGGATGATGACGATTGCAAATTTTAGTGACGGGTCGTCTGATGGTTCTCATGGACTGGTTATTATGGAACAGCCTGGCGAAGGCCTTATGGATGGGAAGCTTGTTGCTCAGGTTAATGGGGGTGGAAAAATTCAAAACTATGTACCTCGTATCTTAACTCCAGAAACGATCATTCATGCAGAGCTTTTTTCTAGCGAACATATTGGCAAACTTAAACGATTGTTTTCATTAGATCCGGAAAGGTTTCTACAAGAATTGGAGAATTTTGGTTTCCAAAGTATGAATGAATCAATGTTTCCGGATACCAGATCACCAGACAGAATCGATATGCATGAAGTCATATACCCTGGTGCATTTCAGTATGAACTAGGTGTTCCATTTGGGCCGAACAGCATTCTCACCGGTAGAAATAGGGGTACCGTTAGTTTAGCGATGGAGGGGATAGGAGCGGATGTGCCCATACCGGAAAAAGTTATAACACCGGGTTTTGGTGCTGCAAGGTATGGCAACAGTGTATTAGATGTAGCATATCGTCTGCTCTACGAGCAGTATGCTGCAACTTTGCAAAGTCAATGGGGCGACCTAGAAGCAGAAAGCAATTGATAGCAATCAGTCTAAATTTGATGGAAAAAGAACGATCGTGCGTCATGTTGACATCGCGCTGTGGAGTGATGTGCTCTTCGCAAAGTTGGTTTAGGATTTTGACATTTATTGCGAGCGCTGTTGTAGTTTCGACGAGCAGTCTGCATGTGTGGGGTTCTGATGGAACAGCAAGTTCGCTCGATGCGCAGACGCCTGGCTATGACAGCGAGATCACCGTTGCCGCGCAGGTGTTGCTTGAGCTGAATGATGCTGTCGCGGAGCTGAGTGAGACATTAGGGACTAAATTTTTTGCGTTGCCATTGGAGTTTTTCGCACCAGATCTCGATGTACATCGGCGTATTCTGGCTCATAAGGAAGACGTGGCAGCCGATGCTATCAAGCGACAGTCGGCTCCTGAGCGTTTCCATACAAGCGCTGTACAAGCTGACATTGAGGCGATGCTTTTTTTCGATAGGATACAGTTTATAGTACCATATCTTAAAATGATAAAGCGTCGGCAATGGTATGCGGCTTGGCCAGCATTGAATAAGCTCAATTTTGCGATAATACAAGATATTAGCATGGTGAATAAAGAAAATGCCGAACGAACTATTTCTATAATGCGAGAAGCAGAAATCAAAGAACATCGTAGGATGATTGGTAAATTAGCCAAGCGAAAAGAATGGACGGCAGGGCTCAAAAAGAAAAAAGAAATTCTCCCCGCGGTTAAGATTGCGAGTATAGATTCGATGTTAGAAAAAGTAGTGCCAGCTAGCGCCCCTCTTGAAAATCGGGCCAGTGCTCCTGCCTCAGAGCTGCATCGCAATCTTTTACATTATGGTAAGCGGTTACATAGAGATTTGTTAGAGGTACAAGCTTCCCATAACGGTTCGGACAACGGCACTACTGATTCTAATCAGCGCGCTCACGGAAGGAAAGACAGATTGCATCAATGGTTACGTCAGCGATGGAAAAATAGCGTTCTCAGCAAGCCTGTCTCGCCAGATAAGTTGTACCACTGAGGTGTTTGACGTTTATTAAAAAGCCATCAATAGATTGTGTCGCGCGACCTAAATGCACACAAATTTTTGAGGGTGGGGTGGCTTAGGGGTCAGTAATTTGAGGATCTGGCGTGGTGTGAGCGGTGCAATGCTGTACGGCCGTCTTGTCGTAAAGTTTTATTAACCTGTTGATTATAATAATATAACTAGAAAAATGAGGCAGCTGATCAGGTGAGATCGGTTGGTCGCTGTTGTGCATTCTAGCATGGCATTACTTATGCAAAACTATACAATGTGAGCCGATTGATTCTCTCACCGGAAGTATGCTCAAGCGGGCGGGCGTCCATGTCGCCAGAACGATGAGAGGTTTATGTGCTGCATTGTTATTACATAGATTTAGAATAAATAACGAAGACCAATAAACAGGAGAAAAGAGATGAAAACACGATATCAACACATACTAGCAGCGGTCTGTATCGCGGCAGCGATGGCTGCTTGCGGAGAGAACAAAGAGAGCGAAACGATCAATGAACCGAGTGAAACGGTACAGGCGCTTAACAGAGAAACCGGTGAAATTCGTCAGCTCAACAAATCTGAGCTCACCGATGCGTGGCTACCTTGTCCAGAAGACGGCAGCTGCTTTGACGTTGACCTACGCTGCGACCAAGTTGGACCCAAGCTATGCTATCGCCTGCGCGATTGCGAAATCATGCCGGTGAACGAGGCCATTAGCTGGCAGCAGGATCTTGGTGGCGTAAAAGATGAAACGGGCGTCAACACTGAGCCAAGCGGAGCCGCTCAGCAAACGTCCGCGCCATTCGATGGAAACGGCAAGCCGCTTGTAGGCGATAAAGATACCGTACTTGATGACCACTTTAATTGGTACGTAGGGGACATCGCGTTTACCTGCGTCACTGCTGACGACTACAATATCGTTGAACCCGTGCTTCCACCTGTGTGTGATGATGGCGGTTACCATGTTGGCGATGAGATCATGTATCAAACGAGCACGTCTGCAAAAGAATCCGTTTGGAACGACGGCGCACGACTGCCACTAGACGGTGATGAAGAGCCCGGCTGGACCGATGGCGGCTCACCGGACTACTATGAAGACATTGCACCTATCGAACCCTGCGATGGCGGATTTCCTGAGTATGACGACTGCGGAAATATTGTCGGCTGCTACGTGCCTGGCAACCCCG
>ENA-ORXM01004205-ORXM01004205.1-marine-metagenome-genome-assembly--contig:-NODE-4205-length-13002-cov-4.640696_pt1 | contig 13002 bp, 5 predicted proteins | sample MGYA00237867_ERZ511480 | MGnify/ENA primary metagenome ERZ511480 (study PRJEB26309, sample SAMN06266103) | marine metagenome | isolation source: Algal blade | place: United Kingdom:Sidmouth, United... | reverse complement strand
GACATCATTTTGGGGTTAGTAAATAACTCTTTCTTTATACGAATTACTTACTGTTTTCATAGTCTATTTACTATATTAATTCTTTGGCGACTAATTATTTGTCCCTCACATACTTGCCGATCAATACTCATACGATGATGGTGAGATAGAGTTGACCTGCGATGGCAAACAGTACTGATCGCATCTGAGCTTGTCCACCTACCGGCACCATATCTCAATATCCGATCGTGAGCATACTCACAAAACTATAATACAAAAATGATGGTATATTGCCAATAGTAGTCACTGCCGGAGCAAATGATCCCGGATAGCTAAGCTCTATAATAGCAAACGCAAATGCTCCAGCCATCCCTATCATCAGATATCCTGCTATAGACCCAAATATAAGATGCTTGTTTACCTTGGTATGACCAAATATGCTAAATAGAACCTTGGTCAGTACGAGCACAAAAAAAATCAAAGTAACTATCAAATACAACAAAAGTAACCACTTCTCACTCTCCAGCACATAATCTGCCCAGCTCAACCCAAACGAGAGCAAGCCAACAACAACAGTGCTCCAGATGAGCTGTCACCTATCACCAGTACTAGACACTCCAGCTAGGAGTATGAGTGAAAGGAGTACATGGTATCGGAGTGCCCCATTGTAGTGTCACTCTAAAAATGGATAGAGAATAAGAGTGAATAACGTAAAATAGATCAAGAGCAAGTACTCGTGATCTTGTAAATATTCAAATGATTTTAGTAAGTACTTTTTCATACAATATTGGTAATGGTTTTAGATTTGTTTACTACCTAATTTTTTTATTTTATAATTAAAAAATAAATTATGTCAATTTATAATTACAATTATTGTACGTTTTTTTGATATATGTATCTTACAACCCTATATTTGAACTATGAAATTTTTTTATATTCATAGTTACATAAAAATGAAACACACTCCTTACCTCTCATTCGCAGCTAGACTTGTAGCGATCACAATTCTTATGATCCAAGCCTTTGGATCTAGTTTTATTTATATGTGATCTGATGGATGAGCGACCGTAGATCCAGATTCCAGTGAGACAGGCGCTATGGTGTATGCTCAGTCTGCACCGACAAATTATGATTTGGTGCTACAAAAATCAATTCTATCACAAACTGATTCTACAATAAACTACCGTATAGATATAGAAGAAGTAAATGGCTTGTGAGTGACGCAAGTAACATTAGAAGATTTCTATAATACTTGACTCACCTATGTTTGAGTAGTTAGTGCTGATCCAGAATTTTCAAACTCGTTTGTAAATTTTGTGCACAATACTATAGATCCACTCAAACCAGTCTTGATGTGGCAGAACTTGTCAATTCAACCAAATGATTCAATTTTTATTGAATTAGAATTTGAAAAAACACCTGGAGATACAGTAGATAATATAGCAGAAGTGTCTGCATGTAACAACAGCGAATGTAAAGATACTTTTATTAATATAGCATCAAGCGCTTCTTTTATCACTGATCCTGCTCCATATGTGCCAGAAGAGTATGAGATGTCTATAGAAAAAGAGGTTGCAAATTGTGATGGTATGACAGTAGCAGATTTTCCATGATGATGTACAGATACTGGTACCACTGGATATGAATTTGGCGATACAGTGTATTTTACAATGAAATATACTAATAGTTCAGACTCTTTTGTGCCATACGCTGTTATTACTGATGAATATGATACTAGATTGAGTTTTGATAGTGTGGTATATAGTACACAATGATTTACTACTTCTGATGTCTACTTCACTGAAAATATTGCTCGAGATGGAGATGGAGATGGTTTTGCGGAACCACACAATTATCTAAGTATATCAGATGGATTCCCTATGAATAATCCTGAAGAACATATTATTACTCTAGCATTTACTATCACTAGCGGTATTGGTACTTGACCCCTTGTAAATAAATCTGCCATTGGAGTGCCTACTGATTTGGGTAATTTATGACAATTGTTGTTTTATAGCGACAATAATACCCCTCCTCCATTTGGAGCGCCTGGTTTGTCAGAATCTTTTATTAGTGAGCTAGACGATACAAACAATGATGATCCTGCAGATGTAGAAATGGCACCATTTAATCTTTTGATCGACAAAACCATTACTAGTCATGCAAACCCTGCAGATATTAATCTTTGAGATCAAGTTTCTTATAGCCTTACTTTTACCAATGACGGTCCTGCAAGAGATGATATCGCGGTAAGTGATATCTTTCAGTGACCTGGAGATACCGAACTTCTCTCATTTAATTATTCTTCAAATATTGCCGGAGAAGTATGATTTGCTCCTGGGATGACAGGACATCTATATACGTGATGATGGGTATGAACTACATGAGGTAGATCATTTTGAACATATTTTCCAGTAGAGTGTGATGTAGCATGAAATTGTGATGAAACGCTACGATGGGGGAATATCCAAATGGATGCAAATGAAACAGCATCAATAGATGTGACCGTACAATTACCAGACGTGTTTGGATGTAGCTGAGTAGTGTATGAAGATATAGTAAAAAATAATGCATATGTCAGTATTACAGACAATAGTGATAATTTCCCGACTTTCTTTCCAATCTATGACCCAACACCATTTATCCCACTTGTAAATGATGTTCCATCATACTATTTGAATATGGATATAGATACAGATGAGACGACACAAACAGACAATGCGGATTTTGTAACAAACGACATAGTATGAACAGAAGAATGTTCTGGATCATGATTACCAAGAAATCCATACGATCTAAGTATCAAAAAAGTTGCTGATAAAGATCTTGTGTGTCCATGAGAGATAGTAGAGTATACAATGTCAGTATACAACTCTGGTACGGTAGGTAAGTATGTGTTGCTAGAAGATCTACACCCTGCTGGCATGACCAATACCACTCCTACATATGATGTATGACCAGAATGATCAGGATCTAGATATGCTTGCTGGTACGATACAGCTGCATATCAGAGGATGCAAAAAGCAAATGTAGATCTTGTGCGTGTGGACCCTATGGATATAGCTGATCTATATGCATACAATACAACTAATTCCTTGGCGGCATACACTACACCTGGGACAGCTACACATGTGGCTGGATGTGAAGCAATGTATGACACTTCTAGTGCAGAATATACCATGTATATGGATGGTGTGACTGCAGTATCCAATGCATATGCAGATGAATTTATGATTGCGTATACAAATCACAAAAGCGCTGGCATCTCTGAAGCAGCAGCTAACCTTGCAGCCAGGAATGATACTCAAGCATATATCAATGCAAATATAGGTACAATAGCACCAAGTTATGACGCCTCATTTTTAAATTCAAAGATTTACAGCTGTTATTACGAACAATTTTATGATAGAATGTTTTATGATAATGGTGAGACTCCAACTGATGCATCAATAAAAGCAAATACTATGGCTACTTATAGAACTAATCTATGTACAGATATGACACAAGTTGCAAACTCACTCTTTGTTCCTTGTCTACAATTATGAGTAAATAATGCACAATCATTTAATAAACTCGTTAGTGAAGTTAATAGATATTCTAATGTAATGGATTGTCCTTTGGTAGATATGCGACATGATGATAATGATAATACCCAGTATACATATATATGATGTAACACAACTTTACATCAAAATCAAGGTTGTGAAATAAATAATGTAAATGCATGATTTAGTGCTAATACGCCTTATATATGAAGACTTTATGATCCAGAAATTTATTTTCCGGACTTATGAGTTACCTGAATATCTACCTATCCTGCAGTCAAATGGGATAATCAATGGAGGCCTTGGAAAGCGGATGAAGAATGAATAATAAATATTGATAGAGCTGTCCAAATGACTAGACCAGAGTATTATGAGTATGTGGGTGATCCAACAACTGACTGTTCTCATACTTTGATTGGTGAGCAAAGTGTTTGGAATGATATAAATGCAACAATTCCTGCTTGTGAATGAGATGAATTTTGTCAGTTATTTATGACAAAGAGTATCGCTTGTACTAATCCTGAAGACGGAACACCTCGCATACCATTAGCTTGAATGGCACCATTTGATCGAGTTTCTTATGTCCCAGATGATATTCATCCGATTGTTTGATGATTTACTGTAGGGTCGAGCAAAGATAGTGCTCAAATTAATGAGGATAAAGATGATTTATTCTATGTCCCTGCAAATCTAACTTGAGTAGAGTACACCTTTACACAAGTAGTATGAGAGACATACGTCTGATGAGATATTTTGACCAATACTGGTACTATATCATTATGTACAGCGAGTGGCACAGCAGCTAGCAGGCTAAATAGATGCTTAGGTGGGACAAATGATACCTACAGACGAGAAACAATATATGGGGACACTGCGACGCCATGAGATGATATCTGATGAGCTGTCCCTACTATCACAGGGGAATACTATATCAATGGTGATAGTAACAATATTTCTACCACTCAGATAGAAGTCAAGCCTGCTCCAGTATGTGGAATCACAATAGACCCACCCACATTTGATTGACCTAATCAATTACCAGTAGGAGGAGAGACGACCTATACACTAAATTTTTGTAACGATGCTGCAGCGACGCAAACATCTGGGATACATCTAGAATTTGATTATCATGATGCATGGATGACTACCTGAAGCATAACCACTACCAATGGACTCTGACAACCGACAAATGTCTGATGAGTGCTTGTATGGGACAATCAATCTATCCCAGCAGGCACCTGTAGTGAGGCACAAATAACATTCAAAGCGATCTGACCAACTGCTGCTAGTAAGAAAATGGAAATTAGTGCATGATATGAGGATGATAGTGCTAATGGATGATGTTGAGAAAGATTGTGTGATTTAGTAGATCTTACTAGGCAGACATTGATACCTGGTATATCAACGGATTCACAATCTCCAAAAACTTTAAGTACGCCTTGATGATACCAAGCATGACAAGAGATTACATTCTCTCTTAGTTTTCAAAATAATTATACTATAATACCTCAGGATGGCGTCTTGGAAGTATATGATTATTTTGATCCGAGCCAATTAGATTTTGTGAGTGCAGATCAAGCACCAACCTCTATAGATACTGCTAATGGAGTAATATATCGATGACCCACAAACTTGTTTTGAACCAATAATGGTACAGCGACTAGTGCAGGAACAAATTGACAGACAAATACTATAAATGCAACATTTAGAATTAAAGATGATGTGCCATCAAATACTGTCATACAAAACAAAGCTGAACATAAACTAAATATCTCAAATACCTGTGCATGTGGAGAAGATCTCAATCCAGACAATGATAGTGATGATGTAAATACTATTCACGATCTTGCATTGATCAAGACCTTGAATCCTAATAATAGTCCATACAAGAGTGGAGATACCGTAACCTTTGATATCTATATAGAGAATCAAGGAGAAGCAGCGAGTAGCGGATTGGTGCTTACTGATTATATCCCTACATGATTGACACTCTCAGATCCAGATTGGACATTGAACAGTACTGGAGATATGGCGACATATGATTGGTGAGCTCTCAATGGATTATTTAATACAGGAGCAAACGATAGTATACCTATTACTTTTACAGTTAATGGAGCATTGTTAGGTACAGCAGTAAACTGGGCTGAAATAAGTGAAGATAACCCAGTAGATGAAAATGGAGATGCACTTTTCACTACAGATATAGATAGTACGCCAGATAACATAATTTGAGATTTAGATGATGTGCCATGAGAATTTTTTGGTGATGATTCATTTGGATGATTTGACAATCTTTCTGGAGACAATAATCTTCTAGGAGACGGAGCAGATGATGAAGATGATCATGATCCAGAATTGATAACTATAGAGACAATAGATGTAGCAATAGAGAAGACTTTGTCTACGACAGGGCTAGTTATGCAATGAGATACAGTAGTGTTTGATATTGAAATATTTAATCAAAGTGCATTCCCTGTATATGAAGTAGTGCTAAATGACTATATCTCAGCAGATATGAATTATGTAAGTCCTAGTGCTTACAATGATGGAGTATGGGATGGAACAAATGGAGATACAAATACCACAGTGACTACAACGATTGCAAGTATAGCGCCGTATAGTAGCACAACACTACAGATAGAACTTCAAATCGATCCAAGCTTCCAAGGGACGGAAATCATTAACTACGCAGAAATCATTGCTGCGGACGATGATCAAGATACAGATAATGCATCAATAGTGGATCAGGATAGTCCATTGGCTACAGTAAGTGGTTCACCAGACTCTGGACTAGAAATAAACACAGATGGAGAGCACGATGATGAAGCAACTGATCCAGATACCACAGATGGAACAGATGTGACACCAGGTACAGCAGATGATCCAGATGATGAAGATGATCATGATCCAGCCAAGGTAATGATAGGGCATGTCTATGATGTGGCATTGATCAAGACACTTGATAACGACACTTGACCATTCTACCCAGGAGGGCAAGCAACCTTTACTATAATATTGGAAAATCAAGGAACGCTTGATGCAACTAATTTAGAAATCACTGACTATGTACCAGTAGGGCTTACAGTAAATGATGCTGACTGGACACCAAATAATGCAGTAGCTGGAACTTTAGCAACATACTTGTATACTGGAATGCTAGCTCCAGGAGCAACAGGAGCAGTAGATATCACCTTTGATATCGACGCAAACTATACTGGTAGCACAATCACCAACTGGGCTGAGATCAGTGAGGATAACGCTGACGACTATACTCCAGAAAATGGATATGGTACAGAAGATAATCCAATCGAAGATATAGATAGTGATCCAGATGACGAGCAATTTAACTCAGATGGAGAAACTGATGATCTAGATGATAATAATGAATGGGACGAAGACGGAACAGATACAGCAAATGATGGTGATGAAGATGATCATGATCCAGAGCAAATCGAATTGGTAAACTTTGATCTCGCAATAGAGAAGATATTGGATCCAGCGACAGAGTTTCCATTATTTCCTGGTGATGACGTTACCTTTTTAGTAGAAGTATTTAATCAAGGAACGGTAGATGCAACAGATGTAGTGGTCACTGACTATATTCCTACAGATATGACTTTTGCAAGTAGCCCAGATTTTGGTGTTACAGCACCGCATACAGCAACAATTTTAAATCTACAAGCAGGAGCAAGTGAGATACTAGAGATTACTTTAAAGATTGATGTATGATTTCAATGAACAATGATCACCAACAATGCAGAAATAACAAACGCAGACAATGAATATAATCTTATAGATGCAGATGATGACTTGAGTAATCAAGATGGATCAAGTGATGACATGTCAGAACTTCCAACAGATGGAGATCACGATGATGAGTGACTAGGTACACCAGGTACAGCAGATAATCCAGATGATGAAGATAGTTATGATCTAGCACAAGTACCAGTAGGACATATTTTTGATGTCGCACTACGTAAGACCTATGCATGATTTACTGATAGCAATACTGATGGTATTTTGAACTTTTGAGAAGATGTAATCTTTGATATCGAAGTGATCAATCAAGGAACACTTGATGCTACTGATGTTGTTGTGACTGATTATTATCCTACAAGCACAACACTGAGTACAGCAGATACCAATGGATGGATCGATGCAGGCACAAGCGGAACATTGAGTATTGCAAATGTACCTACAGGAACTACAACAACTGTACAGATCGCACTGACTATAGACCCAAACTTCTCTGGTACTGAAATTTATAATAATGCCGAGATTACTCAAGCAAATAATACTGAAGGACTTGAGGATCAAGATGATCCAATAGTAAATCAAGATGGTAGTAGTGATGATCAGAGTCAATCTCCTACTGATAATGATGTAGATGATGAGTTTCCAGGAACAGAATGATCTACTGATAACCCAGATGATATAGATGATTATGATATCGCATATGTAGAATTAGTAGCATATGATCTTGCACTTACCAAGGTGCTGAGTGCAGCAACTACAGCAGATCTCCCAGTATACCAAGGAGATGACGCAACATTTACGATTGAAGTAACCAATCAAGGTAATGTACCAGCAAGTGATATCGAAATCACTGATTATATCCCTACTGGACTCACCCTCAATGACGCTGACTGGACTGAAAATGGTGCTACAGCAGTAACTACTATCACTGGACCACTTGCTCCTGGAGATAGCACTACTCTGGATATCACTTTTACTATCAATGAATACTTCCAAGGATATTCAGTAACCAATCGAGCTGAAATCTCAGATGATGATAGTGATACAACCTATGGAGCGTATGATATTGATAGTACTCCAGATGCTGACACTACCAATGATAATCAGCCAGCTGGAGCAGGAGATCCTACTGACAATGTAAATGATCAAGACGCAATAAATGGAGAAGAGGGCAATAATGATGAAGATGATCACGATCCAGCAAACTTGCCAATTGGTCAGATCTATGATCTTGCATTGATCAAAACAAGTAATGCAAGTGCTGTAGTAGCTGGTATGTCTGTAGACTTCCAGATCACGGTCACCAATCAAGGTACAATCAATGCTACTGATGTACAGATCACTGATTATATCCCATCAGGTCTTACACTAGATGATACTGACTGGACTGACAATGGTGCTACAGCTACCTACGCTCTAGGAGATCTAGATGCAGGAGAGAGCGCTACTATAGATCTCACAATGATAGTAAATGATAGCGGAGATCTTGTAAATCGAGCTGAAATCTCAAATGATAACTCTGCAGATCATGGAGGAGATATAGATAGTACTCCTGATGCTGATGTATCAAATGATAATCAACCAGCTGGAGGTATGTGAGATGCAGACAATATCGTATCTGGTGATGGACTCACCAATCCAGGAAGCGATGCTGTAGCAGATGACGAAGATGATCATGATCCACACAAGCTCACCCTATGAGACAGCAAAAATGGTGGATCAAGACCAGTACCTACTCCAGCTCCAGAGTTTGACGCTGCTCCAGAGGTAGCTCCACAAGTACAACCTACAAACGTAGTGGAGACTATCACGAATACAGATCTACAAATTATTGAAGAACTCACCAATAAGATTGAATTAATTGATAATCAAGCTCAGTTTCACAACGCACCACTTGTTCTTCAACCAGCTCTACCTACTATCCTACCTCAGACAGGAGCGAGATAGAGACGTACTAGAGTTAGAGTTAGAGAGTGTAGAGAAGCCGCCCGAGAGGGTGGTTTTTTTGCTATTGTTCTTGTATTTGCATATACAATAGGTATGAAAAGTATGTTTTTTGATACTTTATGTTACCGTATGAAATCATTGAATAAAGATAAGCTGTATCAAAAGAAGCAATGTGACTTCAATACCGCACTGGTAGGTACGGTCACTGTATGATCCAAGGGACAGGTAGTCATACCCAAGGAAGTCAGAGAAGAGCTGGATATCAGCGAATGAGACAAGCTTATGGTACTCACCAAACATGGTATGGCAATCGGACTCATCAAGAGCGACAATGTGCCGGAGTTTCTCTCGTATATGCAGCAAGAGATCGAGGAAGATGCTCGTCTGGCGGCATAAATTTTTGCATTTTATATTGTTTAATACTACATACTCTCATGTGAATAAAAAAAATCTGAATATATGGTCTGTGTATCCTACTGATACTCAGTGGATGTAGTCTCCCAGGAGCTGACTGAGATGCTGATACTGATGACGCACTCACCGCTGAGACTGACAATGCCAAGAAATCCTATATCGTCCAAACCACCAAACTCAACACAATGGGTCTCACTCCTAGTATCACCAAGACAGGCAAGCTGATCGGTGAGAGCGATGTGTCTGTGACTGCTCAGGCTGGCGGGAGAGTGAGGGCGATATCGTTTGCTGAGTGAGATGTGCCTGCAAAGGGTGCGGTAGTGATGGTCATGGATGATAGCAACAATCAGTTTAATTACGCTGCGCAAAGAGCAAAAGAATCTCTAGATGCAGCAAGACTCAACTATCAATCCTCCAATATAAATCTAGAAAATACTCTCGTAGATCTAGAGCTCAATCTCAAAAATGCTCAACAGCAATACACTGCTGCCAGAGCTGATGCAGCAGCACAGCTCCAAGACAATGAGCAGCAGCTCCGTGATACCGAACAACAACTCCAAGATAATCAACAGCAACTCCTAGATGCACAACAACAAATAAAAGATGCAGAACAACAACGCATCCAAGCAGAATACACTGCGAAGACCAATGATCCAGATGCAGCATTCTGATCAGCAAATCTCCAGTTGCAAAAATTTGATAGTGATATCAAAAAAGCAGAATTTGACTACGAGACGAGATTAGCAGCAGATCAGCAAACGCTACAATGATTTGTGAACTCAGCAGAAGTACTTCAAGATCAAATCGTCAATCTATATGCAGACGTAGTGGATAGTGTCGATAAGATATTAGGTGTCTCAGACCAAAACAGACTTATCAATGATAATTATGAACAATTTCTCAGTGTGCAAGACACCAGAATACTCCGTCAAGCAGAAACCACTCTCAGGACCATGCTCCTCCAACAAAATCAATTGGGATGACTCGCTGTGAGCGTGGAGCAGATAGATCAGATACCAGCTATACTCACACAGCTAGATGATAGCCTAGATCAGCTTGATACACTCTTGGATCTGATGGATGCAGTACTGCTCAACTCTACTTCTGGATCAGTGTTTCCTCAGTCACAGCTGGATGGTTTGATTGCTCAGATCAATGGACTCCAGTCTCAAGTCAATGGTCAAGCTAGTGGAATTGTTTCACAGATCAATGGGATCGAGGCTTTTGTGACTACATATATCCAAAATCAACAATCACTGGCAAAAAATATCGAGATACTCAAAGAACAACGTCTCATCACCCAACAACAACTCCGTGATGCTGCAGTAAATGCTGAAATAGCATCAAATAGAGCTCAGATATGAGGTGAGAGAACAGAGATAGCTGTGCAAAGAACTACAATCTGATCCGAAAGGGCTGATATCGCTATCCAGAGAACCAAGATATGACTAGAAAGAGCAAATCTCCAGATACAAAACGCAGTAACCAATGCTGAACTATCTCTAGAATCTGCACAAAATGCACTCACAGCAAATCAAAAAACCAAATCAGTCACGCTCGCATCACTCCAAAATGCTATAGATCAAGCACAAATAGCATACAATGAAACCGTAGCCAATGCCAGTAAACTCACTGTCACCACTCCTATCCAGTGAAGCATCTCGGATGTGTATGTGGACGTGTGAGAGGAGGTAAGTCCTGGGACACCGTTGTTTGCGATCACAAATACTGATCAGCAAGAAGTCGTCATCACTCTCAGCTCAGCAGAAAAAGATCAAATCACCAAAGGCAAAAATGTAACCGTCCTCCAGTGAGACAAAACCTATCAAGGTATCATCTCCTCAATCTCGAATATCGCTGACGCACAGCTGCTCTACAAAACCACCATCAAGCTCAACCAGCTCTCTGATAGACTAGGCGATGTAGTGAGAGTGCAGATACCACTCAGCTCACCATATACGCTCCTCCCGCTCCAGGCAGTGACCATGCGTACTAGCAAGACAGGCTCCATACGAATCCGAAACGGACAACAACCAGAACAGATCGATGTAGAACTCGGCGATGTACGAGGCACGAGTATAGAGATCAGATCAGATCTATGATCTGGACTTGAGATCATCACTTCAGCTATGGGTGCCTACGATGCCAATATCCATGACGCTCAGAAGGAGAGTGTGGTGCTAAATATCCAAGAGAGAGATAACACTGACTCAAAAGTTGCGGATGAGATAGAGTAGATTCTAGAGTTAGAATTAGAAAAAAAGAATTAGATAAGAGCGATCCGTCATTGCGACGAGGTACAGAGCTTGTGCTGACGAATGGAAGTATGGGAATCTCGTGAAATTATAAGTCAGACTTTATTTTATACATACCCATGTCCATACTAAGAGATGATATAGAGTATTTGGTACACTGTGAAGAAGATGGTGAGATTATTTGACCATTGTCAAAAATTCACTGACACTATATGTGAGCAAGACAGTCTCTTACTCATTATAGCACTCGATCTATGGTATACAATCCAATAAGTAAAAGATATGGCATACAGTTGAAAAATCCTAAGAAAAACGATAGCTCTACTTGATGAAAACGAGATATGTGAGTTGCATGACACAATTGTTATGTGCAAGAAGATTGAATGTGGAGACGGCTAGATTTTGATGAAAATTTATCAAAAGAATCAGAGGAAGAAATATGATTAGATTTGAAGATGTATGGAGACTTGAATGAGTTTGTTAATATATGAAAAAATTTAACACAGGATTCGATTTGATATATATTTGATCGTTTTCATTATAAGACTGATATAAATAATGAATATGTTGGACTATGATTAATCCTAACACTAAGGAATAATCTGCAATTTACAGATAATGAGGTGGTTGATTTTCAACGACTTTCAGAGAGAGTTGATTATTTTTTTGGAGGAGAATGAAAGAAAATGTTGTAGCCCTTTGCCACTAGTCTTCAAAAAAGCTCAACTTTTTATTGAAAAGTATCTTTCATAATCTGATAGTCCCGCTTACAACTTCACGAGATTCCACGATGCAGATCTCCTAGCTTCGTGCCTCAGCTGGAGATATCCATCTCTGAATGACGAATTGCTGCTATATAACAAGAAACTACTACCATATAAAGTCCCGCTTACAACTTCACGAGATTACCACGTCGTTAGACAAGGCACTACCCTTGTCTCTACTCCTCGCAATGACGAATTACTATCCCTGCACTCTAATTCTAATTCTAACTCTATCCTCTAATTCACTCCTCCATGAATAACATACAACAAACATATGACCGTCTCGAATCAGGTTTTTTTGGTTTTTGGGTAAAAAACTGGAGGATATCGTTTTTGGTGATG
>ENA-ORXM01004204-ORXM01004204.1-marine-metagenome-genome-assembly--contig:-NODE-4204-length-13002-cov-16.600077_pt1 | contig 13002 bp, 8 predicted proteins | sample MGYA00237867_ERZ511480 | MGnify/ENA primary metagenome ERZ511480 (study PRJEB26309, sample SAMN06266103) | marine metagenome | isolation source: Algal blade | place: United Kingdom:Sidmouth, United... | reverse complement strand
GCTTTGGCGTGTCCTGGAATAAATCGGGCAGCTTCGGCAGATACTCGAATAGATGATTTTTCTTTGGTATCAATAAACGGAATCTTATCGACCATTCGAGTTAAGAACGGTGCGTCCTTAAAGTAATTACCATCTACCCCTACCATTCTATTCGAAATCGCATCATCCCCATAGTTTACTTTTGTGGTAAAAGGTCGTTGTGATAAGTGTACGTAAGTACCTCCTAAGGTAAAGTCATCATTAATCCAATAATCCAATCTCGTACCAAAGTAGGTTTTTTGTTGGATGCTGAATAGGTTTTGATCTTCATAACAAACTCGAATAGGAATACCAGAGTTAAGGTAAGCCTCATTTAAGATATTGACACGACCCAAACCGTAGTTTACGGTAAAGTCTGTACCTTCTATCAATCGTTTTCCCCCTGCAGTAACTGCAATCGAATTCTCAGGGATGTTAAATGCTCCTAAGATGATTTCAGAAGAGTTGTTAGATTTATATTGTCCTTTGATGATAAAACGATTCTTTTCTGGAAATTGTCGAGCAATGACCAAAGTTGTATCATAAAGGTAGTCATAGGCATAGGTATTGGCGATAGGTGCTTCATTTTCCTCAAAATTGGCTCTCAAATCCTCTCCAAAAGGTTCTACCACAGGGAAGAAAAGCAAACCATTATCGGTCATTGTACTAAAGTAGCGACCATTGGCACCACCATATTGGGCATTTTGTCCTGAACCCCCACCTGTAGAACCACCACGATTTCCCGTAGAGGTGCCAGGTTGGTTATTGGCGTTGTAGTCTGAATTAAGAGAAACGGGTTCGGCAGTAAAAAAGTCAAAGACTCCATCAGGTTTTGGGTCATTTTGGAAATTCATATTGTCTAAGCCCAATAATTGAATCAGTAATTTGTCTCTTATTGATTCGCCTTCTGGAAGAAAACGAGTGATACCACCACCAGGTGTTTCATAAAATACATTTAAACGGAAATCTTCTTTATTAATTCTGTAAGCACCAGGCAATTTATAGACGTTGCGCATCATCAGATCCCAAAGTGGAATCGCTGTTGGTTGCCCTCTTGTTTTAAGCATTTTAGTAACTAAAACCTGCTCTTGTCCCGAATTATTGATATCTGGCGGACGATCTTGCGACAACTCACCGACTTTATAAGTATCTCCCCAAATAGTGGTATATTCATAAGATACCGCCAAAATATCCTCACTTTGCAAACGACCTGTATTCAAAGAGATATATCCCAATTGTGGGTCATAGGTAAATTCATTAGGACGAAGACGACGAGCCTCTGTTAATCTGAAATCTTTTGTATTGTCTAATTGTAATGCAGATTCTAAGTTTGTCACAACTTGATCTAAATTTCGATTGCTTCCATCTTGAACTACATCTTGAAATAAAGTATTTGATTCATTTCGAGGGAAGGCATCCGTTGTTTGAGGCAAGATATTTGGCTGTCTATAAGGATTGTTCTCTCCTAAGTCCGCCAATGCAATGATGTTACGAGTGTCTTGCGTTGCTCCTGTACGATTCGTAACCCAAACCTCTACATAGTTGATAAATACCTCAGAACGAATAAAAGGAAGTGTTGATAAGGCTTTATTGTAGTTATCTCTAAAGTATTGTGCTAAGAAAAAGTGCTTATTTTCTTCAAATTGGTCAGAACGAATTTCAAATTCCTTTTTTAAAGCCCCTTGCTCTATGTCAAAACAGCGTTTTTCGGATTTTTGTTGAGAAAGTGCCGTTGTTGCCGTCAAACGTCCAAATTTAAGCTGTGTTTTAAGTCCAAATAAGCTATGACTTCCTGGAATCAATGTAGTTGGCAAAGGAAAATCAATATAACCCGCTTCTATTTTTTGTAAAATATCATCTTCATCCCCTGTGTACTCTAATTTCAATCTTTTTTCAAAATCAAAAGTAGCTTGTGTATTATAGTTGATGTTAAAATTTAAGTTATCGCCAATTTTTCCGACAACCCCCATATTGATATTCATCTCAAAGAGGGGCGAACCGTTTCGCTGATTTCTTAAAGGAAGTGTGGGATTGTCAATCCGATTGCTCCTATAACCCATTTTTAACTCAATTCCTCCCGATGGACGAATATCAACAGCATCTTCTCCTGTAAATTTTCCCAATGATTCAGGTAATTTCAATTCGGGGGCAAGTCCACCCAGTCCGCCGCCTCCTATATCAGAGAAAGAAGAATTTTGGGATTGATTGCGCCAATAGTCCGTCATTGAAGAGTTGTCCTGAAGCTCCCAGTAATCCTCAAAATTTAAAGTTTGTGGAGGCTGAAAGGGCGTTGCTGGATTGATAATGCTATATTCACCAGTTACGGGATCATATTCTATGGTAGGCTGAGAGGGTTGGAGATCAAATGGATTGGTGCTTTGCTCTTCATTGAGATGTTCAAAACGGGAGTCTTCAATGGGATAAGGCAAGTCTATTGAATCAATAGGCACAGCCATAGCTTCGTCCATTGGTTCAAATTGTGTTAAAAAGTCGATATCCATCAGTGTTGCCCTATTGTAGCTGATGCCTTTAGAAACGCTAAGGCATAGCACAATAAGTGCCACAAATGGTAATATCAAGGTGGTTTTCTTCCCTACACTCACTTTTGTTTATTTTCTACACAGATAAAAACAGAATTCTATCTATTGGATGATTATAAATTTTTTAAGGTAGTCTTTACAAGTTGTTCTACTGTCTCAATATCAGGGTGAGATTTTAAAACTTTTGTAATGGCTTTTTGGGCGACAGCTTTAGAAATACCCAAAGTCACCAAAGCAGATAACGCTTCGTCTGTAAGCGTATTGTGTGGCATCGTCGAAATACTGCCACTTATTTGCATTTTAGAAAGCTTATCTTTTAGCTCTAATACCAATCTTTGGGCCGATTTTGGTCCAATTCCCTTAATCGACTTTAACAAACCTATATTTCCTTCTGATACTGCCTTATGGATTTCTGCTGGATTATACGAAGACAAGATGACAAGGGCGGTATTTGGGCCTACGCCTGATACCGATATAAGGTGCAAAAACAGCGTTTTCTCCAGTTCCTGTGCAAATCCATACATCATAGGCAGACTTTCATCTTTGATATAGTGATGGATGTACAACAGACCCTCTTTTTTGCCCTGCATCTTAGAATAAGTCGTCAAACTAATGTTGATATGATAACCTATGCCATTGTTTTCTAATATAATAACGGTAGGACTTGCTTTGACTATCTTTCCTTTTATATACGCAATCACGTTTTTCTAGTTTTGGGTAAGTAATGATAAAATTTTTGCAAAGGTAATGATTTTAGTTTTATATGATTTTGTAGAGAATGTTTGAGTGCTTCGTCGTGACGCTCAGTCCCGCTATCCGCTAATATGGCTTAGAATGAACCTACTTATCAAGGTAAAGTAACTACAAAAACCACAAAAACTACTTAAACCCAAAAACAGCCATTCCGCTACTATCGGGTCTATTCTGCATGGTTTCAACGGGAAAAGTCCAGTTCTTTTTTACCAAAGACCTTTTAAAATAGCCCTGATAGCAGTGGTATGGCAAAATCGTTTAAGTCGTTTTTGTGGGTTTAAGTAGTTGCAGTTCTTACGTGATTATTGGTTGTTCATTTTGCCATAAGAACGGATAGCAGGCCTTTCCTTCACGACGAAGCACCTGACAGTTCGCTCCTAATTTCTAAAGTTTACCTAATAACGATACAAATGAGCAAAACTGTATAAGCATGCTCACTAATCAAAATGAGAATTTAGAATTTAACTTTTTAAAGTTTACCTTTGTATGTATTGATTTTAAGCCAATAGCCATGACTGATAATATTTACCAAAAAATTCTGAATGCTCGACGGCAAGGGCGAAAACTCTTTGCTGTACTGATTGATCCTGATAAAATGTCTGTGGAAGAGGTTGTGGGATTGGTGGAACAGGCTTTGTTGGCAAAGGTGGACTTGTTTTTAGTAGGAGGGAGTTTGGTGGTAAAGGATAATCTGGCAATATTGATTCGTCGTATTAAGGCAGTGTGTGAGGTGCCTGTATTGTTATTTCCAGGTAGTATCTTGCAAATCACGGAAGAAGCGGACGCTTTGCTGTTTTTGTCATTGATTTCGGGGCGCAATCCTGATTTATTAATTGGACAACAGGTGGTCGCTGCGCCTATTTTGAAACAGATGGAACTAGAAGTAATCTCGACGGGTTATATGATCGTGGATGGCGGAAAACCGACGACGGCATCTTACATTACGCATAGTGTCCCTATTCCCCATGACAAACCTGCAATTGCGGCTTGTACAGCGATGGCGGGCGAATTGTTGGGAATGAAAATTATTTATTTGGATACTGGAAGTGGTGCGGAAAAGGCGGTGAGTGAGGCAATGTTGCAACAGGTACGCAAGCATGTAGATGCCCCCATCATCGTAGGCGGTGGTATTCGTACGCCCGAAATGGCGGTGCGTATTTGTAAGGCTGGGGCAGATGTCATTGTGGTCGGAACGGCTATCGAAAAGGATGAACAGGTGATGTTTGATTTGGTGGAGGCGGTGCATTCGATTAATTTGGTGTTGTAGTTTTTTTAGTGCTGTGGTGCTGTAGTTCTTGGTTCTTGGTTCTTAGTAGTGTGTGGGCATGTTTTGGAGTGCTATGGTTCTTGACCTCTCAGAGACTAGTTTCTTTGCGCCCTTTGCGAAAAACTCTGCGCTCTTTGCGTGAAAAACACTTTCTCTATTATAAAATAGAATTTAAAATTTCTTAAAAAATATTTATTTGAAAGCAAAAGTTATAAAATCTACGGGGAGCTGGTATATCTGTGAGAGCGAAGAAGGACAAATTAGGGCGAGAATTAAGGGCAAGTTTCGGATTCAAGACCTAAATACCACGAATCCGCTTGCAGTGGGAGACGTGGTTTTCTTGAAAAAAGAGGAGGGACTGGAAACCTATATGATTCACGAAATTGAAGACCGCAAAAACTATATCATTCGGCGTTCGCCTCGCAATCCCCATAAAAATCACATCATTGCCTCCAATTTGGATCAGCTTTTTTTGGTGGGCACCATGTCGATGCCTCGAACATCTACGGGCTTTATGGATCGGATGTTGATGATTGCTGAAATGCATCATATTCCAGCGACCTTGATTATCAATAAACGGGATATTTATAAAGATAAAGATTTTGAGCGTTTTGACCTTATTAAGAAAACGTATGAAAATATTGGTTACGGTGTTGAGTTGATTTCTGCTCATAATGAAGAAGATGTGGAGCGACTCAATGGCTTGTTGAAAGACAAAACAACGCTTTTTGCAGGTCATTCAGGAGTCGGAAAATCTACCATCATCAATCAATTAATTCCCGATTTAGATTTACAAACAAAAGAATTATCGTCTTATACACATAAAGGAAAGCATACAACTACTTATTCAGAAATGCATTTATTGCCTGTGGGTGGCTATATTGTCGATACGCCAGGAATTAAGGAATTGGCAGCGGTAGACATTGAGCCAGAGGAAGTTAGCCATTATTTTACGGAAATGAAAGACTTGCTCCCTAATTGTAAGTTCAACAATTGTTTGCATCGGGAAGAGCCAAAGTGTGCGGTGCGACAGGCGTACATGGATGATTTGTTGGCGGATTCTCGGTATGGTAGTTATCTGAAAATCTTGGAGGAAGTTTCTTCTATTGATTATTGGAAACGGTGATTTAGTTTTTGTGGTTTTTGTAGTTTTTGTGGTTTATGTAGTTTGACTCCGCTCAATGACCAGTTATTTGGGTCGTTTTTATTTATGTGTCAGAGCTTTTTTAGTTCGTCATATCTTACTTGTTGTTCTGGGCTAAGTTCTAACTTTGGGAACATAACAGCGATAGATTCCAAATAAGCTGTTTCGGCAAAATGGTCATCATTCCAAGTCGCTAAAATTTTATCTACAAATTCGATTTCTGGTGGAGCAAAGCTTTGAACTGTTCTGAAGTATTTTAAATGTATTGGTACAAAACTTTTGTGTTTTAAAGCGAAAAAATACGAGCCAACAAGTCCCATAATGGCTTCGCCCGACCAACAGATAGATAAATCGCCACCACCATATTCTTTTACATGGTCTATCAATTGTTCCACATGTTGTTGCGCTAATTCTATGAGTTCTTCGTGTTCAGAAGCTGCATTCCAGAAAGCGATTTCACTGATAGAGGCATCAAACATGTCTTCTTCCCCTTCAAATGGATATTGGGTAAATTCATCATTTTCCATGTATCCGTACTCAATAAATAATTCGTCTTCGCTTCCTTCTTGCTCTGCATGTTTTGAAATTTCTGAAAATTCATCTACCCAAGCTTGCATGACTTTTTTAATAGATGCTTTGTTCTTTAAGTCTACAATGATTTTTACAGGCAAACCATATTCACCTCTACCATTTTGTATTTCTTCAATAATCATAATTTCTAATCTTCATATTTTAACAAAGGCTAAAAGTAAGCAAAATAGAAAGATATTGGCATACGTTTTCAAAATGATTATTCTTTTAATTTGGAGCGAACTGTTTGTTGCTTCGTCGTGACGCTCAGGCCCGCTATCCGCTACTATGCTGGTTTGCCAAGTTAGGGCAACCACAAGGGATTGCCCCTACAAGCCAACGCTGCTACCATCATAACACTACTATCGGGGCTAGTTGGCAAGGTCTCTAATCTACTGATTCACTAAAATTATATTTGTGTTGATTCGACTTTTTTTGTAATTTAAGGGGCATGAAAAAAATACTTGCCTTAACAGACTTTGCTGAATATACCCATAGTGCCATGCATTATGCCGTACAACTTGCCTTAAAAACGGGTGCAGTCTTAACTATTTTGGATTCTTCTTCAAAAATGGCGAATGTACCTACACAAAATATTTCCTTATTTGATTTTATTGAAAAGTATGTGCGACATGGAGATGGAGAGGTACGAATGTATTTTTCGAGCCTTCGTGATTTTTTTCAAGAACATGATTTTCAAAAAGTAAATATTTGTTATCAAAGCTATCCTGATTTTGATATTGACAATGTAGTAGATTTTGCGAATAATGAGGGGAGTGATTTGGTGATTTTGAGTTCTAAAGAAAAATCAGGTATCCGAAATATTTGGTTTAGAAGTAAAGTAGATGCGTTGATTGCAAAGGCAAATTGTCCTATCTTAGTTGTTCCTAAAAAAGCCAACTATTTGGGAGAAATAAAGGAGTTGGTTTTGGCGACAGATTTAGAGAAGGAAGGAATAAAAGCAATTGAATGGATTCACGATTTATCACAATCTCTGGAGGCAAATTATCGTTTTTTACATATTGTGGCCGACAAAACAAGAAGCTACAAAAGTCGTAAAATGGATTTTCAATTGTTGGTTGGTGAATTGGTGGGTAGTGAGGAATTTGATTTTGTGGAAATGAAGGCGGATAGTGTGTTGTCGGGCTTAAAAAAGTATACGAAAAGCCATAAAAATAGCATTTTGACGATGTTTAAACGGGATAAATCTACTTTGGATAAGTGGCTGACAGTGGATTTTACGGAGAAAATGGCTTTTGTAGGGCATAGTCCTATTTTGATTTTTAGAGAAAATATGCCGATTCTTCGACGGCAATATAGGATGGTTTTGTAGGTGAGTGACGGGTGATTTTGTGACGAGTGACTGGTGGCGAGTGACTGGTGATATGTGACGAGATTAAAGAGAGCTGAAAAATAAATAAAATGATTAGTCTCTCGCCACTTGTCACCCGTCACCCGTCACCCGTACACTGATTTACTTATAATAAAAATATATGAACAATATAACGAATGCTGATAAGGCAGAAATTTTGAAAATATTTGAAGTGTCTTTGGAGGATATGGATGTGGTAACCTTTAAAAAACGTAAAAAAGAATTGCGAGGAAAATACCACCCTGACAATTTTGAAAAATTTGAGGATGAAATTGTCAAGCAAATGGCAACAGAGCGTTTTCAAAAAATAGAGGATTTGTCTGCAAAGATTGAGGGCTATTTGAGCAATACGAAGAATATTCATGTGCAACCTGAATCTGCTACAGAAACTTACCAACAAGAAGGAGCTTTGTTTGCAGGGACAAAGTTGAAAATTGAAATTATTACAACAGAAAAAGATTTGAAATATCATTTGTTTGGGACAAAATATCGTTGGTTGGTGTATGGAGAAGAATTTAAAATTCCGAATACGAATGGTAAAATCATTATTGATGATGACCATAAGGGACGACAAATTGGTTTTGTAGAAACGATTAAAATGTATGTAACTTTTAGTGAGTTTGATGCGGTGGAGGATATTGTGGATTGGCTATTTGGTAAAATTGAGGGGAAGGCGAAGTCTTTGATTATTGCTGGCAAAACGGTTGATGTGGAGCGCAGGGCAATTGAGGATGCGATTAAACAAAAAACGTTTTTGCGATTGGGTACTGGGGATTAGTGGCTTTTTGTGATGGGTGACGGATGACGGATGATCTTATTAATCACTTGTCGCTTCTATTTTTCGTGAGCTATAATTAGGGAGATGAGACCTTTTAAAATAGCCCCGATAGCAGCGTTATAGCCTTCTTTTCGTTTAAGTCGTTTCAGTGATTTTAGTGGTTTAAGTCGTTGCGGTTCTTTTCTTGATAGGTGGAGAGGCTATAGTAGCGGATAGCGGGACCAGACGTGACGACGAAGCTCTTGACAGTTCGCTCCTTTTTAGGAATAAATGTATTGGTATGTTACGGAATTAGACTCTATAGAAATCATGAAAATAGGAAGTAATAACGGGATAAATTAAATAAGGAGAGAACGGTTTATCTTTCATCGTTATGGAAAGTCCTGCTGTACGTTCTTATGGCAAATAAAAGAACCTTTTGCGTTTGTAGAGAACTACACAAATGACAGAGACAACAAAAACCACAGAAACTAATTTGCCATACCACTGCCATCAGGTCTATTTTGGGTGGGCAGTGAGTTTGTAAAAAGGCATAAAAAAACCTGTTATCAGTAATTTGATAATGGGTTTTGTATTTTTATACAAACCAGATATAAAGCCATGCCTAAATTTGTATTTAACAAAAAATTAACTTAGGAAAAATACCAAATCAAGGAAATGATTTGGCATTATTTTATCATGAGTTATATAAAAAAAGCCTGTACTCCATACGGAATACAGGCTTTAGCTTTTTTTCAAAGACTGGTATTATGATTTTTTATCATCATCAACTTCTTCAAACTCTACATCTTCAGGCTCTTGTCCACCAGCTTCTTCTTTACCTTCAGCATTGGCTTGAGGTTCTTCTGTACCAGCTCCACCCATAGGGTCTTCACTAGCATTAGCTGCGCCTTGAGCGTACATTTCTTGAGTAGCGACGTTCCAAGCTTCATTTAAGCTTTCGATGGCAGCTTCTGTAGCGACTATATCTGCTGCTTGGTGTGCTTCTCTTAATTTGGTTAAGTTGTCCTCAATTCCTTGTTTGTGTGCAGGAGAAATTTTGTCGCCAAATTCTTTCAATTGTTTTTCAGTAGTGAAAATCATATTGTCGGCTTTGTTCATTTTTTCTACCTTCTCTTTTGCTTCTTTATCCGTTGCTTCATTGGCTTTAGCCTCGTTACGCATTTTCTCTACCTCTGCATCAGATAAACCTGTGCTTGCTGTAATACGGATACTTTGCTCTTTTCCTGTACCTTGATCTTTTGCGCCTACGTGTAAGACACCATTTGCGTCAATATCAAAGGTTACTTCGATTTTTGGAACACCTCTTGGTGCTGGTGGAATTCCATCTAAGTGGAAACGACCAATAGATTTGTTGTCTTTTGCCATAGAACGCTCCCCTTGTAGAATGTGGATTTCTACACTTGGTTGGTTAGCGGCAGCCGTAGAGAATACTTGTGATTTTTTGGTAGGAATCGTTGTATTCGCATCAATTAATCTTGTGAAAACGCCTCCTAATGTTTCGATACCTAAAGAAAGTGGTGTTACATCTAAGAGTAAGACATCTTTGACATCTCCTGTCAATACCCCTCCTTGAATAGAAGCTCCAACAGCTACAACCTCATCAGGGTTTACCCCTTTAGATGGTTTTTTACCGAAGAATTTCTCAACGACTTCTTGGATTTTAGGGATACGAGTAGAACCCCCTACTAAGATTACCTCAGCAATATCGCTTGTGGTCATTCCTGCATCTTTTAATGCTTTGCGACAAGGCTCTAAGGTACGCTCAATCAGTTCGCTTGATAATTGCTCAAATTTAGAACGAGTGATTTTTTTCACCAAGTGTTTTGGTGCACCATCAATAGCAGTGATATAAGGAAGATTGATTTCCGTTTCTTGTGAGCTTGAAAGCTCGATTTTTGCTTTTTCAGAGGCTTCTTTAAGACGTTGTAAAGCCATAGGGTCTTTACGTAAGTCAATTTTTGGATTTTCTTTAGTGAACTCATCCGCTAAGAAGTCAATCAATACTTGGTCGAAGTCATCACCACCTAAGTGTGTATCTCCATTGGTTGATTTTACTTCAAAAACGCCATCGCCCAATTCAAGGATAGATATATCGAAAGTACCACCTCCTAAATCGAATACAGCAATGTTTACATCCTCCATCTCTTTATTGAGACCGTATGCTAAAGAAGCGGCAGTAGGCTCGTTGATGATACGTCTTACTTTCAATCCAGCGATTTCTCCTGCTTCGATTGTTGCTTGACGTTGAGAGTCATTGAAGTAGGCAGGTACCGTAATAACGGCTTCTGTCACTTCGTGTCCTAAGTAATCTTCTGCTGTTTGTTTCATTTTTTGTAAAACCATTGCAGAGATTTCTTGTGGCGTGTATAGTCTTCCGTTGATGTCTATACGTACAGTATCGTTGTCGCCTTTGACAACTTTGTATGCCATGTTATCTGCTTCGTCTGTTACGTCAGAGTAACGCATTCCCATGAATCGTTTGATAGAACGAATGGTGTTGATAGGGTTGGTGATTGCTTGACGTTTTGCAGAGTCTCCTACTTTACGTTCTCCATTTTCAAGAAATGCTATAATAGAAGGTGTCGTTCTTCTACCTTCGTCATTAGGGATAACCACAGGCTCTTTTCCTTCCATTACGGAAACACAAGAGTTGGTGGTTCCTAAGTCAATTCCGATTATTTTGCTCATATTGTTATTGAATTATTGAATTGATTTATTAATTTTTTGTTTTTTATTTGGATGCTTTGTGTCAGCAACTATTTTTTATTCTTCAATCCTTGTGCCAAGTGCCATTCTTGGTCGAAATTTTGAAATTTTGGCAAAAAAATGTTTGTTTTGTCGGGTTTTATTTTTTTGGGTCTGTCAAAAAGGCAGTTTTTTGTTAACCATATAAGTTATTTAAGTTCATATAAGCCGTTCATTTGAGCGTTCTGTCCTTTTAAGCTAGACCCGATAGTAGTGGTTGGATGGCTGCGTTGGCGAAGCGTTGGCTTTTCGCAGAATATATTGCGAAAATGCAAGGCATCTTGGAGATGCCATCCATTAGCGGATAGCGGGAGCATGCTGTACGACGGAGCATTTTACCGTTCTCTCCTTATTAAAAAATCAAACTAAATTGAAGGGTTCATTTTTGAGGGTGGGATTTTTGTGCTAACTTGTGGTATTCAGTTTATTTTAAAAATATAGTTATGCTTTCGAGTGAACAAATGGCGTCTTTTGAGGAAAATGGGTTTTTGTTGGTGGAGAATTATGCGAGTGGGGAAGAGGTGGATGAATTGAGGGCGCAAATGGAAAAATTGTTGGCGGAAATTGAGTTGGATCACCATTCTGTGTTTTCGACGAATGTGCAGACACAGACGAGTGATCGGTACTTTTTGGAGAGTGGCGATAAGATTCGGTGCTTTTTTGAGTCGATTGATTTGAAGGATGGGCAGGATAAGAGCCTCAAAATTAATAAGGTTGGGCATGCGTTGCACGATTTGAATGAGGTTTTTGAGCGATTTAGCTATAAACAGGCGTTGTTGGATATTGCGTTGCAGTTTGGACATGAAGAACCTGCGATTATTCAAAGTCAGTATATTTTTAAGTCGCCGAAGGTGGGGGGAAATGTGTCGCCTCATACGGATTCGACGTTTTTGTATACGGAGCCGTTGTCGTGTTTGGGGGCGTGGATTGCGTTGGAGGATGTGGATGAGGAAAATGCTTGTTTGTGGGGTTTGCCTGGTTCGCATACGGAATATCCGTTGTACAATCGTTTTAAAAGAAATGAGTCGAATGATGGGACTTTGTTTGAGGATTTGGTGGAACGAAAAGATAAATGGAAGTTGAGTGGGGCGGTGCCGTTGGTGGCTAAAAAGGGTGACCTGATATTGTTGCATGGGTCAAATGTGCATATGAGTGAGGCCAATCAGTCGGAGCGTTCTCGGAATGCTTATGTGCTGCATTTAGTGGATTTGGCGGCGGAATATCCTGCTGATAATTGGTTGCAACGGGAGGAATTGCCTTTGCGGAAAATGAGAGAGGTTGTTTAGTTTATGTGGTTTTTGTAGTTTAAGTAGTTTATGTGGTTTATTTTTTGCTACAGCACTAAGAACCAAGAACCAAGAACCAAGAACCAAGAACCAAGAACCAAGAACCACAAAAATTACGGCTCTAAGAAAATTAAAAAAATGTATTTATGAAAACGAAAAAGATATTGTTATTTAGTCTTTTGGGATTATTGTTGGTGGGTGGATTGCTTTTTTACTTGTCGATTGCGCTCAGTTTTAGTGAGGGGTATCGTGCGGGTACGGTGATGAAGATGAGTAAAAAGGGATTGATGTTTAAGACGTATGAAGGACAGCTCAATACTGGTGGAGGCTTTGGTAGTGATGGTGATGTTACTTCGTCAATTTGGAATTTCTCAGTGGCACCTGGTGATAAGGAGGTGATTAAGGATATTGAACGGGCGGTGGATAATGGGAATCGGGTGAAGTTGCACTATGAGGAGAAGTTCTTTACTTGGAAATTTAGAGGGGATACGAAGTATTTTATTACGAGCGTGGAAGCTGTGGGTGC
>ENA-ORXM01004203-ORXM01004203.1-marine-metagenome-genome-assembly--contig:-NODE-4203-length-13005-cov-2.952197_pt1 | contig 13005 bp, 15 predicted proteins | sample MGYA00237867_ERZ511480 | MGnify/ENA primary metagenome ERZ511480 (study PRJEB26309, sample SAMN06266103) | marine metagenome | isolation source: Algal blade | place: United Kingdom:Sidmouth, United... | reverse complement strand
CTAGAGTAACATTTGCTATGCTCTAATTACGCCATAAGTTTTTAAAAGGAATGTTAGAAGACGAATAGTTCATTTCATAAAATGAAGGTTCTACCGAACGCATGAAATATACAATTGATTAACAACTACCAAGTTAAGGATAGTGAACCTGCGTAAACTCATATAACTATCAAGGGGTTATAAAACTATATCTTAAAAAAGTGCCAATATTCGCATTCCATTTGAATGCGAATTTTTGTTTAACTATATTTGCATTATATTAAACATAAATAATTATGGACATCTTAGAAGAGGCATTAGCTTTTGAAAATGCAAAGATGAGTAACATGACTACAAGCGACCGTGTTAATGCTTCGAGAGAAGCCAAACGGCTAATCTTAGCAATTAATGAAGTTTATAAAAAAACAAAAGATTCTGATTTAATGGATCTTATGAAACGTCTTACCGTAAAGAAGAAACGAATAGATAAACGATTGAAAGGCAGACCTAATAATTCCATATAAAATTAAAACTGAATTCTTAGACTCCAACATTATGCGCATACTAGTTACTGGTACAACGGGTTATATTGGTAAGCGGCTAATTCCATTATTACTTAGTGAAAATCATGAGATTTTGTGTGTTGTACGCGATAAAATGCGCGTAGAAAACAGTTATCTGAATGAAGATAAAATACAGATTATCGAGGCAGATTTTTTAAACCCTACTTCTTTAAAAAATATTCCAAAAAATATCGATATTGCCTACTATCTTATTCACTCCATGTCGAATTCTTCTAAAGATTTTGAAATTTTGGAGGAACAATGTGCCACAAATTTTAAATCCTATTTTGAATCAACACAAGTAAAACAAGTTATTTATTTGGGCGGCATAGCTAATGAAGATAAATTATCAAAACATCTGAAATCGCGTAAGCATGTTGAAAAAGTACTGCAATCAGATAGTTATGCACTAACCGCTTTTAGAGCGGGGATCATTGTAGGGTCGGGCAGTTCATCCTTTGAAATTATCCGTGATTTAGTCGAAAAACTACCGGTGATGATTGCCCCTAAGTGGCTAAATACAAAAACTCAACCCCTCGCCGTACGAGATGTTCTCTCTTTTTTGAATAATGCAAAAGGAAACAAATTACTCTACAATTCAAGCTATGATATTTTTGGTCCAGAGATTCTGACCTATAAAGAAATGTTGCTTCAATTTGCCAAAATCAGAAAGTTAAACCGCACCATTCTCACGGTTCCGGTAATGACACCTAAATTATCATCGTATTGGCTTTACTTTGTGACCTCTACTTCATACAAATTAGCATCTTCTCTAGTTGATAGTATGGGTATTCAAATTGTTGGAAAGCCCTCTAATATAAATGAAATTTTAAAAGTAGAACCTCTGAAATACGTGGCAGCGGTTAAATTAGCTTTCGAAAAAATTGAACAAAATAGTATCATTTCTAGTTGGAAAGACTCTATGGTAAGCAGCGGTCGTCTAAAAAATAATTTTCATAAGTATATTAATGTTCCAAAGTATGGTTGTTTTAAAGATTACAAGGAACGTGAGGTTAAAAATACGGACCAAACGATACGAAAAATATGGTCTATTGGTGGTACCACAGGTTGGTATTATGGCACGTTTTTATGGAAAATTCGTGGATATATAGATAAAATGTTCGGAGGTATCGGTTTGCGTCGAGGTAGAACCCATACCAATGAATTAAATGCCGGAGATGCTTTAGATTTTTGGCGGGTAATTTTTGCAGACAAGACGAAGAAACGGCTTCTACTATATGCTGAAATGAAATTACCGGGTGAGGCTTGGTTAGAATTTAAAATTGAAAATGACATACTGATGCAGACAGCGACTTTTAGACCAAGAGGCTTGGCCGGACGGTTATATTGGTATAGCGTCTTGCCCTTTCATGGTTTTATTTTCAAAGGAATGATTAACAAACTTGTGGAAAACTAAAAATACAAACTACCTCAAAGTAACAGGTATTAGTCAAAAGGAAATGATTTCGAGCTAAGTCTCGAAATACTCAAATCTCAATTATCGAGTAAAACAAAAAAATTTATGTTTAGATTATTTAAGAAAAAATCAGAAAAAGAAAAACTAGAAGAGCTACATGCAAAGCTTTTAAAAGAGGCACATAGCCTTTCTACAACAAATAGAAAGCTTAGTGACCAAAAAGTATTTGAAGCAGAGGAGGTCATGAAACGGCTCGAAAAATTAAGCTAAATTCAATTTGTAAATGGCAGAAAAGAAAAAACCAGACCATGTGGTTTTCAATATGGAAAGCCGAAAGTATGATGCGGCTTTAAAACCCTACGCCACCAATGTTGGAGCTCCCGCTATTACAACAACAGATACCGCGGCATGGAAAAATAGAAGCATCAACAAGGTAAATCATAAGGTTCAAACCAAGTACCTCGAATTGAAAGCCGAGTATGAGAAAATGATGGAGGAGTTTGAATATAATCAACTCATTTTTAGTGCAAAGTTTTCTTTTGAGCCTATTATTGGAGAAACCTATCATTTATATAAAAGAGAAAATGAAGAGTTGTTTCTTTCTATTATTGCCCCAAACCAATGCAATTTTGATGCGGTAGGAAGTTTTTACCTTAATGTAGATCAGGTTTGGCAAAAAATACAGTCTGAATGAGAGAATTTAAAGAAAGAGAGTTAGACCGTATTATAGAAATGGCTTGGGAAGATCGTACGCCTTTTGAAGCCATCTTATTTCAGTTTGGGTTGCCTGAAAAAGAAGTTATCAAAGTAATGCGCGGCAACCTTAAAAGATCAAGTTTTAAACGATGGCGAAAACGCGTAAATAGCAGAGTAAGTCAAAAACATTTGAAAAAACGAAATCCTGATATTAATCGCTTTAAATCTTCACGACAAAAGGCAATATCTGGAAATAAAATAAGTAAGCGATAAATGGGGTTATTTGAAGAACAAGTTACCATATTTCCCACCTCCTATTCAGAAGTTCTTCAGCGTGTTCGTATTATTGACCCTGTCAAATATGGACGGACAAGAAATTATATAAATGGCGCTGTCACCCATCTATCCCCCTATATTTCACGAGGTATAATTTCTACTAAACTCATTCTTAAAGAAATTTTAACTAAAGGGTATCAACCAGCTGCAATTGAGAAATTTATTCAAGAATTGGCTTGGAGAGATTATTGGCAACAAATTTGGATTGCAAAAGGTGACGCTATTAATCAAGATCTAAAACACCCACAAACCGCTGTTGCTAATACTTCAATTCCAAAATCAATTATTACGGCAAAAACGGGAATAAAAGCCGTCGATGTTGCCATTCAAGAATTTTATGAAACGGGTTATTTGCACAATCATGTGCGCATGTATATCGCGGCAATTGCCTGTAACGTAGGTCAAAGTCATTGGAAAGTTCCTGCGCAATGGATGTATTATTATTTGCTAGATGCAGATTGGGCAAGTAACGCCCTGAGTTGGCAATGGGTTGCCGGATCAAACGCCCATAAAAAATATGTTGCCAATCAAGATAACATCAATAAATATTGCTTTACCCAACAAAAAGAAACTTTTTTAGATGTACCCTATGATACTTTTAAAAACTTAGAAATTCCAGAGGTTTTAAAGGATACACCTGAACTACTGCTAAAAACACCCCTGCCAAAGAAGCAAACCATTACCATTGATGCGAAGCTTCCTACTTGTATTTATAACTTTTACAATCTTGACCCCTTATGGAAAAGTGATATTTCCGCAAATAGAATCTTACTCTTAGAACCCTCTCATTTTGAGCAGTATCCGGTTTCACAAAAGACCATTGATTTTATTACTAAGTTTTCTGAAGAAAACATTCCCGGAATACAAATCTATACGGGCGATTTTCAAAACATCATCAAGGAATATAAGCTGAAAAATAGCTATTACAAAGAACACCCATTAAACAAACATTATGAAGGTATTGAGGAACCGAGGGATTGGATGTTTGATGTAAAAGGGTATTATCCTTCTTTTTTTTCTTTTTGGAAAAAATGTAAAAAACAGCTGCGCTATTGAATAGGAAAACAGCAACAATTTTGAGATTGAAAACATAAACATTTTTTAAATATAGAACCACATCTTAAATTTTCAAGTCAATAAATAACGGCATGATTTATACCAAAGAAGATATTACACAGCTTGATCGAATTACAAGATTAAAAATCATTAATGCAGTTACAGGCATAAAACCTGCCAACCTTATTGGCAGCGTTGATAATAAAGGGCAAACCAATCTTGCTATATTTAGTTCGGTAGTACATTTAGGCAGCGACCCTGCGCTTTTAGGTTTTATCGCTCGGCCTCAAACTGCAGAAGTTGGTCATACGTATCGAAATATTCAAGAAAACGGGAAGTACACCATTAACCACATACATCCTGAATTTGTAAGAAAAGCGCATTATACCTCTGGTAAATTTGCTGCTGACATTTCAGAATTTGAACGCTGTAACCTTTCTGAAGAATACGTCAAAGGCTTTAAGGCTCCGTTTGTTAAAGAGAGTAGTTTTAAAATAGGGATGCATTTTGTAGAAGCCCTAGACATCAAACCCAATAAAACTACTTTAGTCATAGGAGAAGTTCAACATTTGATACTACCTGATTTTGCAATAGTAGACAATGACATCAATCTTGAAGCTGCCCGCAGCGTTGGAATTTCAGGTTTAAACAGTTATTATTCGTTTAAGAAAATAGAAAGTTACCCCTATGCACGAGTGAATGAGGTACCAGAATTTGAAGAATGAAAAAGCAACACCTCCCTCAGAAAATTTGTATCGTCTGTGAACGTCCGTTTTCTTGGCGTAAAAAGTGGGAAAAGAACTGGAACGAAGTTAAATATTGTAGTAATCGTTGTAGAAAGAATAAATGAAAAGTATAAACCTTATATTTCCCCATCAATTATTTCAAGAATCTCCCCTCTTTGAAATCGAGGCACCTACCTATATAGTTGAGGAATTTCTGTTTTTTAAGCAATACCCCTTTCACAAACAAAAAATAGCATTTCATAGGGCGACAATGCAACGATACGCCGATTTTGTTCGGAATGATAAAAATCGTGAAATATATTATGTGGAAGCTATTGAAACTATTTCTGATATCAGACAGCTTATTCCAAAATTAAAAGACCAAGGCGTTACGCATATCAATTATATAGATCCTACCGATAATTGGCTACAAAAAAGAATTGAAGATGGCTGTTCAGAAAGTAACATTACGACCAAAGTATACGACTCCCCATTATTTATAAATACCAAGGAAGACTTGGGCGTTTTTTTTAGAAAAGACAAAAAAAAATATCATCAAACCACCTTTTACAAAGAGCAACGTGAAAATCGAAATATACTAATTGATGATAATGGTAAACCCACGGGAGGCAAATGGACCTATGATACAGAGAATAGAAAGAAATATCCAGCTAAGAAGACACCGCCATCTATTCAATTTCCTGATGTCGATGACTATTACGAAGAAGCTAAATCATATGTTGCTGCCCATTTCTCCAATCATTTAGGAAGCCTTTCGGAACAATCTTTATATCCCACAAATTTTAAAACTACCAAAGCTTGGTTGCGGCAATTTTTTGAACAACGTTTTATGGAGTTTGGGGCATTCGAAGATGCTATAGTTGCCGAAAACTCCATTTTAAATCACAGCGTTTTAACACCAATGCTAAATATAGGCCTGATAACACCTAATGAAATCATTGATTCCTGTTTGGTGTATGCGGAAGAAAACCAAATTCCTATAAATTCCGTAGAGGGTTTTGTACGCCAAATTATTGGATGGCGCGAATTTATAAGAGGTATTTACGAAACTAGAGGATCTGAGGAGCGGACCACTAATTATTGGAATTTTAAAAAGAAAATTCCAGCTTCTTTCTATGATGGTACTACTGGCATTCCACCGATTGACCAAACCATTAAAAAAGTACTTAAAACAGGTTATTGTCACCACATTGAGCGTTTGATGGTCTTGGGTAATTTTATGATGCTGTGCGAATTTGATCCAGATGAAGTATATCGATGGTTTATGGAACTTTTCATAGATGCGTATGATTGGGTGATGGTAACGAATGTTTACGGAATGAGTCAATTTGCTGACGGAGGCTTAATGGCCACAAAACCTTATATAAGTGGCAGTAATTACCTAATGAAGATGAGTAATTATAAAAAGGGAGCATGGCAAGAGGTATGGGATGGTCTTTTTTGGAGATTTATGCATACCCACCGCGATTTTTTCTTGTCAAATCCACGTTTGGGAATGTTAGTACGTATGTTTGATAAAATGGATCAACAAAAGCGACAATTACATATAAGTAATGGCGAAGCCTTTCTTAAAACTTTAACCAATTAAGATGAACTTACCTAGTTTACGATTGGTTTTTGATACAGGATTATTAGTGTTGATTTGGATGGTACAGCTCATTGTTTACCCTAGTTTTCAGTTTTATTCAAAAAATGAATTGATAGAATGGCATGAAAAATATATGGTTGCAATTTCGTTCATTGTGATTCCACTTATGTTGGGTCAGTTGATGACATCAATACTGCAATTGACAAAAGAACGAAACTGGTTTACCATAGGAAGTCTAACGCTAATTATATTGGTCTGGTTAAGTACCTTTGCACAATTCGTACCCCTACACAACACGATATCTTCGGGCCAAGCTACAACACAGGTGCTTCACGAACTTGTTTTAGTAAATTGGTTACGCACGGCACTTTGGACATTTATTTTCATATGGTCTTTTTTGAACATAAACCAGCTTTCAAAGCACCACAATTAGCGCACTAAAGCAATAATATGTTAAAAAAAATGAATATTATTCTTACTGGAGCAACTGGAACTTTAGGCTCACGGATTCTATTTTCATTATTTGAAAAAAAAATAGAGGAAATAGAACATATCTATGTTTTTGTTCGCAGCAAAGGGGCAACTTCTCCGCAAAAACGAATACAAAACATGCTCTCAAGCAAAAATATTCCGTTGTTCATTAAAAGTAATCGTGAGCTTATTAGCGAGAAAATTGTAGTGGTCGATGCAAATAGCATCCTTGACCCTACTTCTTTGTTAGTGCGACGACCTATTGATTATTTTATACACTCTGCAGGTTATGTTAATCTATCTATAAATCCAAAGGCGAAAAAAGAAGTATTTGAAGAAAATTTTGAGTTTACAAAAGCCATTTTTGATACTTACGCTAGTCATACGGGGAAATTTGTTTACATAAGTACTGCCTTCTCTTTTGGTGACAATGGTGGCATGTTGAAAAACGATTACGTAGAAAATCATACCGGAAACTATCGCAACCATTATGAAGCCGCTAAACATGCCTCTGAGAAATATATTTTGGAGCAAAGCAAGTCTAAAAATATTCCTATTCAAATTTTGAGGCCCAGCGTGTTGGGTGGTAATATTGAAGAAGCTCCTAATTTCTTCATGTCAAAGTATATGGTATTCTATTTATTCGCAAAATTTTTTAATAACACAACCTCTAGCGACCCTATACGAATTGCAACCAATGATTTGTCGGGTATCAATATTATTCCCACGGATTATGCGGCTAATGTCATTGTAAAAGTACTCACCACAGATATACAACAATTAAACATTGTGAACACGCACGAAACCAACATGATGCGAGGAATAGCTAAAGTTTTACATGTCGTAGGTTTTTCAAATTTTACATTTACGCAAGAGCAAATTTCGAAAGCAACAGGATTTGCTTCTAAACTTGAAGAGTTCTACTACGAATCCATCGGTGTACATCTGCACCCTTATCTGAATTCGAAACCGAATAAATGGGATACTGCGCTTTTAGAAAGCATATTGCCAATGCCAAGGTATAATTTAGAAGAATACCTGTTACAAACGGTTTCTTTCGCCAAGGCTGCAAATTTTAGAAATCAGAAATGGTAATTTGATATTTCAATTTATAGCAAGTACTTGGTGATTTTTGAACTCATTGGCTTGGTAACAGAAAAATAGTAATCGATTAATTTGCCCTTGTCATCTACCAAATATTTTTGAAAATTCCACTTTACACTTGAATTCTTTTTTCCATTTAAATCTTTGACAGTAAGCCATTTATATAGCGGGTGTTGTTTACTTCCTTTTACATCAATTTTCTCAGTTAGTACAAAGGTTACCCCAAAATTACGCTCGCAAAAGTTTTGAATTTGAGATGCGTCACCAGGTTCTTGTTTTCCAAACTGATTACACGGAGACCCGATAACAACCAATTTTTCTGGGTAGGTATCACTTAGTACTTGCAAATCTTTGTATTGACTGGTATAGCCACATTCTGACGCAACATTAACAAATAAAAGATGCTTACCCTTAAATGAAGAAAGCTTGAGAGGTGATCCATCAAGGGCATTAATTGCTATGTCGAAAATGGAACAATTTGCGCTATTTGATTTTTGATTAGATGCTAATTTTGCTACGTTACTTGTTTTCATTTGTACTATTTTGATTAATAATGATCTATAGAATATTTGAGGTTATTTTATCAAGCTAAACGCTTCGAAAAGCGTAGATTTATTTAAATCTCTTTTATAAAGTAAAAGTATTATTTTTGTTTATGATTTTAGATTGAAAATTAAACAAATTAAAGTTTGGTGAAGCAAGATTATAAGATACATATTATAGGAGCTGGGGTTAGCGGTCTTATAGCTGCTCAAGTTTTAGAAGCCAATGGCTACCATCCCGTTATTATGGAAGCTACTGATCGTGTTGGTGGACGGGTAAAAACTGATATTATAAATAGCTATCAGTTAGATCATGGATTTCAAGTCTTGCTTACCGCCTACCCTGCTGCTCAAAAGTTCTTAGATCTAGATGCCTTAGAATTACAACATTTTCTTCCGGGAGCCACGGTTTTTAATCAAGGTAAAAAGAGAACTCTTGGAGATCCCTTGAGAAATGTATCATTACTATTTCCAACTTTAATGTCTGGTATTGGAACTATATCTGACAAATTAAAAATATTCAAACTGAATAGGCTTTTGAAGAAAACCTCACTAACCACTATTTTTTCAAAACCTGAAAAAAATACTTTACAATATTTAGTGGATTTTGGATTTACCGATGAGATAATTTCGCTGTTCTTCAAGCCTTTTTTTAGTGGAATATTTTTAGAGCCTGAATTACAAACATCAAGTAGAATGTTTGAATTTATCTACAAGATGTTTGGAGAAGGTTTTGCGGCTTTGCCTAAGGCTGGTATTGAAGCCATTCCTAAACAACTAAAAAGCAAGTTAAAACATACTACTTTTCACTTTAATACGAATGTTCAAGTCGTAAATGATGGCAAAATAACACTTTCTAATGGTGCTGAAATAGAAAGTCATTTTACAATTATTGCAACGGAACCAAGCGCAATTGTAGCCAACCTAAAGAATCAAGAGACGCGTTGGAAGTCTTGCGATACCTTATATTTTGAAACCGATAACAAATTGATTGACAAACCTTTAATTGGTTTAATCGCTGATCAAGATACGTTAATCAACAATATATTTTATCATACCAGTCTTTCATTGCATTCTGTAGGCGAAAAACAATTAGTATCAGTTACCGTGGTTAAAGATCATGAATTATCTAAAGAAGCATTGACAGCCCAAATTCAAAAAGAATTGAATCAGTATTGCGGATTAAATTCGTGCTCGCTGCTACAACACTACACTATACCACGAGCCTTACCACAATTAGATAATATACACTATGAAATGCTTCCATCAGAAACTAGATTGACAACCTCAATTTTTCTTGCAGGAGATACACAATTAAATGGATCGCTAAATGCAGCAATGATTTCAGGAGAAAGAGCAGCCTTAGGTGTCATTGAAACGGTTACAAATACCATAGTATAAGAATGGTGCTCTTGCAAGGTATATTATTGAATCGCTTCATATTGCTTTAGGAGCTCTAACGGTACATATTCCAAGGCTTTATACAAAGTTGCCTCGAGCACAACTTGTGGAGCAACCCCAGCTTTTTCTGCTTCTAGCCACCGTGTTACGCACAAACACCATTTAGAACCAACCACAAGACCAGGAAATTGCCATTGCGGTTGCGGCGAGGTCAAATCATTTCCTTTTGCTTTCGTGTATGTTAAAAACTCAGCCGTCATAATCGAACACACAATGTGAGTGCCTGTATCTTGGCTGGTAGTACGGCAATACCCATCTCTAAAATACCCTGTCGCTGGGTTTGTGCAACAAGGTTCTAGAGCACTTCCAAGTACATTTAGTGCCATTTTAAAATGAAGATTCTGGTCTTCCTTTCAAGCGTTTTTCAATTTTTTTCTTTTTTACCGTTAAACGTTTCATAATATCCATAAGGTTCGCATCCTTAGATTCTTTATACATCTCGTTTAAAGCTAATATTAACCTTTTTGCCTCTCTTGAGGCATTCACTCTGTCACTAGTAGTCATGTTGCTCATTTTTGCCTTCTCAAATACTAATGCTTCGTCAATTAATTCCATAAATTTGTATTTTGTTACTTCTAAACAATAAGCTAAGCAAACATAGTATTATTTTTAAACGCAGACCATTGATTATTACAATTTTATTATTGGTTAATTCGATAACTTGTTATTGCGACTGTCGCATTTTTGAAAAGTGAAGGAATTAGACATCGCCCATTTATATTCTATTTTTCGTAGTTAGCTTATTATTTTCAATACTTTTCTAGTATGCAACGACCTTTGGTGAGCATTTTAATTCCCTTTAAAAATACTTCCAATTTTATTGAGGAATGCCTTCAATCTATCAGTAATCAAACCTATAAAAACTGGGAAGTTCTTGCGGTAAATGACCACTCAACAGATAAAAGTTTGGAAATTGTAAAAAGTTTTGCAGTTGACGATTCGAGAATACAATACGTACCTAATAATGGTGCTGGCATTATCGAAGCACTACGAACTGCCTATTCAAAAAGTAAAGGACGCTTAATTACTAGAATGGATTCTGATGACATCATGAAATCTTCCAAATTAGAGGTCATGGTTAGCGCTTTACTAACCAACGGCAATGGTCATATAGCAGTAGGTCAAGTAAAATATTTTTCAGCTAATGGTATTGGTAACGGCTATGAAAGGTATGAAAGCTGGCTAAATTCACTTACAGCCAAAGGAAATAACTATTCAGAAATCTACAAAGAATGTGTTATCCCCTCCCCTTGCTGGATGACCTTTCGCGAAGATTTAGAAGCTTGTAATGCCTTTGAGTCCAATCGTTATCCTGAAGACTATGATCTTGCCTTTCGGTTTTATGAAAAAGGATTGAAGTGCCTTCCTTGCGATGAAATTTTACATTTATGGCGTGATTACGATAATAGAACCTCACGTACTAGCCAACACTATGCGCAAAATTATTTTTTAACCATTAAACTACATTATTTTCTAAAATTAAATTATAATACAAAAAGAACGCTAGTTGTTTGGGGTGCAGGATCAAAAGGAAAATCAATAGCAAAAAAATTAGTGCAAAAAGAAATAGCCTTTTATTGGGTTTGTGATAATTCTAATAAAATTGGTAAGGATATTTATGGTCAGCGAATGTTGCATTACACGGCTATAGAGCGACTTAAAAATCCACAAAGTATTATTACGGTAGCCAATACAGAAGCGCAAGGTGTGATTACGTCTTTTCTTTTAGAACTGCAGCAAAAACCTATGAAAGACTACTTTTTCTTTTGCTAATTTTAAATATTTGTTGCCGCTTAAAAGTTTTTTTGGTTCCAATTTGATTGGATTTTTTTATCATTCTACGGTCTTGAACAAGGTACCGCCAACCATATTTTAATTATATTTGCCAAATCAAAATTGGGAATGCAGTTTAAACATCCAGAACTTCTTTGGGCCCTTCTTCTACTACTAATTCCTATTTTTATTCACCTTTTTCAACTTCGCAGATTTAAAAAAACGCCATTTACCAATGTAAAATTTTTACAAAAAGTTACTGCGGAATCTAGACGCAGCAATTCTTTGAAAAAATGGCTATTACTCTGTGTGCGCATGCTTTTATTCGCAGCGATAATTCTATCGTTTGCTCAGCCATTCTTTGCTGAAAAATCAGCTTTAAAAACCAAGGAAACCGTCTTGTATTTAGATGACTCTTTTAGTATGCAAGCAAAAACTGATAATGCAACACTACTCGAAGATGCTGTTCAGGAGCTGATTAAAGTAATTCCTGAAAATCAAAAAATAAGTCTTTTCACCAATCAAAAAGTGTTCAAAAATGTAACGACAAAGGGCTTGCAAAATGATTTATTGGCATTAAGACCGGTAGCAAATCAATTGACGCTAGACGAAATTTTTTTAAAAGCTAAAACCTTCTTTAGTCCTGACGAAAGCACAGTCAAAAACCTCGTTTTAATTTCTGACTTTCAACAGCAAATGGCCCTAAAAACAGCTGATTCTTCAAATACAATTAACAAGCATTTCGTTCGTATGCAAGCAGGTGCTATTGAAAATGTAGCTATTGATTCAATATATATAAGTGGTCAAAGCATTGAAAACATGGATCTTACAGCTTTATTGTCAACCAATGCTGTTATAGAAAGTATTCCAATTTCTCTTTTTAACGGAGATAAGTTAATTGCCAAAACAGCGGCTTCGTTCTTAAAAAAGAAAACGACCAAGGTGAATTTTACGCTTCCTAAAAACGAAACTATCTTAGGTAAGGTTGAACTAGGCGATACTGGTTTACCCTATGACAATCAGTTATATTTTAATATTGATTCCAAAGAAAAAGTCAAAGTTCTTTCCATTGGAAGTGAAGACCAAACGTATTTAAGTCGCATTTTTAGTGATGATGAATTTGAGTTTGCATCAGTTGTGCTTAAAAGCTTAAACTATAGCGATTTGAATGATCAAAACCTGGTAATATTAAACGAGCTAAAAACAATACCAAATTCCTTAACAACTAGTTTGCAATCATTTACTGAGAATGGTGGAAACCTTGTTGTCATAC
>ENA-ORXM01004202-ORXM01004202.1-marine-metagenome-genome-assembly--contig:-NODE-4202-length-13006-cov-4.002707_pt1 | contig 13006 bp, 15 predicted proteins | sample MGYA00237867_ERZ511480 | MGnify/ENA primary metagenome ERZ511480 (study PRJEB26309, sample SAMN06266103) | marine metagenome | isolation source: Algal blade | place: United Kingdom:Sidmouth, United... | reverse complement strand
TGTCAGCAAGGAAAGGGGTGCAGGGAAGGGCGCCAGTGCAGGGGAGGACCGTGCGTGACGTTGGACCCGCATCCTGTCGCGGGCGCGGGTGCTGATACGCCGCATGACCCCATCCGTGGAAGGTGAGATTCGGCAGGGGCCGACCGTGCGTGCATGTGCCACGCTGGAGCCGCTGGCACCGCTGGCGTTGTGTCGGCGCGCGCGCGGGCACAGCACTAAAATTGGCCCACGGGCCACCGCCCAGCTGGCCGGCAGGCCGCCACGAATGACCGCCGAACGGTCTGCCCCACGATATCCTTGCAGAGATAATTTTCGTCCCTCGGAATTTCTCCAGACGAGCACCCTCCGAGAACCGCCGAGCACGAGTGCCGAGCCTTGCACAGAGCAGCCGCGGCCACACCCCGTGGCCAGGCGCCGACAGGTCGAGTGTGGCTCTGACGCCCTTGGGTGGCGGCGTGGACGCCTTCCCGCCACAGTGTCGGTCGCGCTCCGCCACACCCCGCCTGGTGCCGTGCGTCGCCCGGCATCCCGGCGCCGAGCCGAGCAGCCGTGCGTCGCCCTGCGGCCCCGCTGGGCGCCGGCACCACGCACGGTCAGGCATGGTGCGCGGCTACCACGTGAGAGCGTTCCCTTCGTGATGCGGGTGGAAATGATGCCGCTGCTGCTGAGGCCCCTGGCGGCGGAGAGGCGCGCGGAGTCGGCTCGTGACGGCTGTTAGGCGTACCCCACTTTCCTTTAAACTTCCGCCTCCTCTCTGCTCTCGTCCCCGGCGCTTCCACCCACGCTTGCACTTCCCAGGCCGCTCTGTTCCCACCCCCGGCCTCGTGTGCACCGCCTCCTGTCGGCCGCCCCCTCCCCCTCTGCGGGTGTTTGTTGTGTGCTGCTCTCCTTCCCATCCCCGCGTGCTCCTTGTTGCGGGTGCTCCACGCCCCTCTCCCCGGCGCCGTGTCACCGTGCGCTTTGGCCCGCTTTTGGCCCCCAATCCACGCCGTCACCGTCACCAACGTGTCGGCCGTCGATCCCTCCTTCAACGACAAGATGGCTGGCCACCGCCGCCCCCGCCCCAGCTCGTCGGTCACAGACGACGGCGCCGAGGCCAACCGCCGGGTGAACGGGCGCTTCTCCCTCGAGGACGTGCAGGAGCTGGCGGCCGCGGTCGCCGTGGCCATGGCGCCCATGCGGGAGGAGGAGGTCAAAGCGGTGTGCGAGGCGGTGCGCGACCAGGTGTCCACCGAGGCGGACCGCCTGGTGCAAGACGACCAAGTGCTCCTCGGCTTTGCGGCTTTGGTGAAGGCGGAGCTCGTCGCGCGCGAGCAGCGCGCCGACAAGACCCAGGATATCGCCGCCGCCATGGCCGTCATTGTCGTGGCGGCGATGGTCGAGGATATGCAGCACTCGTCGACCCCGGGCTTCGCCTTTGAGCAGCGCTCCGTGGACGAGATCCGCGTCGCTGTGAACCGTGCGCTCTCCATGCCGCAGATCCGCCGTGCCCACGCGCTGGGCGTGACGCGCCGCGTGAAGCTGCTCGACGCGGACGAAGATGCCAAGGGCGACACGCTGACCTCCTTTTTCCCGACGGCGGCCAAGTCGTCCAGCGGCAACAACTTTGTCGTTAAGAACTTTACCCGCGTTAACATGGGCATTTTGAACAAGATATACTCCGACTACGCGACCATTGGCAACCAGCCGGAGGTTTTCCGTAACAAGAACAAGCTCGTGCCGAGCAGCCTCGACCGCATCGACGAGGCGGGCCTCTCCATCATCCGAAACGCCCTCAACGACGGGCGGTCGGTTGCGCGTGAGGTCGTGTACAAGAATCTCGCGTATTTCCCCATGCAGCAGCGGGATGGCGTGCACATTAAGCTCCGCGATGAGGCCGCGCTCAAGCCGGCGCTCGGCGACGCCGCCGGCAGCGCCTATTTCGCCTGCATCAGTCGCCACCTGGCGTCCGCGACGGGCTCCATCTCGACGGTCAGCGGGGCGGCTGGGCCCGCGTCCGAGCGCTGGGTCGTCCGCGAGGTGTGTCTCTACAGCCTCGCAGAGGACGTACTCTCGGCGTTGGTGCGCCACGCCCACGAGTTCGAGCCCAACGTCAAGTTCATCACGGCCGAGTGCCTGCGTCGCGTCGTCATCTCGCCGCGCGAGGTGTGGAGCGGGGCGGACGTGCCCGCCCTCCAGGCCGCTGCCACCAACGGCCCCTGCGTGTGGAGCCTGCTGGTCCCGCGGCCGACCAAGCGCCTCGCCCTCAACGTCTCCATCCAGACGATGACGGCGGAGGAGGTGGCCGCCAGTCCGGCCGCTCAGGCTGATGTGAACGGTGCTGGTGGTGGTGTGGGCAATGGTGACGTGGACGTTGACGCAGTCGGCAACCAGGATCTCGAGGAGGAGGACGTGTTCTGAGAGGGGTGAGGGAGATTCCAAGCCGACACGGCCGGCTGCACCGCGCTTGACGGTGCGCTTTGTACTTGTGCTCACTGCTAGCAGTTGTGGCGTCTGCCTCATCAGTCGCTTTTTGCCTGCATGTGTGTTTTGCTTTGTGTTTGTTCTTCTGGTTATTTTTCGGCTTCGGCAGTGGTGGGGGCTTCCTCATTTGTCCCCTGTGCCGTCGGCCGCTCTCATGTCGACATTTGTCTTTACGTTGGACTTCGATGGGGAAGATAAAGACTGTCATGCATCATAGCGCTCTGTTGGAACCGGGCACGGCTCTCTCATATATAGGAAACAGTAGGGTATGCACGGACACAACGATGGAGCGGGGGAAGGTCATGAATGGGAAAAGTGAGTCTACGGGCATGAGCCAGGCACACAAGCTCCTTCCCGTTCCCACTGGCCAGTGCCACGGAGGTCGCCTGCATGTTAGCGTGGATCGCCAATCAAAGCTCGAGATTTGCCTTCCGCGATGAACCTGCTCCTGGGGTGGTATGGACCGCCGCGGCGGGTGCCGATGCGGGCGGCGACGGGACCACGCTGCTACACATTTTTTCCAGCCGCAACGACGTCTATGGTGACGACACCAGAGGTGGAGCTGTGGTGAGAAGACGGTTGCATGCCATAAAAAATCTAACCATCTATGTACATGAAGGCCCTCCGACTCGATGGCATATACGGCTCCCACCGCGGCAGGACACCGTTCCTTGGCACTAAAACAAGCCACCCCAGCGACAGTACGCCTTGCCAAATCGACGCTCTACGGGTGGGGCGCCCCCGCGGGGGCCTTCCAATAGCAGGCAGCGCCAACACCTCGGTACAGAAGGCGCGAAAACTCGTCGTAGAAGCAGTCGCCAGACAGATGGAAGCCCCCGGCCGTCGCCGCGTGCCCGCTCAGCTCATTCAGCACGACGCTTTCTTCCACTGGCAGGCCGAGGCCATAACCAGGGCGGTTGTGGACGGCCACGTACGCGCCTTGTACCTCTGAGACATTGATCTCGTGGCGGATGCTGGCGTTGAAGCAGTCACCAGACGTGTGCGCGGACGCCTTAGCAGAGTCCCACTACATGACGAGCTGCTTGCAAAAGTCACCCCGCATTGCCAGGTGGACGCCTAGAACCAGATCCACGCCCGCAGAAAAGACGCGGAGGTCGTTGCTGACGGCCATCTGCCCAGAGATGACACGGTCAACACACACAGCCACCTGCTGCATGATGCCATCCGCCACCTCAAATACACGAGCCGGGACGTCGAGCAGGATGGCTGGCGTCGACGGGCGGCTGCGGAAAGGATGCGCAGGTCTTTCTGCTCCGATAGGGCGACCGCAAGGTCGATCTTGTGCTGCTGCGATCGGCACTGTTCCATCAGCTTCAGCTCTTCCGTGGTGTACGTGCGCGAGGCGTCGGCCGGCGCCTTGCCTCGCCCCGAGTAACAAGCCGGAATTGTGACACTCACCGAGCGCAGTAGCGGAAGGAATCACTACCACAGCGGTGGGGACGCGGCAGAGGGGAGAGGGCAGCACGATCGAGGCGGAGGGAGGCTGGGGGTAGCAGCCCGTCGGAGGTCGGGGATGTGGGGCGTGCAGACCGTGCCGCACACATAGGTAAGGGAGCGGCTTGCCACGAGTGACAGGGCGCGCGCGTCTGTGCCCCCGTTCGATCCGCCCGTGTTTCCGCGGCTCTGCCAGACATAGATGGCGCAAAGTGCGTGTCTTGCAGCATTGCGCCGCTCCGTAAATTGGTGGCACAGACAACGGGAATTGAGCAGTCGAGTGCAGTCACGGATGTCCCACACTGGCACTGCTCGTCCACGGCCCGCTTGCTCTACCAGCGTTCTGGTGCCGCTAAACCGTGCGGGCAGCCGCGCACGGCTCTTTTGGCAGTACACCGGGCGCTGCGACCGCGGGCGCCGTTCGTCTGCTCTTTCCCCCCGTCGCCAGTGTGTCGGCGCGTCGCAGCCGGCACCTCCTTCGCGTGCTGTCTGTGGCTCTGCAGCGAGGCCGCGTCGTCGCAGCAGATTTCGCTGCGGCCGCCCCAGCAGAGCCACATTGCACTGGGCTGCCGGCCAGGCGGGGCGGTGGGGGATGTGGCGACGTGTGGTGTGCGCGTGAGGAGGGGGGATTGTTCGTACGTGTGGCGAATTCCACGCCCTGGCTCATCGGGAGGGGGGGCGCAGCAGTCGTCGGCGGCGCTGCCGGCTGCATTGCACTGTCGCGCGCCGTTGGCAGAACAATTGTGTACCCCCACGCTCTCCCTCCGCCGTACCGGCGCCCCCAATCCGCACCTATGCACCCCCGCGCCGCGACATTGACCTGCCTTCTTCCCCACGCTCACCCCGCCGATGTCGGCCATCCCCCCTAATCTGCTGATCTCCATCTACTCGGCCGCCCCCGCCGACCGCTGCAGTGCGCGCGTGCTGCTTATTCTATTACTCAACTCGGCGCTCAACGCTGCCTCTCTCCACGCCCTCTGGTCGTGGTCATCCTCTCCGTCTCTCCCTCGACTTCCACAAGGACGTGCTCATCCTAGACTTCCTCACGGCGGGCAAGACGATCATCCAGTACACGGCGGTGCTTGAGATTAACAAGTGCATGTGGGGGGGGGGGTGGGGCGGACTGTGGGTGACGCGGGGTGGACAGGGGGCGACGTCGGGCGGACCGGAGGTGACGTCGGGCGGCCTGCGGGTCACCTGGAGCGGACTGTGATTGTTTTGACAAGTCGCACGACGGGCGTGGGAGGTGGGATTACATGGTCTCACGTGGCCTTTATGGTAGACATTGCCAGACCTACCGCCACCAAGAACGTGTCTGCCCGCCACCACACCTCCTCTCTGTGCTTGTGCACCCCAGCCAGGAACGGTCGGCACGTGCCGCTGCGCTCCAGGGCCCAGACGCGTGCGCCGCGCTGCGGCCGTATAGGTTCCTCGCTGCAGTATTATGGGTCGCTGGCTGCCACTGCCTCCTGTGACAACGCATGGGGCTGGCCTGAAGCGGGGTCGGAGGACGTGCGTGCCACGCTCACTTTCAACCTCTGCCGTGGCTGGCTCGTTGGCCACACCGGCGAGTGCGCGTGGCGGCGGCGATGGTATGGACCGCCCCCCGCTACCACCTATGCCGCCGCTGCTCCGCTCTGCATCTGCACCATTGGCGCCGATGGCCGACAGAGGTCGTCTCAACGAGGTGCTGGCTCGTCCCTCGCCTGCGGTGCTCGATACATCGGTCGGCGCTCATGCGGACGACCGTTCTCCCACCGGCCGGGAATTCAACGGCGCATTGAAGCTGGCCGAGAACAACCTGGAGGATGCAGAGTGCGACGAGGCCCCCCCTCCCTATTTTTTGGGATGGTCGGACGAGGAGGAGGAGGGGGATGGCGTGCCGCACGGGCTCGGCTTTGGGGCCTCGACCGACAGAGCCTGGGAACAAATTGTTGCTGACCTCGACGGTGACGTCGATGCCGTGTTCTCCGAGGTTGACGGCGAGTCTGGACAGGGGGGGCACACGACTGAGCCCGCCACGTTCACCTCTTACCTGTCCGGATACACGCCGCTCGCGTCGGATGACGCACCCCGCCCCAGCGCCACGGCCAACATGGCGGCGCTGCGCGCCCCCTTCCGCCACCCCTTCACCACACCGGAGCAACTGTATGGGTACTTGCTGCTCCGCGGTCAGCGCGACGCGGGCGACAAGCTGTACGAGATTGTGAGGGATATGCACAACCACCACGTCCCACACGCGCCGTTGCCCTGCCTCTCGACGATGCGCGGAACGTACGCGGCCAGGGTGCGGGAGGGCTGGTCGTTGCCGTTCTCCTCCTTCTCGGCGCCGACGCGCCGCGGCTCGACTGTGGATCTGCTCGCTGTACTGCCGAGCACGCACCTTTCGCGGGATATGGCGTTAAAGGAGACCTACGACCTGTTCAAGGAGTATGACGAGTGCGCGGCGGCGGACCTGGAGCTCGAACCCGAATTCGTCGACACGCCGTTTTTCCGGCGGCGGTGGTCGGCTTTGTGCGGCGACTCGACGGTGGGCCATTTCTCCCTGTCGGGCGTCGTTTACTCACCCGGCGACACAGTGAACGTGTCCTTGCGCGCGGGCGGCGGCCTGCGCGGGTACAAGGTCGGCGACTGTCGCTTTGCGTCGGCGTCGGCGGGGGTGGCAGACGGTGACGGAGTGCACGCGGGGGACTTCCTCGCCTCCCTCTCCTGCGAGGGAGAGTACCGCGGTGACTTGCTTCTGCGCCACTGGGGGGTAGGTGACTACCCGACGGTCAACTTCGTGGCGACGGGGGCGCGGGCAGTTCCGGTTTCCAGGGTGTGCCACGAGCCCGGCGCGGTGGTCGGCTGGACCAATACCATCCACCCTCCCCCGTTTAAGCTCGAATGCATTGGCGCCGACAAAATCCCCGTTCTAGTTGTCTGCCTGGCTTTTTATAGCGACGACTTCAATGTCAGACGGCAGCGGAAGGCCTCGCTCGGCGGCGTGTACATGTCGTACATGAGCTGGCTGCACCGTCGGCGGACGACGCGCCACGCGACGCGAACAATTGGCGTCGTGCCCCCTGATGTCGACTCTGACAACGTCCTGCGGCATATACAGGCCGACCTCACAGTCGGCATCCACGAGAGCTGGGTGGTGTCGGACCCGGACGGCAACCCCATCCGCGTCAAGGTGGACGTGAGCTTCTACGTCGGCGGCTACCCGCACGTGTCCAGAAGCTGCAAGTTAAAGGGCCACGGTGGCGACGCCCCGTGCACTCTATGCTCTTACGTGCTTCCTGGCGCCGGTGGCAGCCAGTATGCCAAGGCGGGGTCATCCGCCGACATCTCCCTGGTGCTCACGACGGATCGGTCCGCGGCTGTGTTGGACGCGGTGCGGGATGCATTGGTCGCGTTGGATATATGAATGATGACGTCGGTGGGGTGGGGCGGCAGTGTGCCGAGAGGGCTTAGCACCGAGGGAGGTCGGGGAGAATGGGGGCGCGGGGGTAGTGGCACCTGCCCCGGGGCGGTGGGGGTGGCCGCGAGTTGCCACGCGTGGCGGAGAGCGTCGGAGGCGCCAGCTGTAATCGTGATTCTGGGCGGCCTCCGGCCACAGCTGTGGACGAGGAAGTGTGCGCGTTTGTTTTTGGCCGCTGTATGGAAGACGGCTTGGTGACAGTGCACTGTGCCGTGTAAAATGGGTAGCTTCGGAGCTCTTATTCTTGGACGAGTCGTGTTGGACTGTGGCTTGTATAGGATCTCGGGACTGCACAAGAGAAAAAAAGAAGGCACCCTATGCACTAATAGCCGGGTAAAGGTCCGAGCGTGCTATCACATGCCACCGGTTCTCGTCGGTGTGCTCTATCTGCTCACTGTCCGTGACAGGGCATTGAAGCTGACAAGCATGCACCGCGAGCGCTCGCCGCACCCCGGAGCCAAACACAACCGCCAAAAAGCGGCTCTCTTCTACCACATACACCCCTGCCCCTATCGCCCGGAACGGATTGAGGACTGCCATGGGCTGCCCGCGGGCACTCAAAAAGAGTGCCCGGATCCGAAAAAACTCAACCTTGCTCCCGTGGGTGCGCGCTGCGTCGCCCACGGCGACGGGTATCAGGCGCTGGGCGTGGTGCAGACCGGCACACAAAACGCCTAGGCAATCTCCCAATCTAGCAGGGTGAGCATCGCTGCGCGTGGCCGCGGTACGCCACGCCGGATCAAAGTCGTTAGCACAGAGGTGCTTGGCGAGCGCCACGGCTTGAGCTGGCACCTCTTCGGCCGCCAGACGCTTGCCACCCATCACCCACCCACCCGCCCCTTTGCTCCACAGCGGTAGCGCCTCTGACACAGCCTTGCGGATCTCCGCGTGCCGCATCCACTCGGAGGGGACGCGGAACTTGGTGGCGCCAGTACCAGTCGTGAGAGCGTCTCCTCGTCGCCCATCCGGTACATGGCTCGCCGCGCGTCATCGTGGCCGTTGCCAGACAGGGCTGCTTTCTTGAGCGGCTGGTGGGCTGCCTCAAAGTGGAGCTCCCGAGTGTGCTTAACGTGCAAAAACCAGGGCAAGGAAAAGAAGTATATTTCCCGCACTCGGTGGAGGTTGGGCACGTCCAGCATGGACGTGAATCCACTGCACTCGACGCGACGGCAGGCGGCGTCCACAGACGAGAGGAATTCAGAGGCCAGCCGCTGCAGCTCCTCCACCGTCATGGCCGCTCGGCAAGCGTCGCCACCATCGAGGTCTACCCGCGGGGAGAAGTATGTCTTGCACATAAGCAGGTGGAACTTCTCAAGGATGCCCAGCAGGACCATCAACGGCGGGGGGCGCGCCACTGCCGCAGGCGTCGGCGAAGACAACTGTATGGACCGCTTGATAGCTACAATGGAGATGGTGAGCACGGCCGCCCACTCGTAGATGAGGAGCGAGTGCACGTCCTTAGAGTTGAAGTTGTAGGGACGCGTCCGCCGCAGTCCCGACAGTGCCAGCGCGTCCCGCATCGACGTTGACACCACCACGCGCTGGTCCTTGGAGAGGACCGAAAACAGCGCCTTGATGAGCCGCCGAGTGATACCGAGCATGAAGACGTGGTCGGGCGCGGGCACAATGCTTCGGAAAGCGTCAAAGTTGGACGAACCGAAGGCCCGAGACCATGAAAAAAAAACGCTGTCGTCCGTGTCGGCGTTCAATCCCAACCGTCGCAAGCCCTCGTTGAGATTGGTAGTCCGTGCCGCTGCCATTGGTGGGGTGGTGGTAAGGCGTTTGGATTGAGGTGGGCCGGGCAGCCTGCGTCCGCGCCGCGTCGAGCCTGGAACGACAGGCGGCTACGAGCAAAGCGGCAGTCAGGCTCCGGGGCACTGGTGGCCGCCACTCCTGGCGAGACGGATTGACGGCAGCGGCGCGTGAGCAGTCTGCCGACATGTCGGCTTTACGTGGCGGTAACTCGACCGTGTGAGGGCGGCCGCCCAGAAGAAATGGTGACCTTTCCGAGCAGAAAGATGCAGGTTGTACTGGATCATCGAGCCGGGAGTGACACGTGTATCACACACGACCCATCATTTGAACTCCAGCGAAGGCTTTCAAACGTCTGTCGTCAAATTCAGAGCCCGAGCGGTCCTTGGATGCGCGGGCTGTGTCGTTCGGCTTGGTTTTGGTTGGCAGGGCCGCGTCTCCAGCACGTGGACACTAGGTGCTGCCTCACCGCCTGCACCCAGGGCCAGGACGTCCCCTGCCCCGTCCGCAGCGCTGCCCTGGCGTCTCCCCGTCTGTTGGCCTGGCGTCCTCCATCCTCAACCCTCTCTTTCTCTGTGGGCTTACCCCACCACCCCTTTACCCTCAAGTTGTTCTATCCACGATCCAACTCACGGGATACCCGCCTCACGGCCCCAAGGCACCTGGTGACCCGACCAGATACCGCACTCTGCTGTTGGGCGGTGCCGACATGAGCGGCGGGGAGCCCCCGGCTCACTCAACGCGCAGTTCCAGTTCCAGTTTCTCCCGTCGGCCGTCACCGTCCCGGAGAGGAGCGCCCGGCTCGTCTAGCCACTCAAGCAGCGGCGGCAGCGCGCCGAGCCAACCCCGCCGACACTCTCCCCCGTCTGCAGCGCTGCAGCCCCCGCCGCTGCAAATGTCTACTCCTGCTGCTATTGGTTCGCTTGCTTTGCGTTCTGTGGCCGCGCCGCTGATGGTCGCCGTCGGCGCCGAGCCGCCGCCGGGCGTCTTTCCATTGCCCGGTGTGGCTGGGGTGGCGCGCTCCGCCCCAGTGAAGGCGGCCGCGTCGGCAGCCAAGCCCCGCCGGAACCACACCAAGGACATTGACGACATCCAAGTCAAGCTGGCGGGGCTGCTCGCGCGCGACGCCGAGCGGGAGGAGCTGGTCGACGCGCTGCGGCGCGAGGCCAGCGTGGCCCAGTCGCTGCTTGGCAGCTTTCAGAGCATCCGACAAGCCCACGAGCGAGAGGGGGCGGATGCTAGGGGCAAGGACCTGCAGGACTGCCTGTTGAGTGCTGTTCTGTGCCGTCTCCGTCGGTGCCCGCCTTCCCCGCGAGGGGACAAAGACGGGGAGCGGGTCAAGCTTGTCATCACGCACGACTGCTCGCGGGAGGCTTTTACGCAGTTTGTGCGGCGCGCGGGCTTGGAAATGGTCAACGGTTGGGGCGCTGCGGTGCGTACAACTTGCGTGGCCAGCGTGGACGGCCCGCTGGCGGTGCTGTCGGCAGTCGGTGTACCCGCCGAGCTGACGTCCGCGTGTCGGACGGCCACGTTTGTTCGTAGAAGCGGCAACAAGGTGCGGCGCACCCTGGTGCACCGCCACGTTGACGGCGCCGGGAAGGAGTGGTTTGTTCTGGGTCGCGAGGAAGGTGGCCAGCGTGTGCGCGTCGCCGCCCGCGAAACGGAGGAGTTTGACGCTTCCATCGGTAGCCATTTGTGTGAGCTTGCCGTTCGACTGATGGATACTGCAGACATGCCAGACGCTCCCACTGACCCCTCTGGTATTGTGTGGAAGGCCAACAACTCTGCTGGGGTCGTCGATGGCGCTCCCAACAAGATTGGCAAAGTCACTCTCACGCTGCCTGTACACACGGAGGAGGGGCACGGGACGGGCCTGAGTGCCCTGTTGTAACGCGTTTGGCTCTATTCATTTTACCAAAAGTATTACTTGCTTCACAACACGAACGACACCGACTGCCCACCCCTTCCCTCCCCGCAAGCCGCTACAAGGCCCCCGCTTCCCGGTTGACCAGAAGAGATCGATTTTTCGCTGCCACACTGGCCACGGAGGTGACACCCACCCACGCTGCCAGTCACAGCCGCAGCGGCAGCGACCATCGCCTCTCAACTCGGCATCCACGGGCGCGTCGCCACAACGGCGACCTCCAATGAGAGTCTCACCCCCTCATCATGAAACTGTCGGAGAGGCCCACCCATCCCCAGCCGTTCCGCCGCAAAAACCAGCAGATCGGCCAACCCCGAAGCTGCAACCCCGGGGCCCTCCCCGGGCCGCCGCGTCGACGGTGGGGGCGCCCTGGACGGACGCAGCAGCGGCGCGTCGGCTGCCCGTCTGTGGCGCCCGGGGCCCGCGCACGCGCACCGTGAGCGGCGGATCCGTGCGTGGCGAGGGTGGTGGGCGGTGCGCCTGCGGCAGGCGCTGCTGCGTGGACGGCTTGGCGACGGGGCGGCCGTGGTTTCCCCCCGTCCGCCGCTCGTCGCCATGGTTGTGGTGTGGCCATCGTGCTGCACGGGTGACCCGGTGGTCCCTGATACTAACGTGGGCACTGGTCGTTTTCTGTCTTTGCGCTGACGACGCCGTGGATGGTCGGGCCGGCTGCAGGTTTTGGATGGTCCGGTCGACTCGGAGGGCGCGAGCGAGCCCGGCCACGGCGCGCGAACGGCGCGCCAAAACACGATTGCGTCCTTCCCCGCGCTGGGCCCACCCGATCTGGTGTATACCGTGAAGCGCTATCGGGGGCTGGTTGGTGCGCCTTCCTTTTCTGTACGTTTTTGCTGGCGGGTGTCGGTGTGCGCGTGTTCTGGCTGGTTGGGGCGCGGGCGGCAGGCAGCATTGTCACTTTGTCTGTCGTCAGGATCTTGGAAGATTCGTCGCTGATACGAGGCAGCATTGTGTGGGCGTTTTGTACTAACCAGTTTTTTTCCGTCTCTGCTCATATTTTCTGGCGTGTGCTTTGCTCTGCGTTCGAATATCGCTTTTGACAGGGTTACTACCACTTTGTACGTGGGGTGGACGTCAGCAGCGGCGGCGCCGTGTCTGCCTATGTGGTCTCCCTCATCAATGCGGGACTGGCGCCTGCGGCGTGGTACTCAGGGGGCGGCTACACGCTACATTCCGTCGAGTACCGCACGTACAATGCGCTGTCCAAGTTGGACGTCATTGCCCGCGTGTCGCTGCCGGGCGGCCTAAACGCGGTTGCGGTGGACGCAGCGGGCGCGGCGCATCCAATGACGGATGAGTTGTGGGCAGAGACGGCCGTTTCGGCTGCGGCTCGCTCGGCTCTGTCCGTTGGGGAGGCGCCCCTGTACCCTGCCCTGCGTGTGTTCCAACCGTTCCCGGGTTCCCTCGCGGAAGAGGGGGTGCTCCTTACCGCCGCCGTGACCACCGTCCGCCGGTGGCCGTTTGCCGGCTCTGCCCGTCCCGGCCTGACGGTTGCTCCCGCCGAGGCCCAAGACGGGGCGCAAGTGGGCGGCACAAACGCCACGCGCGTGACGCCGGCAGACAGCCGCATTGCGGCGGCCATGTCGCAGCACTTTGAGGACTTTTCCCGCTACGACCCGGCTGTGGACTTCTTTACCAACGACAAGGACTTTCCGCTGCGGGGGCGGCCGCAGGGCACTGCAGACCGAGCGGACGGGGAGCAGGCGGACGTACCGCCGACGGACGTACAGACTGGGGACAAGGGCCGTGCGAATGGGGACGCGCCCACCGCGGTGGACGCCGACCTGGCCGAGATGCGCCTGTTTGCTGCTTCCGCTCAGTTGGCCAAGGGCGACGTGTCTGCGGCTCGGGCAACGCTGGACGCGGTGCTCGAGGCGGTGAAGGGGTGGGGGCCCCCGTCGGGCGCCGACCCGCGCCTCGCGGGCCGCCTCGAC
>ENA-ORXM01004201-ORXM01004201.1-marine-metagenome-genome-assembly--contig:-NODE-4201-length-13010-cov-2.858192_pt1 | contig 13010 bp, 9 predicted proteins | sample MGYA00237867_ERZ511480 | MGnify/ENA primary metagenome ERZ511480 (study PRJEB26309, sample SAMN06266103) | marine metagenome | isolation source: Algal blade | place: United Kingdom:Sidmouth, United... | reverse complement strand
AAGTCGAATCATTGTGCAACGTTGATACGATACCTGGACTAGCTCTTCAAACAAATGTGTCAGGAGATTATGCGCAATTAAATGTGGGGTTGGTGACAAACACCTTTACGATATCAGCCTGGATAAAACCAAATGGAATACAATCTGAATATTCGAGCATATTTATGTCAAATGACGATCAGGCCGGGTTTAATTTCAAACAAAATAACTTACTAGGATACCACTGGCCTGGAGGTCAATGGTGGTGGAACAGTAGCCTCAGTGTCCCAAGTGGTGAATGGTCACATGTGGCTATGACCGTAGACCCTGAAGGTGTTACAGTATATTTAAATGGAGTCTCTGAGCGACACAATATATCGTTGAATCAAGCGTCCATCAATACCGCTTATATGGCGAGTTATCGCGGGTGGACATCTCGAAATTTCATCGGGGAATTGGATGAAATAACCATATGGAATCGAACATTAAGTGCAACAGAAATCAGAGAATTCATACATCTCACACGAGAAAAAGAAGTGCCTTCAGACCCAACCTTATTTGCCTATTATCAATTTAATGAGGCCGACGGGAATATCTTTTATGACAAAAAAGGAAGTAACCATGCAACAGCGGTCGGTGGATCAATACGATCGATGTCGCTGGCTCCTGTGGGTGCAGGCTCATCGTCTACACAGATTATTTCTGCAGCTGACACATATAATTTTTTGGAAGAAGGAGTGACGCTTCACTTAAATACTATTACAAACCAACCGGTCGTGGTTAGTAAAATTAATTGGACGCCACACGGAAATCTACCGTATGATTTAATATCCGATAAATATTACGCCATTCATGATTTTAGTCCTCAGACGGATTTAATCATTGATACTTTATTTATTCACGATGAAAACCTAGAGTCGAATTGTTCGAATAATTTCATTTTTCATCGAACATTTAATGATGTCGGAAATAATTGGGTAGGTCCTGTTCATCCGGCAGAAAGATGTGAATCGAACACCATGTATTTCTCGGCGCTGAGTGTCAATAAAAAAGCACAATTGGCCATTGGTAGATACGATGGAAACTTCTATGTCGATGAAACGTCAACTTCTTTATTAGACGGTCGTAGTTGGGAATCAGCTTTTGATCATCTACAATCAGCACTGCATCTCGCTGGATTGTCCGATACGATCTTCGTTGCGCAAGGATTATACGTGCCTCGAGCATACCCACGAAATTGTTTGAACTGTAGTGATTTACGCCAACAAACGTTCAATCCGCGAACAGGAGTGACGATAATGGGAGGCTTCCCGACATTTGGCTCTGCGTTGCACCTGCGTGATTGGGAGTCCTATCCAACCATTTTATCAGGTAGAAGGACTGAGGACCCGGCGTTGAATGTGTATCACGTAGTATATGTAGACGATGTGTCATCGAGTGTTAATATGGACGGATTTTACGTAAAGGATGGTCTGGCTAACGGAATATCAAATTTGCAGAAAGAAGGTGCGGCATTATATTGTGAGGGTGGTATTCAACTCAGAGACATTGAGTTTTCAAATCATCATGCCCAGATGAGTCTAGTTTTTGTAAATGGCGAACATGCGGATATTCAGGTTATGGACTCGCGATTAATAAATAGCACGACGGATTCTCTAAAATTAAATGTAGACAATCAAGCTAAAGCACTATTTAATTTTGAAACAACAATAGACTAATAATCATGACAAATGTAACAACACGGCCAAAATGGTTTTCGATACTCGCGATTGTCGCACTGGTTTGGAATATCCTTGGCATTTTTGGATTTTTCAGCACAGTATTGATGACCGAAGAAATGCTCGCAGCAATGCCGGAAGCTGAGCAAGAAATGCATCGCAATACACCGTTATGGACGAACATAGCCTTTGCTGTGGCAGTATTTGCAGGAACTCTAGGCAGTTTGGGTTTAGTACTGAAAAGACGATGGGCAAAACCACTTTTAATATTATCGTTGATAGGTGTATTGGTCCAAATGTCTTATCCACTTATCGTGGCGAATGGCATTGAAATTTTTGGTCCCGTTCGACTTATTATGCCCGTCATGATCATAGGCATTGGAATATTTTTAATTTGGATGGCGAATAAAGGTGAGCGCGAAGGATGGTTAATTTAATAAATAGAATAAATCGAAATGGGTAATAAAAGTATAGTAATTAATTACGTTGAATTCAAAGCTAATGACTTAGATGCTATAGAAAAATTCTATTCAACGTGCTTCGGATGGACATTTACAAGTTATGGTCCGAACTACATTTCATTTGAAAATAGCGGTATTGCGGGAGGGTTCGAAAAGACAAGTGAATCAATCACGAATGGTGCCTTGGTTGTATTGGAACACGATAATCTAGAAGCTATCAAGGGTCGAATCATTGATGCTGGAGGTAAAATAACGGTAGACATATTTTCATTTCCGGGAGGCAAACGATTTCAGTTCGAAGACCCATCGGGCAACGAATTATCTGTGTGGACCCAACTTGAGTCAGACACTTGATCAATTGAGAAACCACCGTATCTTGCTTTCATGATTATGATCAACAATGTCATCGTCGAGTCCGATGTCTACGAAAACTATTTTGTGTGTAACATCGAGCGGTGTAAGGGTGTGTGCTGCGTCGAAGGTGACTTTGGTGCGCCGCTTGAAAAGCATGAAGAAGCCATTCTAGCCGATATTTACGATAAAATTCCTGAATATCTGGAACCTTCCAGTGTTGAGCTCTTGGAAGAAAATGGCCCAACCACATACTACCCAGAAAACAAATCTGTAGGCACACCTGTGCACGAAGATGGTCGCTGTGCCTACGCTGTTTATGCAAAAGATGGAGGCATTGGCTGTGGAATAGAAAATGCATGGAGAGATGGAAAAATTGATTTCCGAAAACCAATTTCTTGCCACCTATATCCAATTCGTATTAAAGAAAACCCTTCGAATGGAATGGAAATGATGACATATGAGCGGTGGGGTATTTGTAATCCCGCGTGCAGCAACGGAGAAAAACTCGATGTCACACTTCATGAGTTTGCCAAAGACGCCATTATTCGTAAATATGGTGAAGCATTTTACGATCAATTGCTTGCAGCGGTGGACCAGGTATCAGAATAATACGTCTTATTAATTATGGAGAACCCAAAACCTTACGTTTCTGTTATTATTATTAATTATAATTCAGCTGAGTACACGGTCAAGTGCGTTAATAGCGTGATCAAAGAAACATCAAATGAAGTTAACTATGAAATTATTGTCATAGACAATGCCTCTGCCTATAATGATTATTTAATTATAAAAAAGCATATTGAAAGTCTAAAGCTAGCTAAAATTAGAATACACCGAAGTCTTATTAATACCGGTTTTGGGGGTGGAAACATGGAGGGTGTATCTCATGCAAATGGAAGCTACTATTTGTTTTTAAATAATGATGCAGTGTTGTTAAACGATGCAATATCAACATGCCTCACTTTCATGAAAAACACCTCTGATGCGGCAGTATGTGGAGGCAATATTTTCAACGAAGCGGGAGGTCGAGAAATTAGCTTTGATTACTTCACCTCCTTTGCCCGTGAGGCGTTTGGCAAGAAATTTGTCGAAGTAGTATATAAAAAACCAGATCGAAAGGCGAAACACGAAAGGCCAATCAAAGTTGATTATGTCAACGGAAGCTTCATGCTATTCAATGCTAAGGACTTTGATCGTGTAGGAGGTTTTGACACAAATATCTTTCTCTATTTTGAAGAGAGTGATATTTGCCATCGACTACTTCAGCAAGGCAGGCTCACATATTTTATTCCCGATGCGCACTATTTACATTATCACGGAAAATCAACAGAGAAGGCCATCACTCCAGTCGAGCATAAAATAGAATTAAAAACGTCAATGTTTTATGTTATTAAAAAAAATCTAGGAAGTTTTCAATTTCACGCCTTGCGTATATTTTTTATTTTACGATACGGGGTGTCCTCGTTGATTAAATCAAAAAATAGGCCATTGTTTAGGCATATTATAAATGGATTGCCGATGAGTGAGTCCTTGAGACATGCACAAGAAACTATGAAAAAATAAAACTTGATTTTATCCGACTACTGACTTATCGCCGCATTACTGAAGTTATCTAATGCCGTACTAACCATTTCTAACGTAGTTGAAGAAGCATCATGTCTCGCTGCTATATAATTAATGTTGTTATAGGCCACAAATACATCTCCGTTCTCATCCTCATATACCAACATCTTTTGCGGTAAATCAATCCCGGTTGTCTGAGAGCTTTGCATAATAGGTGTACCAAGCGCGGGATTACCGAAGACAACCAGACGTGTGGGTCTCAGATCCAAATTTACCATTTCGGCATTAGCACTGTGATCCAGTTCGGTGACCACAGTAATATTCGGATTTGCATTTAATGCATTCATTAACCTGGTATAGGTCTCACCAAAATTATTAGAGCTTTGTTTCACAACGATTCCCTGATTGGCAGTTATAGAACCCGCTCCTACCATTGTGACTTGAGCACCAGCAGCGGTTGATGCAAATGTGGATAATGCCGTCGATATGTTATCCAATTCGGTCGTATTTTGCAGGTCATGTCTGTTCTTTAAATACTCGGCATTATTATAGCTCACAAACACGTTTCCCTCCGCATTTTCATGAATAAGCATTTTTTGTGGAAGGTCTAAACCGGCCAATTGATTTTCTTGCATGAGTGGTGTACCGAGCATAGGATTTCCAAATAATAAAACTTTTGTATTTCTCAGAGCCAAACCATTGGCAATTGCATTTCCCGTATGACTGATTTGAGTAATAATAGAGACTGGACCTGCGGCATTGAGCGCATCTTGAATATTTCGGTCGGTTTCTAAAAAATCGTTATTGCTCATCGCTGTACTTAGTCCGACGACCTCGTTATTATTAGATGAATTATTTGCGTCATCATCATTACAAGCAAAGACGAGACCACATATTGCCAAAAGAAAAAGTAAGTTTTTCATAGTTGATTTTATTTCAAGTATCGGACGAATACTCCATGCTAATTGTTCGAATTAACGAGAAAGCGTAATCATGGAAAGACAATTCACAGAGTTTGGTTTAAAAGGCACAACCTTGGTATATTGATTCTATCAGTTGGTATACTAAAAACTAAGTTTCCTATTCTATCAGATACAAAAGTATACGATTCAAAATCTAATTCGAAGCTAACCAACGTATTTAAAATAATATGTGGAAGGACCAATTCCCTAACAAAGGAAATTTGGACGCTCCATGCTACAAACAGCCAATTGACAATAGAAGTGAAGATGATTGAACCCAACAGAAACGATTGCTGCACAGAACGTAAGAGTATTTTTTATTCTTTGCTCCAAGTGCTTCAGAACATGCGAATATTGCTATCAAAGCGATTGAAGAACTCCCATCAAATTTTACACCTGAAAAAGAAACTTCAGCAATTAACCATTGCTGACAACAAATTCACATTTAACAAAAAACCATTATAAATGAAAAATTTTACTTTTTGTATTTTCTTATTTTTTAGTCCCGTAATTATTTATGGCCAAACGTTCAACCAGTCCAGTGATGAAGTGATAGATAATTATTTATCAGAACCATCACAAGATCAAACACCGGTTGATTACGAAATTAATCAAGATTACATCGACGAGGTTAATGGCATTCGTCATGTACATGCCCTGCAGCAAATTAATGGGATATATGTATTGGAAGGAATGCTCACTATTTCATTTACGCAGGATGGAAATAGAATAGCAAACGATCAATTCATAGATACCGATGTAAATGCTACATCTCCCGGTATCACGGCAGATCAAGCTGTATATAATGCTTTGGACTTTCATCAGATGATTCGCCCTGAAGACCTCTCAATAAAAGAAAACTTAGATAGAGCTGATCAGCACGTCATCTATAATCGTGGAGAAATAGCAGCATCAGATATTCAAGCACGACTTATGTATATACAACATAGACGTGAAGAAAAGCTCCGACTGACTTGGGAGACACAGCTACACACACCCGACCGACAAAATTATTGGGTGTCATATGTCGACGTAAATACTGGCCAAGTAATAGCCGCTCGAGATTATGTACTGCACTGTTCGTTTGGAGAAGGTCTAGTATATGATAATTCTCCGGAGGAAGAAAAAGTATTGGAAGCACAGCGTAGAAAAATGCATATGGAAAGTGCACATCGCTTCGATAAAATGATTGAGAAAAAACAAACTCATACTTCCGCAAATCTTCATGCCACTTGTAATCATGATCATGGAAACAAAATAAATAAAACGTCAGCAGTTGCTGCTATGAACTCATATTTGGTACTAGATGTCCCCGCAGAAGCCCCAAACGATGACACCGCTCCGAATATGCAAACAGTTGTAGTCACAGACGGCGACCCCTTAGCATCACCCAATGGTTGGACGAGTGACGAGCCGGGAGGTACAGCAGAATTTAGCTATACAAGAGGAAATAATGTATGGGCATTTTATGACCCAAACGCCGCGCCGCTAGGTGGTACACCACAACCGGCCACATCGGCACAAGCGACAAGCAGTGTGCCCGTGACCGGACCTTCAGAATTTATTTATCCACTCGATGAAACACTAGAACCAGAAGCAGACACGAATAGAAATGCGGCTATTGTTAATTTATTTTATTGGAATAATATTATTCACGACATATTTTATCATCAAGGATTCACTGAAGCTGGGCGTAATTTTCAATTAAATAATTTTATGCGCGGAGGCCTTGGAAATGATGATGTCCTGGCTCAAGCACAAGATGGTGGCGGAACAAATAATGCTAATTTCTTGACGCTAGCCGACGGCGCAAATGGACAAATGCAAATGTACATATGGACACCTGGTGGGTCAGATTCTACTGTTCAGATAGAAACAGTTTCACCAGCAGCAAATACGGTCATGGACGGAGATAAATTTGTCGGACTTCAAGGTGCCTTATATAATACATCAGTACCGCCGCCGACAGTAGACATTTTTGCCAACCCTGTCGTAGCTGAATACGTATTGGTGAACGACGGATGTGGTAGCTCAGAAGGTTGCGGTGCTGGCGGAGGCGTCGGACTAGCTCCTTGTAATAATGTGACAGGTAAAATTGTATTAATTGATCGCGGTTCTTGCTCATTTGTTGAAAAAGTCGATGGAGCGCAAAAAGGAGGAGCAGCTGGCGTGATTATCATGAATAATAACTCGACAAGACCGGATGAAGTTGTACCGATGGGAGGAACTGATCCAACAATCAATTCCATCACCATTCCTTCTGTCATGTGCAGCTTCAATACCGGCCTGAAACTTAAAGCTGCTATTGCGAGTGGGTCCTTAATTAATGGTGCACTTAGACGAGATAACCCGGTGCCACCGAAGCGAGATGGCGACTTTGACAATGGAATTATCTCTCACGAGTATGGACACGGAATTTCAACACGTACAAGCCCGCAGACGGCTACGGGAGGATCACTTGGTGGAGACGAGCAGGGCGGCGAAGGCTGGTCCGATTATTATGCACTCTTCATGTCAACATCAAAATCCGATCTAAGCGCACCGACAACTGACCATCCAAATGGTATGCTTCCCGATCATGGAATTGGAACTTATGTGACCTATGACAATTTTGACGGACCGGGTATTCGGCCACGACGATACAGTGTGGATATGAGTGTTAATAATTACACTTTTGCCGGAAGCACAAATGGTGGTTTTGGTGTTACTAATCCAGAGATTACTGTGCCACACGGAGTAGGTTTTATCTGGTGTACCATGTTATGGGAATTGACACAAACGATGATCGACGAATACGGATTTTATGATGGACCAGGCGATGAAATAGAAGATAGAAAATACAGTCCGCCTGTGACAGGTGTTTTGCTTGATGATATAAATGAAATTATAGTCAATGAGGCAGGTAATATGCTTGCCATGAAATTGATTCAAAATGGAATTGCGCTTCAAAGTGCAAGTCCAATGATGACGGAAATGCGTGATGGAATTATTCGGGCCGATTCACTTCTTTACGACGGATTTCACGAATGTCTTATTTGGGAAGCATTCGCGAGACGAGGACTCGGATCAAATACCGAAAACTTATCAAATGATTTAGGAGATGAAACTGACGGCTATGGCGTCCCGGCATCTTGTAATCCGCTACAAGTATATTTTGATATTCAAAAGACAGCTCCGACTGGCGTAGATAATAATAGCGTATTTGAATATTCTATTGTCGTAAAAAATAATTCTACTACGGGAACGCAAGCAACAAATATTTTGGTGACGGACATATTACCTGCAGGGTTGACTTATTTATCTGGCACAGGCGCGCCGGTGAATAATACCGGACAGTCAGTCGTATTTACTATACCTTCTTTGATGGCAGATTCTTCGGTAGAACTCATCATTGAAGTTGAAGTAGCCGTAGAAACAGCAACTTCTCGTTTAGAAGAGTATGATTTTGAACCTAACGATATGCAAGGCTGGCTTCCGAGTTCAGGTGGTCCTAATTTATTTACGTTGGAAAATGACTCGGCCGAAGCATTTTCGGGAGCATCATATTTCTTTTGTACAAACTTAGGAGCTGGATCGAGTAATCAAGCTTCATTGATGAGTCCGATTCTCGATACGACTATAGTCAATCGTCAATTAAGATTTTGGCATCACTATGATACTGATAGCGGTTTTGATGGTGGCTATGTTGAATATACACTTGACAATGGTGTGACGTGGACGCGCATGCCACTACAAACAAATCCTTATACGGGAGACTTAAACTCCACATTTAATCCGACTGGCGCTGGTGCGGCCTTTACAGGATCAGCTCAAGATTATTTTGAATCTGCAGGTTTGATTCCCGATGGTGCTCAGCGTGTGCGATTTACATTTTCTGAAGACGTCGGAGGCGGTGGTGGAGACGGATGGTGGATTGATGATGTGAAAATTGTCGTGAACCCTGTTGACATCACAAATGAAGTAGAAGTTACCGACCCTATTGTAAGCGGTGGTCGTACACATACATCACGCGCTACGACATTGATATTTAATACAATTTGCGATGAAATCAATCGATTTATTACCCAAGGTCCGATAGCTGATGGAACGAATCTGTTTGTTCGAGATACCATCACAATCGAGGGTAATAATCAAACGATAATTGTTCCAGAAAACTCTGACGTAGAGTTAAGAGCCGGAAATGAAATATTAATAAAAAGGCGTTTTGAAACCAAAGAAGGAGCAACACTTTTATTAGACATTCAAGATTGCGATGAAAATTAAATAATCGTTTTTGAAGTATACCGTTTTGCGAATTTATTGCCTTGCAATGGTATATTTAGATTGGACGGTTTTTAGATGCTACAGGGATTAACCTCCTTGTAGCATTTTTTAATATGGACATATTCAGTTATCCAATAACATTAAAAAGGCTATTCTTCACCTACTATCTGTACACTTTTAGAAGCACCAATTCGAGAGGCACCCGCTTGAATCATGGCCAGTGCTGTCTGTCGATCGCGAATTCCACCCGATGCCTTGATTTGTATGTCATTATGTAAATATTCGCGCATAGTTGTGACAGCCTCAAGTGTTGCCCCTGCGCCCAATACACCTGTAGACGTTTTTATGAAATCAGGTCGATGTGTGTTCATGATATCGCATAGTGTTCGGAGATGATTCGATGAAATGTTGCCAGACTCAACAATCCATTTGACAACTTTACCTTCTTGTTGAACATGATTTGTGAGTAACTCAGCTTCGTTGTCGATTAAATTAAAGTCCTCGTTTGTAACCGCCTGTAAGTTGATGACGATATCGAACTCATCCACTGTGGGAAGTAAACTTTCGATGTCTCGTTGCTTCGAAGCAATCGAATTGTATCCAAACGGAAAGCCGATTACCGTGCAGATACGCACTTGAGAACCGGATAAATGTTGTCTACAAAAAGGCACAAAATAAGGGCTAATACAAACAGAATAAAATTGGTGAATTATGGCTTCCTCGCACAGTTTTTTTGCTTGATGTGCTTCAGCAAATGGCGAAAGGAGGGTATGATCGATCAGTTTATGAAGTTTCATAGAGCTTAGATTTCATTATTTTCAAAATCTTTTGAGATGCGTTTAAGTAAGTAAGATCTGTTGATTGTTCCAACCCTTTCGCAATGAGTGATGCTCTCAAGTTTTCATCAGATTCAAGATTCAGCATGCTATCGGCAATAGTTTCATGATCAAGCGGATCAGCCGTTAATACCGCGTCTTTGCCAAACTCCGACATAGCAGAGTTACTTGATGTGATAACAGGTACACCTGCTGCCATGGCTTCTAGGACCGGCAGTCCAAACCCTTCGTAATGGCTGACATACACGAGTGCAACGGCGCCTCGTAGCAGATCTGATAGGGCTTGTGAGGGGACATAGTCGAGATGATGAATGTGCTCTTTGATGACCGTGTCGGCAAGCAAGTCGTCGATATCTTGAGTTTTCCATGCTTTACGACCGCATAAAACGAGATCATGTTGTCCTCCTTGTTCACGGTAGATACGAAAGGAGGCGAGGAGACCATGTACATTTTTACGAGGATGAATCGAGCCTATGTAAATGAAATACGGTCCAGAAATGCCGTGTGACGCCAAATCTTTTTCATCGGAAGATCCTTGAGAAAGTGCTTTTTGAACACCGTTATAAACAGCATGCACTTTCTCTTCTGAGACTTTAGCACACTTGATTATTTCAGTTTTTGAAAATTCTGAAACAGTGATGACGCACCATGCTCTCCGAATCATCTTGACTTGAAATGCGCGATAATATAGATAGTCGCGCAGGCGCATATATTGCGGAAAAACTAATGCGGCGACGTCATGTACAACCGGAACGCATTTAACGTTGCTTCGTAATGGAATAAAACCATCGGGCGAAAAATAAATGTCTGGCTTATTTTTATGTAACCAACTCGTCAATGGAACTTCATTCCAATAAGCGATAGAAAGCGTATGCGAAGTCTTGGGAGAAAGGACGACACGATCACAATCAAATCTCTCAAAATAATCTAGTTTACGGTCAAATATTAATGTCCATTTTATATCTGGATTTTCGGTCAGCCAATGCCGTACGATTTCATGGATATACGATCCGATCCCTTCGAGTTGATAAGCCAACACACGACAATTAACGGCGATATGAAGTTGAGATTGAATAATTGATTAATTTGTCGCAAGATAAGAAGTAGAAACAGGGAGATAGATTCTGATCGGATAACTCAGACAGACAATGCATAAAACGGACGTGTTGATCATAGGTGCCGGCATAGCCGGATTAACGACAGCCATCAAACTGGCTGAAGCGCGTCCAGATTTGCATATAACAGTCTTTACTAAAACCGTGAAGCGCGAGAGTAACACGAAATATGCTCAAGGCGGTGTGGCGGCGGTATGGAACCATGATATTGATAGTTTTTCCAAGCACATTGACGATACATTAGATGCGGGTGATGGGCTATGCGATCGCGATGTGGTTTCATTTGTCGTGGAAGAAGGACCGCAGCGTGTTCAGGAAATTATCGACTGGGGCGTGCGATTTGATCGTGATGCCGCTGATGATTCTTATGATTTGGGTCGTGAAGGTGGACATTCCGAGAACCGCATATTACACTACAAAGACTTGACAGGGTGGGAAATGCAACGCACGCTTTCCGATCGAGCGGCAGCGTTGACAAATATCCATGTACACGAACATTATTTTGCCATTGATCTTATCACACAGCACCATCTGGGGCAAAATATAACGCGGTTAAGAGACGACATTCAATGCTTTGGCGCCTATGTTTTTAATGCAGAAAATGGTCACATTGAAATGTTTTTATCCAAAGTAACGGTGTTGGCAACAGGCGGATGTGGACAAGTGTATCGCAATACCACTAACCCTGTCATCGCGACCGGTGATGGAATTGCGATGATGTATCGAGCGAAAGGTCGAATAGCCAATATGGAATTTGTGCAATTTCATCCGACGGCGTTGTATAATCCTGCTGGAGACAATCCGTCATTTTTAATTTCAGAAGCCGTACGTGGATTTGGAGCTATTCTTCGCCGCACGAATGGCGAAGAATTTATGCAAGAATATGATGAGCGAAAATCATTGGCCCCGCGGGATATTGTAGCGCGAGCCATCGATAGTGAAATGAAAAAGAGCGGTGAAGATTATGTATATCTCGATTGTACCCATTTAGATGAAAAAGGATTTAAGGCACATTTTCCGACTATTTATGAAAAGTGTAAATCGATCGGAATTGATATCACGAAGCAATTTATTCCGGTCACACCAGCGTGTCATTATATATGTGGAGGAGTAAAAATAGACCATGTCGGACGTAGCAATATCCAACAACTTTATGCTTGCGGAGAGTGTACAAGTTCAGGCTTACATGGAGCAAATCGACTAGCTTCAAATTCGCTGTTAGAAGCCATGGTTTTTGGCCATCGCATCCATGAGGATATACTCGCTACGATAGACGACTTGAAAATTGAGACGCGAATTCCTGAATGGAATGCAGACGGCACTACGGCACCAAAAGAATTGGTTCTCTTGACGCAAAGCCAGCGTGAATTGAAAGAGATCATGAGCTCATATGTCGGTATCGTGCGGTCAAATGTCCGACTCAAGCGCGCACTGGATCGGTTATTTCTGCTGTACGACGAAACAGAAAAACTGTATCAATCGACTGTCATCTCTCCACAACTTTGCGAACTTCGAAATTTGATAACAATCGCATACCTCATTTCGCGATCAGCTGCGATGCGCACCGAAAGTAGAGGGTTGCATTATACAACTGACTTTACATACAAGCATGATTTTGTAGAGGAAACATTGATGTAAAAACTTTTAAAAAAAACGATAAAAAATATTTTAGCATATCTAAAAATACCAGATAAGTTATTTACAATTTTAATCTGGTTTTTTATCTTAAATTTGATCTGCTTAAATTGATACAATAAAA
>ENA-ORXM01004199-ORXM01004199.1-marine-metagenome-genome-assembly--contig:-NODE-4199-length-13010-cov-4.172427_pt1 | contig 13010 bp, 11 predicted proteins | sample MGYA00237867_ERZ511480 | MGnify/ENA primary metagenome ERZ511480 (study PRJEB26309, sample SAMN06266103) | marine metagenome | isolation source: Algal blade | place: United Kingdom:Sidmouth, United... | reverse complement strand
AATTCGCTTCATTTAGTCACTATGAATACCGCTTCGCTCAATTCATACTTCCTAAATTTCACTTTTATTTACTATATATCGATATCAGCAATTATAGTAAATAAATTATAAAATCAGGAAGTTATTAATAGTTGAACTTGAAGAGCAAGCTCTAGCTTTTTGTTGATTGTAAACGTTATTTGCTACGTAGTTTCTAGATTTATGTATTACTAAATTATAATCTAGAGACTATATTCCATAAATTAGACCGAATATGTTGATTATATTCCACAAATTATATTAAATTTGTTGATTAATTGATATTCTTCCTTATACTTCTGTTTTAGTTACTCTCTAGGGCATTATGATCAAAAGAAGCGTTATGTCACTGATACAGCAAAAAATACATCAAGGGAAGGTGATTGTGTTGTACGGAGCAAGACAAGTAGGAAAGACCACAATCTGCAAAGAGATACTCAAAGAGCACCCAAATAGTCTCTACATCTCTTGTGATGATCCCGCCACCATAGCTCAGATACAAGACATCTCTTCATCAGACGCAGTTCGTATGTTTGGTGTATATGATGTGGTGGTGATAGATGAGGCCCAGAGAGTCAGCAATATTTGATTGAGTCTCAAGATCATGCAAGAACACCTTGATACCACTCAAATCATCGCTACTTGATCATCATCTTTTGATCTAGCCAACAACATCCAAGAACCTCTCACAGGCAGAAAATACGTATTTCACATACATCCATTGTCTCTCTCGGAGATGTCAGACCATCTATGATGACGACAGGCTCAGCAAGACTTAGAGTCTAGAGTGATCATGGGTATGTATCCAGAGATAGTAGTCAATGATAGTGTGATGGATCTGCGTATGGTCTGAGAGAGCTATCTCTATCAAGATATCCTAGCACATCAAGATATCAGAAAACCAAAATCCCTCCAGGTATTGCTCCAAGCTCTAGCTCTACAAATAGGTCAGCAGATCTCATACAATGAGCTTGCAGGACTTGTGTGAGTAGATACTCATACTATCATCAAGTACATAGAACTCCTCAAACAAACATTCATTATTTTTGAATTGTGATCATATGCTCGCAATCTCAGAAACGAGCTCAAAAAAAGTAAAAAGATATATTTTTGGGATACAGGATTGAGAAATGTTTTGATACAAAATACTAACAAAAAATCTCTCAGAAACGATCGATGACATCTCCGAGAAAATTTTGTGATAGCGGAAAGGATGAAGCATCTAGACAATCAACAGACTCGATATCAATCCTATTTTTGGAGGACACAGACACAGCAGGAGATCGATTATGTAGAGTCGCAGTGAGACCAGCTCGCCGCTTATGAGATCAAGCGATCAATCCCCAAAAAATATAGACACCCCAAACGTTTTGTGCAAAACTATCCAGAAGCAACACTTGGATTGATTAGTTCAAACAATATTTGGGATTTTGTGAGTTTGTAATCCAATTGCAATGACTGTCACTCAGGCTGTAGAGGACGCGATTGCGTTTAGAAATTCCTAAAATCGTGAATATTGTATACTAGTACAAAATAGTTGCTTTTTTATTGGAGTTGTGTATACTATTTACGATTTATTTTGTTGTGCAATATATGCAAAGATATCTAGAGAAAGATATACAAGCAGATCTTGGAGAGAAGATGGTGTTTTTGTGATGACCGAGACAGGTAGGCAAGACGACACTTGCTCAGCATATATGATCTAGTGCATACCACTCTCAGTACACATATCTCAATCGAGACAATATGCAACACAAAAAAAAGATATTGCAAGCAGAGTACAATACAGATTCTACATTGATCATTTTGGATGAAATACATAAATATAGCGGTCGAAAAAATTTTGTGAAATGAGAATATGATGTAAAAAACAAAGAGTTAGATTTTTTGGTGACAGGGAGTGCGAGACTAAATGTTTTTCAAAAATGATGAGACTCACTACTAGGCAGATATCGATATTATACCTTGCATCCTTATAGTCTCGCAGAGTTGCTAGATTTGCATCCAGACGGATGAGATATACAGAGATTGCTGCAGTATGGAGGATTTCCCGAGAGCTACGAAAAATCTAACAACAGACATCATACAAGACGAGTCAGAGATAGAAAGATCCGTCTAGTAAGAGAGGATGTGAGAGATCTCACACAGATCAAACACATAGGCAAATTAGAATTATTGGTATCACTATTGGAGTCCAAAGTGGGATCACAGTTTAGTATCAAATCACTGGTGGAGGACGTGCAGGTCACTCACAAGACACTCTCCCATCGGGTAGATGTCCTAGAGCATATATACTATGCACGGAGACTGTATCCACTCCAGTCTACACGCATCAAATCACTCCGCAAAGAACCTAAACTGTATCTACGAGATCGATCAGAAGTGCAATCAGAATGAGCCCGTATAGAAAACATGGTATGAGCTCACCTCCTCAAGCGAGTGCATCGACATCGTGACACCGAAGGCGTGGATATAGCGTTACATTATCTTAGAGATAGAGAGTGAAGAGAAGTTGATTTTGTATTGAGTCAGTGAGCTGATATCACTCATATCATAGAAGTAAAAAAATCATCCACCAAGATCTCACGTCATCTCAAATATTTTGCAAAAAAGCTCTCTCCAACCCATACGGTACAAGTCATCTACAACATAGATCCTGAGCATGATGTGATGGTCGATGGTGTAAGAGTAGTGAGTATGCAAAAATTTTTGGGTGAGCTCAAATAACAAAAATTACCGTCACACAAGCTGTAGAGCACGCGATCAGGTTTAGAAATTTATAAAATTGTAGGTAGTATGAATCTAAAAAAAATACTCATCTCACTTTGAATTATTCTTGTCATCCTCCTGTGAGGATGGAGGTTTTGGCATTTTGTGGTGCAGTCGGCTCCGTTGGGCTATGATCCAGGCAACTATGTTGCTATTATGAGATGATATTTTGGGCTTCTGCCTGGATTGGATTTCAACTCATTGGATCCTTGGATATTTAGATCATCCCCACCGTTTGTGGGGATGTATGCAGTGATCACTGAGCTGGTCACACAGCTGGGTCTAGATCGATCAGTGACTCGATGAGTAGCGTGACAGTCAGCACTGGTGAGCTTGGCATTGTATTTTGTGTTGAGCAAGATAGACAAGAGAGTGGCTCTCACTGCAGCATTACTGAGCTGGATATCGTTTGTGCAGTATCAGGTGTTTTGGCGAAACTATATCAAACAGCTCTGGGGGATGTTTTTTGTGCTGATGGTGATAGGACTATGTGTGAGAAAAAAATATCGAGTAGCACTACCGATCATCATTGCACTCAGCGTGACTCATAGACCAGCGTTGTTGACATTGGTTTTTGTGGTGATTTTTTGGGTAGTAGGTAGACTGGTTGGTAGTATATGGGATCGTGAGCTCACCACCAAAAATAATGCGATCTGGCTCCTCATCTGAGTATGCCTCATATCAGGAGTGATTGCTCTCCCGATATATCGAGATTTTCTTGAGATACAGATATTCCCATTGTTTGGTAGATTTGTGAGCTCTATAGACGTCCCGACGATTGGTGATTGATTTAAGGCTGGAGGGACGTTTATGACCACGGGTGATTTTGTTCAGATCAACCGGGTCATCTTGCTGATGAGTGTGATATGATGTGGTATGAGTATACGTAGAGCTGAGTATAGATGGATCCATGCATGATACATCTTCTCGATGATCTGGATATTTGGTCAGCTTGCGTTTTATCAGAGGATGATGGGATATGGGGATTTATTTTTGTTGGCTATGGCGGGTGTAGGTAGTCGACGACTCATAGATCAGTATCGCAAGATCTGACGAGTCGTCCTGGTGGGTGTGTTTGGGATCCAGTGAGTGACCTATGCATATCGAGTAGGGAGATCATGGAGGCCACTGATCGAAAAGGATGAGTTTGCATTTATCCAGACGCTACCTGATATATTGCCTGAGGATGCGACAGTGATGAGTACACATAGTATCTATAGCCTCCGGCTAAATGGTCGAAGCGAGCGCCCTACTATCGCTCCAGGATTGTTTGAGATAGATCAACGAAATAAGTCTGATCGAAAAACATATCGAGAATCGGATGGTGAAGTGAAGTGCGACATGCTCCAAGAAACATATTGAGATACACTAGATAATATCTATATTTGGCAGGGTTCCAAGCAACAAGTAGATGATGTGACTGGAGGGGATTGCTTCTCAGTATATAGTGCTAGCAAGACGAGATTGCCGTGGAGGATGTATGAGGTAAAGCTGACAGAATAATTGAGAATTGAGAATTGATAATGGATGATTGGTAATGATTAAAAAAAGAAACTACACTTTTATGATGATATAGATCGATGGATATACTACATGATCAGAAGAAACAAATCCTCGTGAGTGGAGGAGTGGCGATCATCCTACTGTGACTACTGCTGATCACGAGTGAGTCACAGATATATAGTATTGTTCGTACTGTGTTTGGTTCGATATATTTGTTGTTTTTGCCTGGATACCGATTGACGCGTGTATTTTTCTCTGATACAGAGATAGATGCGCTGGAGAGAGGGGCATTGAGTTTTGCTTTGAGTATCTCTATGATACCACTACTCGTGTTTTATCTCAATCTGGCAGGTGTGCAGATCTCAGCTGTGATGGTATGGGGCGTGGCTCTATGAGTGATGTTATTCTCTCGATGATGGATTATAATTAATTGATGATTGATAATTGAGAATTGATAGTAATAAAATTGGTTGATGATTGAAAATTGACAATAACAAAATATCTTTTTTATATAATAATTAGTGGATGAAAATTAGTATTTTTGGTACTGGATATGTGTGACTGGTGACAGGGACATGTCTAGCTGAGGTGTGACATAATGTGATCTGTATGGATATAGATCAGACCAAGATAGACAATCTCAAAAAATGAATAATCCCTATCTACGAGCCAGGACTAGAAGAGCTGGTGCTGAGAAATATCAAAGAATGAAGGCTGTTGTTTACTACCGATCCCAAGGAGGCTGTAGACCATGGTGAGGTGGTATTCAATGCTGTGGGCACACCTCCAGGTGAAGATGGTCATGCAGATCTCACATATGTACGTGCAGTAGCCAAGACCTTTGGTGAATATGTATCTGGATACAAAGTATTTGTAAACAAATCCACTGTCCCGGTAGGTACAGGCGAGATGTGTGCAGAGGTGATCCAGCAGGCGATATCAGCTAGCTGATCAGATGCCAAGTTTGATGTAGTGTCCAATCCTGAATTTCTCAAAGAAGGTACTGCGATCAAAGATTTTACTGTACCAGATAGGATCGTATGTGGTATCTCAGGTCCACAGGCAGAGTGAGTGATGAGAGATGTGTATGCAAGTTTTGTGAGAGCAGACAAACCACTCATCATCACAGATGTCAAATCAGCTGAGCTGATCAAATACGCAGCCAACTCATTCCTCGCTACCAAGATTAGTTTTATCAATGAGATAGCAAATTTTGCTGAGTTGGTCTGAGCAAATGTAAAAGATGTGGCTTTGGGTATGTGACTGGACAATAGAATAGGTCCTAGATTTCTCCATGCGGGGATATGATACGGAGGGAGCTGTTTCCCAAAAGACGTCAAAGCACTGGTCGCTAGTGGAGATGAGGTAGGATATGATTTCAAAATCATCAAGGCGACTGAGGCAGTCAATGCATACCAAAAAACTCTCGTCATCAAAAAACTAACATCCCAGATGCCAGATCTAACAAACAAGACCATAGCAGTACGATGAGTATCTTTTAAGCCCAAAACTGATGATGTGAGAGATGCACCAAGTCATGCAGTATTTGATGCACTCATAGATGCTGGTGCAAGTGTCCAAGCCTTTGATCCTGTGGCGATGGAGGAGATGCAGCATATGTACGAAGATCATGATGCGGTAAGCTATACAGCTACCAATTATGAAGCACTACAGTGAGTAAATGCACTGATCCTCCTCACTGAGCGAGATGAGTTTCGCAATGTAAGTTTTGAAAAAGTGAAAGACCTCATGCAAGGAAATATCATCATAGACGGGAGAAATATTCGAAATCGTGAAAAATTAGAAAATATGTGATTTGTGTATGAGGGAATCGGGAAATAGGTATATAATTGAAAATTGAGAGTGGATAATGGATGATTAAAAAATAATTGAAAATTGAAAATTGATAATGGATGATTAAAAATAGTTGATAATTGATATTTTACTTAATAGAATGATATGGAGAAGGGTGTGTGATATGATGTAACAAAAGAGAGCATAGAATTGAGTTTGATGGTCATAAGTGTGTATAAGTACCTAGTTGATACAAAGAAAGAATATATCATGAGTAAACAACTACTTAGAAGTGGTACAAGTATAGGCGCAAATATCCACGAAGCACAACAATGATCAAGTAAAAAAGATTTCCTGTACAAAATGAACATCTCATTGAAAGAAGCATATGAATCTCAGTATTGGATTACATTGCTGACTAGGAGTTGATATCTTGATGGTTATGAGTCTCAGCAAGAGTTGCAAGAAAAAGTGATCGAAATCAGTAAAGTACTATCGAAAATAGTAAAGTCCACAAAAGAATCACTACTGAAAAAATAAATAACTATAAACCCTCAATTATCAAGCTTCAATCATTACTATCAACCCTCAACTATTAATCATCTATCATTGTGAAATTAATCATCAATTATCCATCTTCAATCATCAATTATTCATTATCCACTATCAATCAATCATGAAACTAATAATCCAGATACCGTGCAAGGACGAAGAAGAAAATCTCCCCAAGGTGTTGGCTGAGTTGCCGACCAGTATCCCTGGGATCTCGACTATACAGACCCAAGTCATAGACGATGGGAGTACAGATCGTACCTATGAGGTAGCTAGAGAGCTGGGTGTAGACCATATCGTGAGATTTCGCAAAAACAGAGGATTGGGCAATGCATTCAAAGCGTGAGTAGAAAATGCTCTGAGAGAGTGAGCTGATATCGTAGTCAATACCGATGCAGACAACCAATACCCATCCAAGTATATCACAGATCTGGTGCAGCCGATCATCTCAGGATCTGCAGATATCGTGATAGGTAATAGAAAACCCACCGAAGTCGAACACTTCAAGCGATACAAAAAAAAACTCCAATGACTGGGAAATATCGTCGTAGGCACACTCGCTGGAGAGATGATGCCAGATGCGGTGAGTGGTTTTCGTGCGTATAGTAGAGAGAGTTTGTTGTCGCTCAATGTGACTGCCAAGTTTAGTTATGTGATAGATACCATCCTCCAAGCACACAAAAAAGGTCTTCAAATCGACCGAGTGAATATCACGACCAACCTCCCGACACGTCCATCTAGACTGTTCAAAAACATCCGACAACATATCAAAAAATCCACCGCTAATATTGTGAGAGTGTATGCAATGTACGAGCCACTTAGGACATTTTTGTTTATGAGTGTGCCGTTTTTTGTGTTGTGAGGTATAGGTATATTGAGATATGTGATAGCTCGATCAGTAGGCAATGGATCAGGCAAGATACAGTCTCTCGTGCTCTCAGCTATACTCATCACTATAGCGTTCAACTTATTTTCGCTTTGAGTACTCGGTGATATCATAGCCAAAAACAGGGCTCTAGTAGAAGAACACATGCGTATGACCAAGAAGATGAAATACGGGTTGACGGAGTGGGAGAAGAATATTTAAAAAATAATTGAAGATTGAGAGTGGATAATTGATGGTTTGTAAATATGACTATAAAAGATATCATAGCACAATGAGAGTCCGAAACTCTTGAATTCAAAGAGAGTTTTGGTGATAATAAAAAAATATTGGAAACGATAGGAGCTATGACTAATGCACGTGGATGAAAAATTTTGATTGGAGTCTCTGATGGTGGAAATGTAGTAGGCACACACATCTGACCTGAAGATATACAGAGATGGACTAATATGATCAAACAAGCCTCTACATGATGATTGATCCCTGATATGTATGTTCACATTGTCCAAGACCAAACTGTCGTAGAGATTGTCATCCACGAATATCCTCTAAAACCACTGGCAGTCTCAAATAAGTACTACATAAGGAAGCACAACAGTAATCATGCAATGACAACAGAGATGATCACAGAGATGAATCTAAAGACCAAGCATAGGAGTTTTGATATGTTTTTGATGGACAATAAGAGTGTCTTGGATCTAGATGAAGAGACCATCTTGCATACTATAGATCTCCTAAATAGTCGTAATGAGATTCAATTTCCGCGCGATATGTTCAACTTCTTAAATACTTTTGAATTGATTCAAGGTGAGAAGATTACTTATGCTGCATACCTCTTATTTCCCAAAAAAGAGATCCAAGATACCGAGATTTTGATTGGATTGTTTGAGGATGATATTACGATCAAAAAATCAAAAACCATCAGAGGTTCACTAATCTATGCTGTAGACGAGGTGATGGATTTTGTGACTGCATATATCACCAAAGAATATATCATCACTGGTAAGCCTGCGAGAGACGAAAGACGACAATATCCTTTGGAAGCTATCAGAGAATTTGTGATCAATGCTATTGTGCATAGAAAATATATCTGAGGTACTCATTCACAGTTTAGAGTCTATAGAGACAAGCTTATTTTTCGAAATTATGGAAAACTTGACCCAGATCTAAGTATTGAAAAACTATATACATGAACTGAAAGATCTTACATCAAAAATCTTAAAATCGCAGAAATCTTCAAGGAAATCGGTCTAATCGAAAAATACGGAAGCGGTATCAAAAGATATGTAGATAGAGTGCAGCACTATTGACTACCTAGGCCTGATATCCAAGAAATATCTGGAGGTATACAGGTGACTGTGTGGGATGAGTCATATACACCAACATCATCTGACACAAATGAGGGAATAAATGAGGGAATAAATGAGGGAATAAATGAGGGAATAAATGGTAGATTAATTGAGTTGTATACTGCAATACAAAATCACCCCGGAAAAAGAGTAGTCCTATATAGTGACATGTTGTGAATACCAGAGAAAACTCTTGAGAGATGGATTTCCAAACTAAAAAAATTGTGAAAAATAGAATATCGTGGCTCAAAAAAAACTTGATGATATCGGATAGTGCTGAATATAGTCAATAAATTATAAAATTAGTAATTTAAATATAGTCAATAGATTATAAAATTAGTAATTTAAATATCTATTGACTACGTAGTAAATTCGCTTCATTTAGACACTATGAATACCGCTTCGCTCAATTCATACTTCCTAAATTTCACTATTATTTACTATATCTATTGACTACGTAGTAAATTCCCTTCATTTAGTCACTATGAATACCGCTTCGCTCAATTCATACTTCCTAAATTTCACTTTTATTTACTATAATAGGGGAGTGGGAGAAGGGCAATTGAAGGTTAGTTAAAGGTATCGAATCCGTTAGTGTTAAAAAAACTTGCAATGTATGGGTAAAATATGTACAATTGATGTACAGTGTATTTAAAGTAGATTTTACATCTAATGATGATGCTATTCTATGATATTTGATTGGGATGAAAAAAATAATGCATTGCTTAAAAAAGAAAGATGAATGAGTTTTGAGGAAATTGTTGCTCGTATTGAGTCTTGAGATCTCATAGCAGTAGAGGAAAACAAATGAACTTACAAAGAACAACATTTGATATACTTACAAATAGAGAAATATGTGTGGGTAGTGCCATGCTTGATTATTTGAGATCAATGTCGTCTCATCACTGCATATCCTAGTAGAGTAGCTACCAAAAGATTTATTTAATTAATATAGTCTCTAGATTATAAATTTAGTAATACATAAATCTAGAAACTACGTAGCAAATAACGGCTTAATGGACAAAAAGCTAGAGCTTGCTCTTCAAGTTAAACTATTAATCACTTCCTGATTTTATAATTTATTTACTATATATACTATGACTATAGATCCTACTACTATTGTGCTTACTGATTATGAACAGCAACTAGAGGCTGATATGGCTGCTGGTTTGCATGCCCCCTCTACAGAGTATGATGCGGCATATTTTCAACAAGTGGCAAAAAATACCATGAAGAGAAAAAGCATCACTATCAGACCCTATGCGAGAGACATACTCAAGCTCAAGGCCATCGCCGCAGAAGAGGGTATGCCCTATCAGACCAAGATCATCTCCATTCTACATCAATATATCAGTTCATATAGAGACGATCTATAGATCAACAATTCTACAAAAAAAGGAGGCTCGGACACAAGGACTCACCCTTGCTACTACCCTCCATATTTTTACTCATATAGTATAATAAAAATACTGTATATCGCAATAAAACCTTTGAAGGGAATATTTTTTTAGTTTTATATATATCCCATGATTATCTCTCCTAGGTTTGGTTGCGGTACGGGGATATTTTTTTTAAATCAAGAAACAACATTCTTTGGCGCCTGTCAGCTACATGATCTCGAGTAAAACAAATTCTTGAAATTGGACTATGCTACACTAAACTAGGGACGAATTCACCCAGCTCTTATTCTTTCCTCGTTCACCAGAATTTGTTTCGCTCGAAGATTGTTTACCCAATACTCTCACTTCTTTTGCTTTTCTCGTTATTCTCCAAAGTGGACTTATTTACAACCATCTTCGAGTATGATCAGCAATTTGATAGATGCTTGAGTAGATGGGAGATAGATCGATTGTTTTTGCAGAGGATGAAGTGACTCTCTCGTACTCATCGAGATCTGATCAGAGCGCATCTGTACTGGCTAGTGGTTGTGTTGTTTGGGTGGATATACCGAGATAGAGTCGCAGCATACGATCCCAAGTATTTTGCGATGTATGATGAGCTAGTAGCTGATCTCATGTAATTTTTTTGTCGCAATATGGTATGTTTTTCGTAGTATGAATATATTGTAGTTTTTTATTTATTCGAATAGATGAAAATATTGATCCTTGCTGGTGGTACTGGCACGAGACTACGACCTGTATCTACACAGACAAGTCCCAAACAGTTTTTGAAAGTAGATGGTGAAGTGAGTATGTTGCAGATGACTGTGGAGAGAGTGCTGTCACTAGTGCAAACCCCAAAAGATATCCTCATCAGTACGCATATTGACTATGTGGATCTGATACTAAATGACCTGTCATGATATGATATCTCTAGAGATCAGATCATCACCGAACCAGCCAAAAAGAATACATGACCAGCCATAGCGCTGGCTATAGCATATCTGTATGAACACTACCAAGCAAATGATGACGAGATAGTGCTCTCTGTACACGCAGATCAGATCATTGCCCCAAACCAAACATTCGTAGCATATGTAAAAGGTGCTATGGAGCTAGCATCACAGTGAAACATCGTGACGTTTGGTATCAATCCTACTGCACCAGAAACCTGATATGGATATATCCAGGTGGATATGACGCATGTAGGAGAGTTTGGTCAGCCAATCCAACAATTTGTGGAAAAACCAGATATGGAGACAGCAAAAGCATATATAGCATCGGGTAATTATTATCGAAATAGTGGGACGTTTATGTTTCCACTCAAAAAAACAGTGGAAGAATTGCGTACGCATACTCCCGAGTTGGCTGGATATATAGACAAGGGATATACAAATTTTTATGATACATATGCTGATGTATCGAGTATCGCTATAGATGTAGCACTGATGGAACAAACAACTATCTGATATGTAGTGCCTATGCATATCCAGTGGTCGGACGTAGGATCTCGAGATAGTATGTATGCTATCGGCACCAAAGACGCATCAGAAAATGTCGTGTCATGAGATGTAACACTCCAGAACGTCCATGGAAGCCTTGTGAGATCTACCACCACACCCATCAAGATCAATGATATAGATAATATACTTGTGGTTGAAGATGAGGCTGGTATCTATATCACTAAGAAATCAAAAAGCCAATGAGTCAAAAAACTTCTTGGATAGTGTATTTTTTTAATTCAATTACTGTTATATGAAAAAAGCTCTCATCACCTGAATCAAATGACAAGATGGTGCATATCTTGCAAAATTGTTGCTAGACAAATGATATACCGTATACGGTGCAGATCTCAATGCTAGTCCAGGAAGCTATGGACTAGATACACTTGGTATCTCTGATGATATCAGCTATGTGACGATGAATCTCCAGGATGCCAATACTATCAATGAAGTCATCTCATCTATCTGTCCTGATGAGGTGTACAATTTTGCTGCTCAGAGCTCTATATCAGTATCATTTGACAAACCTCTGATGACCACAGATGTAGATGCTATGTGAGTAGTAAGACTTCTTGAAGCTATTAGATTGTATTGTCCTGAGTGTAGGTTTTTTCAGGCGAGTTCTAGTGAGATATTTGGATTGGCTCCCGAGTCTCCACAGACAGAGAGTACCTCTCCACACCCACGCAATCCATATGGCGTGGCCAAGCTGTATGGTCACTGGATAGTCAAAAATTTTAGGGAATCATATGATCTGCATGCGAGCTCAGGTATGCTATACAACCACGAATCACCGCTCAGACCTCCACATTTTGTGACGAGCAAGATCATCAAAGCTGCCGTAGCTATAGCTGATAACACCCAACAAGAGCTCGTACTAGGTAATATCGATGCTGCTAGAGACCGATGATACGCAGCAGAATACGTCCAAGCTATGCGACAGATGCTCCAGCAAGATACTGCAGATGACTACATACTAGCTACGTGAGTACTCACTACCGTGAGAGATTTTGTGAGTCAGAGTTTTGCTGAGGTGTCCATAGATCTCACATGGTCATGATCATGACTAGATGAGATCGCTACAGATGCGCAAGGCATCACAAGAGTGCGTATCTCACAAGAGTTTTGGAGACCGCTGGATCATCAGCAAGAACACCCACTCATATGAGATGCTAGCAAGGCAAAAGATGTGCTGTGACGAGAGGCACAGACATGAGTACAAGCATTGATCGCTATGATGATAGCACACGAGCGTGGGTAG
>ENA-ORXM01004198-ORXM01004198.1-marine-metagenome-genome-assembly--contig:-NODE-4198-length-13011-cov-3.503634_pt1 | contig 13011 bp, 9 predicted proteins | sample MGYA00237867_ERZ511480 | MGnify/ENA primary metagenome ERZ511480 (study PRJEB26309, sample SAMN06266103) | marine metagenome | isolation source: Algal blade | place: United Kingdom:Sidmouth, United... | reverse complement strand
GTTCTTGGGCGAAGGCCCCGACCTAAAAAAATGTGTGACCCAAATGTTCACAGTAGCGCTCGTAATACCTAAGTCGTCAAGATCAGAAACCGGTGCATCGCGATTGGCGCTGTAACCACCAAGTCCCTTTATTGTGGAAGGCTTTACAAAAGGATAAGTATATTTTGGAACGATCGAATCAGCATAGCGTGCATGTGAAACTGGCAAGTAGCTATTGCCTTTTTTTTCTACGATCATCCATTTTGAAAGTACGCGATCCTGTTGGAAACCGTGCCGTTCTATGGTGCGGTCAATTTCCATTTTGAAATTATTTCCGTCGGATAGCAAAGGGGAAAGAAATTCAAAGGATTTTAATTCGGTAGCATGTTCGTAGGGGCTGACCTCGGCGATGAAGAGCTCTTGACCACTTGCTATTTTTCCTTTTAGCTTTATCTTATCATCCGTTACCAATACGTTTGAAACTTCATTTTGATAGTCCTTGCTCAAATAGGATGTCAAATTGTTTTCAAGAATCGCTTCTTGCTTTTTCTGTTCTTCCTTTCTGGCTTCCAGTTCCCCTTCGCGGGCTGTTTGTGGCCGCAAGATTAAATTCCGTATTTGGATTTTCAAAGCGGGCGCGGCACCAAAATCCAAACGAAGGTAATCCCCTTTTTTCCCCCAATTCTCTAATTCTTCGGTCAAGTCGATTTTGAATTCAACCCAGCCTTCGGTCGAACCTACATCTCTTGTTATTTTCGGTTTTAATTCTTCTTTTAAAGGATAAAAATGGACTTCAATAAAATCGACCCCAGTAGGGCAGAAGTACTCAAAAGAAAGACGGTTATTGCTTTTGTTCAAATCGGAAGGCAAAGCTGTCGTAAAAAGATACGGGTCTTTTCCCTTGGTTTCGATATCATAAATACCTTCATCCAATACTTTTAATTCAAGGTCATTATAGTCCGTAGAATTTACGGTTAAAGCCACCTGTGAGTTCTGAGCAAAAATACTAAGGGGCAAAGCCAGAAAAATCAAAACGTATTTGTTCATAATAGGGAGTATTCTTATTCGCTTTTAAAGCTACGGAGCTCTTTTGTACTAACTATCCTGTTGTATGCTGTTTGACAGGACAGTACATGATGCTTTCCTTGTAAATTACAAATACATTTAGCTGACATTTGTTGAAAACCTCTATTTGAAATAAACATATGAAATCGTTTTTATTCTTTATCGCTTTGCTAGCCTTTTCAATTTCATTTTCCCAAGAAAGACCTAATATCATTGTCATTTTTACCGATGACCAAGGCTATGCCGATATCGGAGCGAACGGGCAAGTCGATGATATTAAAACCCCGAATATCGATTTGTTGGCCAAGAATGGAGTTCGCATGACCTCGGGCTATGTTACTGCACCGCAATGTATTCCGTCAAGGGCAGGTTTACTTACCGGAAGGTATCAGCAACGTTTCGGTCTTGATCACAACGGTATCATCCCTTTGCCTTTAGAAGAAACTTTAATTTCACAGCGTATGCAATCTGCTGGTTACACTACGGGCATGGCCGGAAAATGGCATATGGATCCTAATCACCAATCAGAAGAGTGGATTGTTAAAAACATGCCCGAACTGAAAGGCAAAAAGAAAGTTGAACCATCGGATATTCCTTTTTCTAAAAAAATCCCTTATATGAGTTCCAACAGGGGTTTTGATAAAACTTTTCAAGGCTATATTAATGACTATTGGGCAACTTATACTTTAGACGGTAGCGATATTGAAGCGCAATGGATTATACAAGAAGGCTATCGCCTAGATATACAAACAGATGCCACGGTAGAGTTCATCGAAAAAAATAGTGACAAACCTTTCTTTTTTTACCTCTCTTATTTTGCCCCTCATGTCCCCTTAGGTGCTACAAAAAAATACTTAGACCGATTTCCTGAAGATATGCCCATCCGGCGAAAGTATTGTTTGGCTATGATGTCAGCAATAGATGATGGGGTCGGAAGAATCAAGGAAACACTGCGGAAAATGGGAGTTGAAGAAAATACCATCATATTTTTCATTAGTGATAACGGTGCCCCTTTAAAAATTACCATGGAGGATAAACCCATATCCTTTCAAGGCGGTGCATGGGATGGTTCATTGAACACCCCGTGGGTAGGCGAAAAAGGGATGCTTTCTGAAGGGGGAATTCGAGTTCCCTTTATCGTGAACTGGCCTGCAGGGCTTCCCAAGGGTAAAATCTATAGTAGGCCTGTAATTTCTTTGGATATGGCGGCGACATGTGCAGCGGTCGCTGGATTACCCCCAATTGATGAATTGGATGGGGTAAATCTAATGCCTTATTTGACCGGTAAAATGAATAGTGACCCCCATGAAGCCCTATTTTGGCGTTTTTGGGGTCAATGGGCCGTACGAGTGGGGAACTATAAATTTTTGAAAACCGGAGATTCAGAGTATCTGTTTAATGTTTCCACTTCGGAACACGAAAACAAAAATATAATTCAAGAATTCCCTGAAAAGGCCGAAGCCATGAAAAAAAGTTTATTTGCCTGGGGAGACGGACTTCAAAATCCCGGTGCACAATTCGGCGAAATAGGCAACGAGAAAATATGGCATGAACATTATTTTCAACACAAATAGCCTAGCGAAAATATTACAACATTACACTAAATAGAATTCCTATCAATAAAATTAAAAGGGTTTTTGAGTTGTCCCTTTTTTTTGTCCAGAATCATGCGTGCAGCTGTCTCGCCCATTACCTTAAAATCGGTTGATATAACAGAAATACCCAACAATTCTTTCAGCGGTGTATCATTATAAGATATAACTCCTATTTCAACACCCAAGACAAACTCTTTATCTCGAATTTGATTGATCAGATTCACCAAATCAGATTCTTCAATGGTTATAAAAAGATCACCTTTTCTTAGAATAATGTCATCGAATATCTCATCGAGAATCTCGAAAGAGATTGTATGTTCAATACAGAACTTACGGAATCCGTGCAAAATTCTTCTCGGATAGGGGTATACGGAATTCTCTGGATAAACCAATATCAGTTTGTTGTATCGCGAAATTTTGGTTAGTCCTTCTTTTAGTGCGTTGTAAATGTCATCCTTAAAGTCCTGATAAATTTCAATATAGTTACCATCCAATTTAATATTATTGTTGTCCATCAAGATTAGTTTTTCCTTTGGTATACTATTAAGGGCCTTGACTGCCTCATCTGTGTAACTGACATGTTTTAGTTTAGCGGTCTTAAAATGCGGCATAATGACGTAAAAATCATATGCATTGATATTCTTCTCGATTAAATTGAGAAAAAGTGAATTGTCGCAATGGTAAATATGCAAATCAGTATGCGAGTTGCTGCCAATGGTATTTATGAACGAATTGTATATGCGCATCTTATAGGCACTCAGTTTATTGACCAGAAACAGAATATTGATTTTAGATATCAATTTCGTTCTTGTAACATAGTACCCTTTTCCTCTGATTGAAGTAATTACTCTTCGTTCCTTCAATATATGGTATGCTTTTTCCACCGTATCCCTAGAAAGTAAATATTCTTCGCAAAAGGAATTAATTGACGGTATTTTAGCATTGATTTTAAGGTTTCCAATTGAAATGTTGTGGATAATAGAATCTACTATCTGCCTATATTTCGGAATTCTTAAATTCCCATCAATTTTTATATACTCGAAAATGTCCATATAAGCACGCTATTAATCAACTTCTAAGTTATGAAATTATCTAATGTCCTAAAAAGGAGAAGGTCGTGGTGTTATGCAAATACTATTTTATGTATGTAGCTCTATCTACATATTTTATTGTATCCTAAAATTCTCTAAAAACGTAGCGTTTTGCTGGATTTGATTAGTGAAGAGAAGGCAAGAATTGTATCAAAAATTTCAATAGACGACTACAAGCGTCAAAAGTCTAAATAAACGATTAATTAAATTTGGTATCCTTTGTACTGTTTTGAAATTCATTTACTACTTTTAAAGTACGAAAGCGTCAAAACGCTGTCATAGGTGCCCTAATCGGTGTCCTATTTTGAAAAACTTGAGATAAATTATTGGTTTAGAGGGGGGTACAGATACTATTCTAACTCTGTCATCCCGACTTGACTATTTTCTTTTAGTTGCAGAACGTTGCAAATCACTTGATTTGCAACGTTTTATGTTTTTAGGGGTATTAAAAGAAACCCTATGAAACCATAAGAAAACACTGCGTTGGTGTCCTAATCGGGAATTGGAACCCATCTTATTTTTTGTACATTGAAGTAGCTTTAGAAGGTATTTGACCTAGTGTTTTTTACCTTTTTATTTATGAACTAAAAGCTATGTACTATGTTGGAAAACAGTAGATTATCAATTGTATTTGTAACTCGAATATTGAATTTGGAGAAGGGAAATGTTAGGCTCTATGCTCGCGTTACCGTTGATGGTAAAAGAGCCGAATTCAGTTTAAATCGGGAATTGGCGGTGTCCAAACGGAAGCGAGGTAATCTATGTCAGAACATTCAATAAGAGGGCTTGTCAAAATAACTAGTTTAAAATGAATTGATTTTAGGTACTTATAGTACCTGAAACGGATTTTTTATAAACCACAGCTATGATTTATGACTATACGAATATGAAAGACAGCCCAATTATGTCGAAGAAATTAAAAAATTTCGACATATATTTGTATTATGTCGATGCCGTCGACATAGTTGTACAAATATGTCGAAATCATGTATAATCCGAAAGAACCGTATAACGATTTACCGCTATTGCCCCCCAAAATAGAACTTGAAACCAAAAAGGTTTTAAAACAGGCTATTGCAGCTACACGCGTATTAGCAGAGCTAAAAGGTAGAGCAGATGAAATTCCCAACCAGTCGATGTTGGTCAATGCAATTACTTTGCAGGAAGCCAAGGACAGTTCAGAGATAGAAAATATTGTCACTACGGAAGATAATTTATACCAGGCCTTTACATCGAATACTAATACGACCGACACACAGACTAAAGAAGTTTTAAGGTATCGGCAAGCTTTATGGGAAGGATATAGCAATTTGAATAAACGCCCCCTAGCAACGAATACTTTTGTTTCCATAGTACAAACTATTAAAGAGAATAATGCTGGTATACGAAAAACTACGGGTACTCGAATAACGAGCAACGATAAAATTATATATACGCCACCCGAAGGGGAATCGATTATTAGAGATTTGTTGAAAAACCTAGAAGATTTTATCCATTCAGAAAATGGTATTGATGCCTTGGTGCGATTAGCAGTAATGCATTACCAGTTTGAGGCTATACATCCATTTCCTGACGGTAACGGAAGGACTGGACGGGTTTTAAACATTCTCTACTTGGTCGAAAAAGGATTATTGGATGCGCCGATTCTATATTTGAGCAAATATATTATCGAGAACAAAAATCAGTATTATAAAAAACTCCGAGCAGTCACAGAGAAACAGGATTGGGAAGGATGGATTTTGTTTATGCTTAAAGGGGTTGAAGAAACTGCTATTTATACCCTAAAAAAAATAAACACCATTAACACTTTGATGGATGAAACTATTGTTTTTGCTAAAGAAAAATTACCTTCTAGGGTATATTCTAAAGAGTTGATAGAATTACTTTTTGAGCAGCCCTATTGCAAAGTGAAATTTTTAGTAGATATGAATATTGCCAAAAGACAGACCGCAGCTGAATATCTGCAAGAATTGGAAAAAATAGGCATTCTCAAATCTCAAAAAATAGGGGTTGAGAATTTATTCTTGAATATGAAACTTTTCGAAATTTTGAAATCATAGCGTTTAGAAATCCCATTAGTTTTCTTTGTAAATTTGAGTTAATAAAAACACATAAAATTTATGTTCTTTAGTTACTTCTTGTATGTTGGTGTCCTAAAAGGGGCTTGCTCTGAATTTCAACGTCTAACTAATTGAAAATAAAATATTTGATAGAGATAAATGAGGTCTGTCATCCTAACAAACCACTTTTCAAGTTGAACCAAAGCACTGTTAACCGACTGGTTGACTGTGCTTCTTGTTTTAGCAGTAGACGTAATTCGTTCAACTTAGTATCAAATGCAAAGTCTTAAACCGAAGTTGTTTTTTTTTACGATATTTCCAAATAAAGCCTGGAATACTACTAATCGGTTAAAAATTAATGATTGTCTGACCATCTCCGTAAATAAGTGTTATTTTTAAGGTCGACCGAACAAAAAATGGCTATTGATTTTTCTACAATATCGAAATCGACTAGTTTGGCTAACAGTTTCGGACTTTCGTAATATGTTTTACCATTGCACCAACTAAAATATGATCAAAAAAAATGCTGAGGCTGAAAGGCTATCCGTTGCCAAAGAATACGAAAACTGGAAAAAATGGGGGCCTTATTTGGCCGAAAGACAATGGGGTACCGTTCGTGAAGATTACAGTGCACACGGGCATGCTTGGGATTTCGTAAATCACGACAAGGCCCGTAGTAACGCTTACAGATGGGGAGAAGAAGGTATTGGCGGTTTTTGTGATTCTAAAGAAATATTGTGTCTGGCCCCTGCATTTTGGAACGGGAAGGATACAATTCTAAAAGAACGCTTGTTCGGGCTTACCAACAATCAGGGCAATCATGGTGAAGACGTTAAAGAACTTTATTTTCATCAGGTATCTACACCGACACATTCCTATTGCAAGTATTTATACAAGTATCCGCATAGAAGATTTCCGTATGACGAATTGGTAAGAAAGAACAAGCGAAGTCGCGACGAATCGGAATATGAGCTTACCGACACCGATGCTTTTAAGAACAATGCCTATTTTGACTGTTTCATCGAATATGCCAAAGCTGATGTAGATGATATTTTGATGAAGATTACTGTTGTAAACAGGGGTGCGAGAGCGGCTAAATTACACGTGCTTCCACATCTCTGGTTTCGAAACTTTTGGAAGCACAACAAACGCTTTAATCGGCCAAGTATGAAATCTGCGGCAGACGGTCTGGTACAATCTCAGAGTACCCGAAACGGTAGATATCATTTTTATCACGAAAACGGCGAACAACTTTTTTGTGAAAATGAAACGAACAACAAGCGTATTTATGCGGTGCCCAACGAGACCGACTACGTTAAAGACGGTATCAACGACCATGTTGTAAACGGGAAAGCAACTATCAATCCCGATAAGAAAGGATCGAAGATGGCGATTTGGCATTCATTAAAATTAAAGGCCGGTCAAGAAAAGATTATAAGAGTACGGCTTAGCAAAAAAAAATTGAAAACCCCTTGGTCTGATTTTGATAAAGTATTCGAAGAAAGAATAGGGGAGTGCGAGGAGTTTTACGGTACCGTACTAAGAAAAGACCTTCCCGAAGCCCACCAAGAAATCGCAAGAAAAGCATTTTCAGGTTTGTTGTGGACCAAGCAATTTTATTATTACGATGTATTCAAATGGCTTTTTGGTGAACCTGGTGGAGAAACCCCTTACCGCGCCGACCCTAGGAATTTTAGTTGGCAGCACCTTACCAACAGGCATGTAATCTCCATGCCAGATAAATGGGAATATCCTTGGTACGCAGCTTGGGACCTTGCTTTTCATATGGCATCTTTCGTAGAGATCGATCCATACTTTGCGAAAGAGCAATTATTGCTCGTGCTGCGTGAAAGCTATATGCATCCGAATGGCCAGATTCCAGCCTATGAGTGGAATTTTAGCGATGTGAACCCTCCTGTACATTCTTGGGCTGTTTGGAATGTCTATGAAAAGGATAAGGAACGCACCGGTAAAAGTGATACCGATTTCCTCGAAAAAGCTTTCCAGAAATTGCTCATCAACTTTACATGGTGGGTAAACCAAAAGGATAAACACGGAACTGACCTCTTCGAAGGCGGATTTCTAGGACTTGACAACATAGGTGTTTTCGACCGTAACCACATGCCACAGGGCATAACTAGAATGCAGCAGGCAGATGCCACCAGTTGGATGGCCATGTTCACCCTTAACATGCTTCGCATGTCGCTCGAACTGGCGAAGACCAATAAAAATTATGAGGAGTCGGCCGCCAAGTTTTTTAGACATTTCTTGAATATTGCCTGGGCAATGCACCATATCGGCAAAAGGGATATTTCGCTTTGGGACGATGAAGACAATTTTTATTACGATGTTGTCGAAATGTCAAGTGGTATGACCGATAGGTTGAAGGTCAGATCTTTGGTGGGTATCATTCCTCTATTTGCGGTAGAGATTATCAACAAGGATCTATTTGGGCAATTGGATGAATTTAAGATTCGGGCCGAAGCAATTATACGAACGCGACCCGATCTTGCGTCTTTGATTTCGCGCATCGAAGAAACCAATGCAGATGGCAATTACCTATTTTCTATTATGCGCGGTTTCAGGTTGGAACATTTGCTCAAAAGACTATTGGATGAAGACGAATTTTTATCGGACTACGGTATTCGATCTCTTTCGAAATACCACGAAAAGCATCCATTTGTATTTCAGTACCATGGTTATCATCAAATTCAATACGAGCCAGGTGAAAGCCGTTCGAATATGTTCGGGGGCAACTCGAACTGGCGTGGCCCGATATGGATGCCCTTGAACTATATGATCATTCAATCGTTGCGCAAGTATTATACCTACTACGGGCCGGAATATGTATATGAGTTTCCGACGGGTTCGGGCAATAAGCTTAACCTTAAAGAAATTGCCAATGAGTTGACCAAAAGACTGATAAAGCTTTTTACCGCCAATAAGGACGGTAAATTTCAGTACCATTCTGATGATCTGAATTCCCTTTTTTCAAAAAATAAGTATTTCAAGAACGAGCATTTCTTTTATGAGTTTTTCGATGGTGATAATGGTAAAGGCCTTGGCGCCTCACACCAAACAGGATGGACAGCCCTGATCGCAAATTTGATTATGGAAATGGAGCGGCCGGAAACGGATAAAGTCGAAGAAGATAGGGGAAAGATAGCTAAAAAACCTATTTCAGTATCCTGATAATATAATGGTGGCTAAAAATTTGATTCTCATTTGTCCCTAGGATAATGCTGCCTAAAAATCGACTAAATAATTCTTATTTTAGATATATAGGCTAGCTATGGGCATTCACTATATTTTATTGCTTTAAAAAAAACCATACCATGAGCTTAGAAGAAAATAAGAAGAACGCCATAGCATTCTATAAAACCGCTTATCTAGGAAACCCTAAAAAGGCTATTGAAGATTATGTAGGGAATGAATATATTCAACACAACCCCGAAGTCGCTGATGGTACCAAAGGCTTTATCGACTACTTTGAAAGAATGGAAAAAGAGTATCCCGATAAGTCCATCGAATTTGTACGATGCATTGCAGAAGAAAATATGGTTGCCCTGCACACCCACCAAACCTGGCCAGATAATGATCAGTATGTCACCATGGATTTTTTCAGATTTGATGATAACGGCAAGATATGTGAGCATTGGGATGCTATTCAACAAATTCCGAAAGAATCGGCGAATCCTAATACCATGTATTAATTGGCACTAATATAATAGATGCAGCAGCATATTTTCTATCACATCTACCCGCTTGGCCTTGTGGGTGCCCCGAAAACAAATACGTTCGATACGAAGCCTGCAACACTCTTGGCAAGTTTAAACCCGTGGTTAGGCCATATACAAAATTTGGGCTTTAATGCCCTGTATTTAGGTCCCGTATTTGAATCTTCTAGCCACGGATATGATACAGCCGATTATTACGAAGTCGACCGGCGGCTGGGCACTAACGATTGCCTTCGAAATTTTGTGGCAAAGGCTCACGCGTTGGATATCAAAGTAATTTTAGACGGCGTTTTCAACCACGTAGGAAGAGATTTTAAACCATTCAAAGATTTGCAAATTAATAGAAAAAAATCAAGATACAAAGATTGGTTTTCGAATGTGAACTTTACCAAAAGAAGCCCCTTTGGCGATGCGTTTAGCTATAGTGGATGGAACGGGCACTATCAATTGGTCGAACTGAACCTGAAAAATCCAGAAGTAAAACAACATCTTTTCGGAGCGGTAAATCAGTGGATTATTGATTACGAAATCGATGGTCTACGTTTAGATGCCGCAGATGTTCTTGATTTCAGCTTTATGCAAGAGCTTTCAATTTTTTGTAAAAAACGGAAAACCGATTTCTTTTTGTTAGGGGAAGTGGTTCAAGGTGATTATAACCAGTGGGTCAATGGTAAGATGTTGGATTCCGTTACAAACTACGACTGTCATACTCCATTCTTTGAAAGTTTCAATCGAGCTGATTTTGATAAAATCGCTTTCATTCTTGACCGACAATTTGGGCCTTTAGGATGGTACAAAGAGCTTTCACTTTATTCCTTTGTCGACAACCACGATGTGAATCGGGCCGCAAGTAGTTTGTACAAGCCCGAACATCTGTTTCCACTTTATCTTTTGTTGTTTACCCTACCCGGAATTCCGGCGGTCTATTACGGTAGTGAATGGGGCTTTGAGGGTCGAAAACAAAAGGGTAGCGACAGTATTTTACGTCCAAAAGTAACCTTCACTAACCTGGTTAAATTGGCCAAGCATCCGTTGTTGCTCGATGCCATTAAAAGATTTATCGCCATACGTAAAAACAACGATGTCCTCGGGCCGGGTTCATATCGGCAGCTTAAGGTCTTAAAAGAACAATTCGCCTTTTCAAGGAGTTACGACGACGAATCTTTGATAATCGTTGTAAATGCTTCCCAAAATATCGAGACCATTACTATTCCTTTAGATGAAATTTCTGGAGAAAAATTCATTGATTTATTGAACCCCGGTTTCGATTGTATTGCTAAAAACGGAATACTGTCGCTTGAAATACCTTCATGTTGGGGACGTATATTGAAAGTTGACGAAAAACAGTAACTGCCGATGCCGCTATTCCCCAAATTATACCTTAAATTTAGATTTGGCGATGGTTTATAGAAGCGGTATTTGAATTATAGACTTTCGAAAACACTTTGGCGAATGATGTTTCGCTAAAAAAACAATCTCAATATGAAAAAAACATTTTCCAATACCCTAAAAAATATGCTGGCACAGCATTTTTATCTCATAGTGATAGGTCTTCTTATTATTGGGTGCAATGAAAAACCCAAGAAGACCGAAGAAGAGCTTGCCGATAACCGCCCGAACATTCTTTGGATCACCATTGAAGATTGGAGTCCTGATTTATCTTGTTACGGTACCAAAGGCATTCATACCCCGAATGTCGATAAACTGGCCACTGAAGGTATTCGTTACAAAACGGCATTCACCACTTCCCCAGTGTGTTCTACCTCGCGATCAGCAATGATGACGGGCTATTATCAGAATTTTATCGGTGCGCACCAACATCGAACCAATGAAAAGAAATTATTGCCCGAGGGTATTAGACCGATTCCCAAACTACTTGAAGAAGCTGGTTACTTCACGACATTGATGAGTAATAAGGTAGATGTCAACTTTCTCCCGGATACCAAGGAAGAACTTTTTATGAACACGAACGATTGGACGGATCGCGCCCCCGGTCAACCCTTTTTCGCACGCATTACGTTTCAAGATACGCACCGAAAATGGAATAGAGACCCGAAACGACCTATCGCTATTGAAGATGTCGAATTACCGCCCTACTATGCAGATACCCCTTTCGTAAGACGCGATTGGGCCAACGGATTGGAGCAAATGCAATTGGTCGACCGACAAGTCGGCGAGCTGTTAAAACGTTTGGAAGACGAAGGATTGGCAGAGAATACCTTGGTGTTTTTTATTGGAGACCATGGCAGATGTCATATTCGTGGGAAGCAGTTTTTGTATGACGGAGGAATTCAAATCCCCATGATTATGAGATGGCCTGGGAAAGTAAAACCCAATCTGGTAAGTGAAGAAATGGTAATGTCCATCGATATTTGTGCTACTATTCTAGATGCCGCAAATATTGAACCGCCAAAACCACTTCATGGTAAGAGTCTTTTTAGCAAAGAAGTTAAAGACCGAAAATATATTTTCGCTGCTAGAGATAAGATGGATGAGACCCATGATGCCATGCGGGCCATTCGTTCAAAAAAGTTTAAGTTAATTCAAAACTTAATGCCTGAACGTCCGTATTTGCAGTATAACGAATACAAAGAGAATTCGTACCCGATGTTGGCTGAAATGAATGTCATGAATTTAAAAGAAGAATTGACCCCCGAACAAGCCCAATTTTTCGCTTTGACTAAACCGGAAATTGAACTCTTTGATTTGGAAAAGGATCCACATGAATTGACGAACCTAGCAGCTAATCCGGAATATGCAGAAGTGAAAAACGAAATGTTTGCCGAACTTCAGAACTGGCGTACGAATGTCATTAATGATCAAGGGGTCTCGGATAAATTTCGTGCGTTGGAAACCTATCCGAAGAAAAATCCGGAAAGTACCGTTGACGAATGGGTTTTCAAGAACGAAGCAAACTATGATTTTGAAAAAACAGGATGGCCGTCGTGGTATCCCACCCGCACTTTAAAGGAATGGCAGAAAGTTCGAGCCCAATGGGAACCCTACGTAATGCGTGAGGCTTCCGAAATCGTAGCAAGACCGAATATCGGCCTTGGTGCACAGCAAAGAGCGAAACAAAAGAAGTGAGTCCGAACGGTGAAAGAACATTAAAATCCATCTATTGAGGAGAGTGCATAAAAGCAAAGGTAATTCGATTTGTAGTTTATGACAATAATGCGAATGTTGCCATTAACTATATTGCAACCCTTGATCATATTTCACCCAATTATACAATCTCATTTTTTGGTCTCAAATTAGGGTCCAAAACCCTGTAATTTAATTGCAGAACTTTAGTTATGTGAAAAAATCTAGTTTCAAATTAGTTAACGGTTATTCGTTAATAGTTAAATATACTTTTAACAAAAGCAATTTCATAGTGCATCCAAACCCTTGCACTTTAAGTGCAGGGTGGTTTATTCTAGAACTACATGATGACGAATAAGGGCAACTTCCCAATATTGTATCCCCAAAATCGTGTGGTATA
>ENA-ORXM01004197-ORXM01004197.1-marine-metagenome-genome-assembly--contig:-NODE-4197-length-13013-cov-17.158550_pt1 | contig 13013 bp, 7 predicted proteins | sample MGYA00237867_ERZ511480 | MGnify/ENA primary metagenome ERZ511480 (study PRJEB26309, sample SAMN06266103) | marine metagenome | isolation source: Algal blade | place: United Kingdom:Sidmouth, United... | reverse complement strand
AATGGCGGTTCAACTTCCTGTGAAGCTTTTGATTTTGGAGAAGTAGAAGACTATACGGTTGTGATAAAAACAATATGCACCGATGCTGATAATGATAGTGTTTGTGATGATGTAGATGTATGCGCTGGGGGAGATGATACCATAGATACAAACAATAACGGAACCCCTGACGATTGTGAGCCTGCACGTATTGGCGTAAAAGTATTTTTAGAAGGAGCGTATGATGGATTGGGACAAATGCGAAATGATTTGAATACTAAAAACTTACTGCCTTTACAGCATCCCTACACCGCCGCACCTTACAATATGCCTGCCATAACGCTTGGAAGTATTCCTGCTCAAATGGTAGATTGGATTATTGTAGAAGTGCGTTCTGGTACAAATAATACAGATATTGTTGAAAGTCATGTTGGATTGTTGATGACGAATGGTTCGGTTAAAGATACAGATGGTATTTCTGATTTATTATTTAATTTACCCGTTGGTGGAAGCTATTATGTGGTTGTGCGTCATCGAAATCATTTAGATGTGATGAGCAGTACCGCCGTGCCTCGTTCTGTGAATATGACTTATGATTTTACAACAAATGTAGCACAAGGTTTTTCTAACAAACAAAAAGCCTTAATAGATGGAAACGCAGCTATGTTTACAGGAGACAATACACAAGATTTAGTAATTCAACTCACAGATTTTGATGTATGGAAACAAGCTCCCGCACAATTAAATGTATATAACCTTGCTGATTTGAATATGGATGGTGTGGTACAAACAACGGATTACGATGCTTGGGAAAGCAATAAGTCAACACTCGCCCCAACACAATTGGCGTATTAGTGATGTGTGACGAATGACAGGTGGTGGGTGAAATGTGGTGAGTGATAGTGAGCGATAAACGAAAGGTCTTTTGGATTAAAAGTATGTTTTTTAGAAGCGAACTGTCAGGTGCTTCGTCGTAATGGAAAGTCCTGCTATCCGTTCTTATGGCTTTTACTGGTTGTTGAACAGTGTCAAGATACAACCACAAAAACTACAAAAACCACAGAAACTACAAAAGCCATACCACTACTATCAGGGCTATTTTTCCCTGTCTCAACGATTAGATGCAAGGCACTTTTAAAATACCTTACATCTCCAGCTTCAAAATGCCAATAGACGATTATCGTTTATTGGCATTTTTATTTTACCGTTACCAAATGGGTACAAGCAGTCCAATATAGACCCGATGGTAGTGGTATGGTGGGCGGAGGCAGTAGATGTAAGGCATCTTCAAGATGCCTTACATCTTTGTGCGTCTGCCACCATAAGAATGAACAGCGGGAGCATGTGCCATAAAATCGTACCTTACCGTTGTCTCCAAAAAAGAAAAATTAAAAAAATACAATTTTACTGCGTAAGAATTAATCTATTTTATTGTATTTATTTAGTTACAATTGTCTAACTTTGTTGCCCTTTCTCCTTAAAAATAAGGAGTAGTAAAATATAAAAATATTTAATATTAAATATTTTTAAAACCCAAATACTATGTATAAATACTTATCACTTTTATTAATATTATTGTTTAGTGCCATGTGTGTGGCACAAGATGAGCAAGTTAAGTTTGTAACTTACAACATACTCAACTATCCCTCTTCTAATGCTTCTGATAATACTGCAAGAGCCAATGCTTTTAGAGATATTATGGAAGAAATCGAAGCAGATGCGATTGTCTTACAAGAATTGAAATCTTCATCAGGAGCCAATCAATTATTAGCTGCTTTAAATACCAATACGTTGGGAATCACCTATGCCCGTGCGCCAATTTATAACAGCTATGCTGGCTTGGGGAATATGTTATTTTACAATACCGCAAAATTAGATTTTGTGAGTCAAACAGATGTGCCACAGATTAATTTTGATGTGGTTGGTTCTTTTAATAATGCCAATCCGAGACCGCCAACACACTATCGTATGTATGCTTTAGATCCATTATTATCGACTCATTTAGACACTGTTTTTCTTGATTTTTTTAGTACGCATTTAAAAGCAGGAACAAGCAGTGCATCAGGTAACGTGATTTCAGACCGAGATCGTAGAGTAAATGGAGCAGAAGACCTCATTGATTATATTGCGACCTTGCCAGCAGATCGCAATGTAGTCGTCGGTGGCGATTTTAATTTTTACGATGATGATTTTGCCACAGATACGGACAACAACGGAATCATAGAACCAGGTTATGGAGAATTAGTTAACAATGGATTAGTGGATGTGATTGGTGGATGGAATCGTCAAACAAGTGGTTCTGTTGGTAGTTTTACACAGTCTACTCGTACAAATACGTCTGATAATGGTTTGACGAATACCAATGGAGGTGCAACGAATGGTTTAGATGATCGTTTTGACTTTATATTTATGGACAATAATGTAGTCAATAATGCGAATAGTGTGGCATATGTTACCAATAGTTACGATGAGTTTGGAACACCTAATACTACTTTTAGTTCTGCATTATCTGGATCATCGCCAGTTAAAAATGAATTACATTTGATGTCAGACCATTATCCCATTGTCGTAGAATTAGAATTGTATTATCCATTGTCCTGTCCAAATAAACCCGTTATTACTGCTGTCAATACAAATTGTTTGTCGGGTTCTAATAGTGGCGAAATAACTATAAACGCAAATGTAGTAAATAACAACCCTTTAGAATATTCTATTGATGGAACAAATTATCAACCAACCAATGTTTTTTCTAATTTGAGTAATGGTGTTTATACGGTTTATGTTAGAGATCAAGTAACAGACTGTTCTGTACAACAATTAAATGTAACAGTGGCATGCAGTACGGTTTGTACGATTGATCAAATAACAGTAACACCTATTTGCACAGGAACAAATGATGACTATACCATAGACATTATTTTTAATGCTTTGAACCTGAGTAATACACTGGTAAATGTAACGATTGCAGGAACTATTTATGGACCGTATGCTGTTAGTGGTAGTGGACCAACTTATAGTTTGTCAATTCCTGCGATAGACTTTACAGGTGATGCGAGCAATTTGCAAACGAATGTGATGGTGGAAGTCAGTGATCCCAATGCAGCCTCTTCAACATCTGTTGTCTTGATTAACGAAGTATTGGCAAATGCTGATGGAGGAAGTACCGCAACAGATAATGGAACAGGTGAATTTGTAGAATTATTTTGTGCAGGTCCTGGCCCATGTGATTTGAGCTGTTATTTAGTAGGGGATGATGATTATGCATTCTTAATTCCAAATGGAACAATTATTTCAGCAGGAGATTTTTATGTTTTGCATGGAGATAACTTAAGTAACGGAAATGGTGGTCCAGTGCCATCAGGAACACAGTTTTTTAATTGGAATGATGCAGCGAATGCAGCCAATATTTTTAGTTTGTCAGGTGCTTCTTCAGTAGGTGGATTTACCAATGGAAGCGAGCAAGTTTATTTGTGGGATGCGACAGGAAGCGTCGTAGATGGTGTCATCTGGAATGGTGGATCTAGTAATTTAGGAAATTCTTATCCGATTACTTTGCCTATTGCTTGTGGTAGTGCCAACATTTTGCTTACCCAATCAGCAGGTGTAAATACTGCTGCCAATAGTGGGGGAGGAGATGCAGAACCGATGCACTTAAATAGCGGAGGTACTTGGAATACAAGTAGTATTGGACCAACACCAGGCAGTGCCAATACAAGCCAATTTCCAACGGATATGAGTTCGGGAAACTCTCAATGTGTGGGAACGGCTGTTTTTGATGAACAAAGCTGTGCACCTATGTTGCAAGCTTCTTCAGTCAATTTAAAAGTGTTTTTAGAAGGGGCTTTTGATGGAGCTGCTGGACAGATGCGTACAGACTTAAACACATTGAACTTATTGCCTATGCAACACCCTTATACCACAGCACCGTATAACTATACGGGGGGGGCTGTCCTTACAGCAATTCCAAGCAATATGGTTGATTGGGTATTGGTCGAAGCTCGTACAGGTACAACAAATACGACGACTTTTGACACGCAAGTAGGTTTGTTGATGGCAGATGGTACAATCACAGACACAGATGGCGTGTCTCCACTAACTTTTAATTTAACCGTAGGTGATACTTATTACTTTGTTGTACGTCATAGAAATCACTTGGATGTTATGTCTGCAACAGGAACAGCACAAGCAAGCAATATACTTTACGATTTTACAGTTAACACTGCACAAGCTTTTGGAGTAAGCCAACAAAAAATGATAGGAAGTAGTGCGGTGATATTTGCCGCAGATATTACGCAAGATTTGATAATTCAAACCACTGATTACGATGCTTGGCGTTTAGAGCCTGCTCAATTGTACGTATATGATTTATTGGATGCCAATATGGATGGTGTTGTACAAACAACAGATTATGATTTATGGAACTTGAACAAGGCAAAAGTTACGCCTATTGAGTTGGCTTATTAGTTTTGGTCGTAAATTAATCTATAAGTAATCGGACAATAATAAGGAATTGATTGATAGAGATTCACCAATATCTCTTTCGTTCCTTAAAATTGTCCCTTTACGTAGATTAACAACAATTTGGTAGGTAGGCTGTTTAATTCATAAATAGATTATTTTTTGATTGATAGACTAAATTCTTAATATACTGGTATGCGAGTAAAAAAGATATTTGCTTTAGTCTATAGTTTAGCATAGTTTTGCAGCCAAAATAAAACTAAAAAGCCCTACTCATGAATAACGATTTGAAGAAGTTTTTATACCTGATTACTGCTGAAAAAGGAGTTACCTTAAAGGAGTTAAAATTTTTGAAAAACGGACAATATGTAGCTGATTATAAAAATAGAACTCCATTTCCTGTATCAAATATGACTTTGATTGTAAAGCCTATTTTGCTGGAAGATGATATGGAGATTTATACTTTTGCGACAAAACTAACCGTCAATTTAGAAGGTAAAACGAAATATTTATTAGCACCTATTTGTGAACTTAAACTCTATTACGATCAAGAACTCCTTTTGCAAAATGTGATTCAAACCATAGGGGATGAAAACTTTGAGCTGTCTTTTAATCCTGATGGAACACTGAAAATAACCTCTATTGATGAAGAGGAAGAGTAATTTTTCATACCACCCGTCACCCGTCACCCGTCCTTTACTTACATTTTCTAAAACAATACAATGAAAGTAGCACTCGCACAACAAAACTACATCATCGGTAATTTTGAACAAAACTTTAATAAAATTAGTGAAGCAATTACAGAAGCCCAAAAAGCAGGAGCCGACTTAATTGTTTTTTCAGAACTCACGGTTTGTGGGTATCCACCCAGAGATTTTTTAGAGTTTAGCGACTTTATTAATAAGTGTGATGAAGTCATTCAAAAAATTTGTGGATTGACACAAGATATTGGCGTCATTGTTGGTGCGCCTGTGACCAATCCCAATCCCGAAGGAAAAGACTTATTCAATGCAGCGTACTTTCTATACGAGCAAAAAATACAACATGTCTCGCACAAGGCACTTTTGCCAACTTATGATATTTTTGATGAATATCGTTACTTTGAACCTGCCCAAAAATTTAGCACTTTTACGTTTAAAGGAACAAAAATAGCCTTAACCATTTGTGAAGATATTTGGAATATCGGCAACGAAAATCCATTGTACAAAATTTGTCCGATGGATGAACTTATCAAAGAATCGCCTGATTTGATGATCAATATTTCTGCATCGCCTTTCGATTACACACACGCCCAAGACCGCATTGATATTGTCCGCAAAAATGTGGAACAATATAAAATTCCGATGCTCTATGTCAATGCCGTAGGAGCGCACACAGAAGTCATTTTTGATGGTGGGTCAATTATTATGGATGACAAAGGAAACTTAGTAGAAGAAATGCCTTATTTCAAAGAAGCCATTGGGTACTACGATACCCAAAAATTATCTGCTGACACAAGAAAAAAAGACCAAGCCCAACCCAAAGAAAAATACGAATTAATGTACAATGCGCTCGTTCTGGGCATTCAAGATTATTTCGGAAAATTGGGCTTTAAAAAAGCGATTTTAGGCTTGTCTGGCGGTATAGACTCGGCTTTAACACTCGCTTTAGCCGTTGCAGCATTGGGCAAAGAAAACGTCTTATCTGTCCTGATGCCCTCCGAATATTCGTCCGACCATTCCGTCAGTGATTCCGTCAAAATGGTAGAGAAATTGGGATCGCCTCACAAAATCATCCCAATTAAAGAACCTTTCAATTCCTTTTTAGAATTACTCACCCCACACTTTGAAGGCAAACCTTTTAGCGTAGCCGAAGAAAATATGCAAGCCCGTTCAAGAGCGGTTATCTTAATGGCATTGTCCAACAAATTGGGTTACATCCTACTCAATACCTCCAACAAAAGCGAAGCAGCCGTAGGTTATGGTACCTTGTATGGCGATATGTGTGGAGGCTTATCCGTTATCGGCGATGTTTACAAAGTCCAAGCCTACAAACTTTCCCGTTACATCAATCGCCACGACGAACTCATTCCCAACAACATCATCGACAAAGCCCCATCCGCTGAATTAAGACCCAATCAATTCGATTCCGATTCTTTACCACCTTATGATAAATTAGACGAAATCCTATTCCAATACATCGAACAACGATTAGGACCAAAAGAAATTATTGCCAAAGGATTCGACGAAAAATTAGTCACTCGCATCCTACGCCTTGTAAACCTGAACGAATACAAAAGATACCAAACACCCCCCATGCTCCGCATCTCCCCCAAAGCTTTCGGCATGGGACGCAGAATGCCTATCGTCGGAAAATATTTGAGTTAGAAGGATGTGAAAAAAAAATGATCACAAGGCAATTTTACCACGTTCCTTTCGCCCCAATAAAACCGTCCCTTTCGTCCAAAAAAAAACAAAATGAAAAATAAAAAGAAACTTGCAGACAAATTAGATAAGCTCGTAGATCAAATGTTCAAGGCCTGCCAAACACTAAAGCCCATTCCAAGAGAATACCTGCTTTTTAGAGAAACCCTAACCCCAGACGACTATTGGGTAATTTTAATTTTCTTTAAAACAGGAGAATTAAACAAAGCCATTAAAAACGGAACGTGTTACAAAATACACGAATACTTCTACAACAATCTCAACCCAATAGAAGACTTAAATAAAATCATATTTTTTGAAGAAGGCGAAATTCCAGAAGATCCAGAAGAGTTGAATGAAATCTTTACCATTGCTACCGAAAAGCTAATCGCCATAGCGGATGGTACCGAAAGTCCCAACTGCAATATTTGCAACCACAATTTTCACAAGCATCAATTTGTAGGAGTCGTAAATAAAGAATTAGGCTACCCAACTAAAGGATTTCTAACCTGCCCTGAAGAAAATTGCAATTGTTTTAAAACGTGGAATCCTCAATTGAGCTAATCATACTTTATAAAAACGAATTAGCTATAAATTCACCAATCCACAATTTATAAAAATAAGGAGAGAACGGTAAATCGCTCTGTCGTGACGCACGGTCCCGCTATCCGCTACTATACCAAAAGCCTTTCTTATATCTGCAATTCATTTTGGTATAACGCTACTATCGGGTCTATCTTAAAAGGTATGAACGCTTGTTTGGGTAGTTTTGAATCCTTCTATTATTTACAAAAGTAGATAGTTTTTAGACTACAAAAATAACTCAAAAAATAAGATGGATTTTTAAAGGAAATGGTGCCAATCCTTTTCCAAGTGCTGTTTTTTCTGATTTAGAAAAGACTGAAGCATGGATAAAAGAACATAAACTCACAGGAACTTTAACAAAATATCCTATAGATATTTCTGTTTTTGATTGGGCAATTAAAAAGGAATATTTTTCTCCTAATGAACATCATTTTCAACCTAAAGTAATCGGCAATTTCAGTTCTGCATCCCAAGAACATTTCCACTATGAAGATGGAGTCTAAATACAAAATCACCATAGGTATAATGAGGTTCATTAACTTACCCTAATCAAAATAGTAATACATTTAAAAAGTAGGTAAGTCAATGGATACCATCTTCAAGATGGTTTTCATTGACCAATGTAGATGGGTTTTGACTCATGTAAAAACCAAAAAAACACCAATTATTCGATTTACTGGCATTTTTTTGATTTTTAAAACCAGAACCATCCCCATACTGTCCATCCAAAATAGACCTGATAGAAACGGTATGCTAAAGAAGCTTGGCTATATTTCGACTTCGCTCGATGAACAGACAACCAACTTTTTGCGTGGGCTTTAGCATAAGAGTGGATAGCAGGACCAGACTGCACGACGAAGTAATCCACCGTTCTCTCCTTATTGACCTCATAATAAAACCATAGAGTGTCGTTTGTAAAAATTAATCTAAACCAAATTGGCAATACTTTTGTATTATATAGGTCAAATAAGTACAAAAGCTATGATAAAATTTATTCCCTCTATTTTTATGGCAGTATTGCCAATGCTGATGCTTGCCCAAAATGATTGGATAAGTACGGTGGAAGATGTTTATTCCTTTTCGTCGCCAAGAGCCGCAGACCTCAATAATGATGGTATCTTAGATATTGTGGTGGGAACGGGGGAGGAAGGTGTGGCGCATGACAATGCGATTGTGGCAATTGATGGGGCGGACGGAACGATTTTGTGGGAAGCCTATGCCAGAGATCAGATTTTTGGAAGTGCGCTGTTTTTGGATGTCAATGATGATGGCTTTCAAGACGTTTTTATTGGTGGTAGGGCAGGGGAGTTTCGGGCGTTGAATGGACAAAATGGGGCTTTGCTTTGGGAATTTTACGAACAAGCCGCAACAACACCTCCTGCCGATGTCGGTGTCTATCAATTTTATACGCCTCAGTGGATTCCCGACCAAGATGGAGACGATTTGCCCGATTTGTTGAGTGCGAATGGGGGAGATCCAACGGCTTTGTTGCCCAATGATCCACGTCCTGCGGGACAATTAATGGTGATGAGTTCTGCAACAGGAGAGCTTTTGGCACAAGCAGAAGTTCCCGACGAACAGGAAAACTATATGTCGCCTTTGGTGGTAGACTTTTTTGGGGATGGAGGCTTAGAAATCATTTTTGGAACGGGTGGAGAAGGCAATGGTGGGAGTTTGTGGAGAGTGGATTTAGCGGATTTGTTGCAAGATGACCTTTCTCAAGCGATTCCATTGGTCACAAGCAATACAAAAGGAATGATTGCGCCCCCAAGTTTGGCGGATTTGAACAGTGATAATGTCCCTGATATTGTGGTGAATACCTACGATGGGCGCATTATAGCAATTGATGGTGTGAGTAACGATATATTGTGGCAACAGACCATCGAAATGGGCGAAACCAATGCTTCGCCCGCCATCGGCTATTTTAATGATGATGATGTTCCTGACGTTTTTTGCAATTATGGAATCGGACTCGCTCCCACATTTATAGGCTTTATACAAATTATGTTGGATGGCGCAACGGGTGAAGTGCTTTGGGAAGATGAATTGGGGCAAGTACAGTTTGTTTCGCCACTGGCAGTTGATATAGATGAGGATGGAACGGACGAAGTAATCTTTTCTATCAACAATTTTAATAGTGGTGACACGCCGCCACATTTTGTCCATGAAATATTCGCCATAGACTTTAATGATGATGAAATTACCTCTTTGACAGGACAAATAGGTGGAGCTAACGTCAATTCAACCCCGTGGATTGGAAATTTGGATGATGATGGAATGTTAGATATGATTTATACTTACAATGTTGATAGTACTCAGGCAGTTACGGCAGGCGGTATATATGTTAAAAAAGAAACATTATCCACAAATGATGCTATCTTTGTGTCGTGGGGAGCTTATATTGGTACTAATTATAATGGGTTGTTTGACCATGTACGGAGTGCCTGTATAGATACCGAATATGATCTTTCCATTGATATAGAAACTGCTGAAGGGTGTATGGCGACCCTAACGGCTGTGAGTACGGGGTGTGAGGGTGATTGTACCTATACTTGGAGCAATGACACCAATACACAAAGCACCACTGTTGAAGCAACAGGAAGACATACCGTAAAAATCCATCATGCCGATGGTTGTGTACAAGTTGTTAGGATAGATATAGCCGATTTGTTTGGAACTGTAACCATAGAACCAGCTTTGTGTGCGGATGGTGCAGGAAGCAGTGTACGCATTGATTATGGTGGAGGCGTTCCACCCTATACCACAAATTTTAACGGTTCTGTGTCTGGAGGCACAACTACGGCAACCGTCTATGCCTTAAACAATTTACCTGCTGGAACTTACGATTTTAGTGTTACAGATGCCAATGATTGTGTCTATACAACATCTATTGTTCTTGAAACAGTAAATCCATTAATTGTTGAAAGTACCACATCACCTGTTACAGAAATTCCTGCAAATGGGACAATTGACCTTACTGTCAGTGGCGGGACAGTTCCCTATACTTTTGATTGGATAGGCAACGATAACTGGACAACTAGCAGTCTTAGTAATGTAGAAGGCGGAATGTATGTAGTAGAAGTGAGCGATGCCAATGGTTGTACCGTTATGGATACGGTTGTAGTTGATTCCTTTTTGGGAGTGGAGACAGAGACAGAAAAGATAGATATAAGGGCTTATCCTGTTCCCAATATGGGAATATTTAATATTGAAACGGATGAAATACAACTTTTGGGTACAACTTTTCGTATGTATGATAGTAATGCTCGGCTTGTATTAGAAGACAAATTAACTTCTAATAAACAATATGTAAATATCTCTACATTCCCTTCTGGAGTTTATTATATAGTATTAGATTATATAGTACCCCAACAGCTTATTAAAGTTGTGAAATACTGATTTTTTAGTTAACTTAAGAAAGCTGTAGTAGCTATCTCTTATATTATTTTAAACCTTGCAAGAAATGAAAAATGGTTATATGACAAATGGGGCAAGGAGTTTTTTCCTAAATACACTGCTCTTAGGCTGTCTATTTTTAGGTTTATTTACTTCCGCTCAATTATTTGGACAATGTGAAGAAGCAGGATATTATTTAACTTCCAGTTTCATTGCCCCTTCTTGCCCTACAGACTCGTCGGGAACTGCCACAGTTGCGAGTACAGGATGTGACTGCATGTTTAGCGGATGTACTTACGAATGGAGTAGTGGACAAACTTTCCATACCGCCTATGATTTGCCCGCAGGAACGTATACAGTCGTCGTAACACACCCAAATGGTTGTGTCTTAGAAACAGAAGTTGTCGTAGAAGCACCTGAATCGTTTGTCGAAGATTTTGTCGTAGAAAATATTGCTTGTAAGGGAGAAGAATCGGGACGCATTATGGTCGTTGTTCCCGATTCTATTGCCAATCAAGTAACTTACGAATGGTCAACAGGCGCAAATACCGCCCAAGTCGATAATCTTGGAGTTGGCGAATATAGCGTAATGGTTGCTGATTTTGGTGGCTGTTCTGTCGAGAAATCTTTTGTGATTGAAGAACCCACAGAAACCTTATCAGTAAGCTGGGATGCAAGTCCTGCTTGTGAAGGTGCAGAAAACGGACTAGCAAATATTTTGCCAGAAGGAGGGCAACCGCCTTATTATTGCAAATGGGACAATGGTGATTTTGAGACGAATAATATGGAAATGCAATTGGGTGGTGGAAGCCATCAAGTGATTGTAAAAGATGCGAATGATTGTGAAGTGACAATAGATTTAAACATTGAAGAAATCAGCATTTCAGCACCTTCTGTCACCGCAGGATACTTTAGTATTTGCAAAGGAGATGTAACAAGCCTAAGTGCATTTACAGATGATGGGGGATATGTCTATGAATGGTCGCCTGCCAATGGAATTTCCAATCCTTATTCAAATGTCGTTTTGGTAAGTCCAGAAGAAACAACAACCTATACCGTGGAAGTTACGAACTCAGAGGGCTGCAAATCAGACGCAAGTTTAACCGTTTTTGTCAATGAATGCGACGTACAAGATACAAGCGATGTCAGTACAAATGTTGAAGAAGTTATAGCAGAAGAATTTCAAGCCTATCCCAATCCAACAAAAGACGTGCTGTATTTCTTATACCCAACCAACCAAACGGCAACAATCAATTTATACACCACACAAGGGCGTTTAGTCCAAAGCATTACAACACAAGAAAACAGCCTATCCTTAAAAGAATTAAACAATGGCGTTTACTTTGTAGAATACATAAATGCAAACAAAAGAACCATTCAAAAAATACTAAAACAGTAGATTACTTTTCTACCAATATACACAAACGAAAGCCGAAGTGACATAATGTTACTTCGGCTTTTTATATTTTAAAGATGTTTGATTCTTGCTTGATTCTTTTTTAGGAGAGAACGGTCAATTGCTCCGTCGTCACGGAAAGTCTCGCTATCCGCTACTATGGCAAAGCAATTTATAAAGGCAAGAACCTCAAACTACTTAAACCACTTAAACTACAAAAACTACTTAAACGAGCTTTGCCATAACACTACTATCGAGTCTATGTTGGATGGACAGAACGTTTTATCGCTTCTTTTTCCGCATCTTCTTCGCCTTGTGTTACACCTAATCTCGCTATCCGACTATGACTTAAAATAAACCTAAATCACACAAGAACCGAACCAAGAACCAAGAACCAAGAACCAAGAACCAAGAACCAAGAACCACAGCACCAAGAACCAAGAACCACAGCACCAAATTAAAAGGCATCAACGCTTATTTTTCCGCATCTTCTTCGCACTCTTTTCAATCTTTTCAGAAATCAATTCCGTATTTTTAGGAGACAATTGAATCCCGACCACACCACCTGTATGGTAAATCATCTTATGTGTTTTGCTATTGTAAATAGAGAGTGCGCCCCTTGCGCCAATATGTGCAAATAACAAATAATAAAATGGTTCTTCGTCATTCAAAATCTTATTACTCAAATCCTCATCACTCAAAATTTCGTATTTATAAAGGTATTCGTCAAAAACTTCTTTCGCCTCTCGTACGGAATCATCGTAGGGACTACGCAAACAATATTCGGGAACATAAAG
>ENA-ORXM01004195-ORXM01004195.1-marine-metagenome-genome-assembly--contig:-NODE-4195-length-13020-cov-3.437920_pt1 | contig 13020 bp, 10 predicted proteins | sample MGYA00237867_ERZ511480 | MGnify/ENA primary metagenome ERZ511480 (study PRJEB26309, sample SAMN06266103) | marine metagenome | isolation source: Algal blade | place: United Kingdom:Sidmouth, United... | reverse complement strand
GCTAACTTTTTGCTAAATAACAGCTTATGTATGCTGTTTATTAGACATTTTAGCCACACCTTATTTTCTATTTAACCACATGAATCAAATCCTACTACATGTGATGAAGCACTAGACGTAAAAATCGCAATGATAGATGAAGAAGAAGTTGCGCGTAAGTATACCTTAATTGAAAAAAATAATTATGAGCTAGCAAGAAAAATTCGGTGACTACACGGCGATATGATAAGACTCAAAGACTATGAGGTAAAGTTTTGAGATGCTCCAAAAATCCGTGATAATAAAAAAATTATTGATGATTATGTATTAATGTTTAAAAGCATAAAAGAACGAGATGGTAAGGGAGAATTTGTGGATCCTGTTGCTATAGATGAAAACCTCAAAGACTACTACCAAGATGAGTACAAATGCATGTGACTAGAGATTGTAGAGGATTTTTATTACAACAACGTACATCCTTTTGCACTCAAAATCGATTTTGACAATGATGATCTTTTTATTGAAAAGGATTGAGTGCTACAGATCAACAATATACTGCCTGATATACTCTGAGGTTGATACACCTCCATCGAACACAAAGATAAAGATGCAGCAACAATAAAAAAGATAAATATAATGCTGGCAAATGAAGATATCAGCGATGAAGTCAGGTATATGGTATCACTAAAAGAATCAGATAGAAAAGAGTATATAAAATACCAAAAAAAGCTAAAAGATATGCATTCCTTCTTAGAAGATGATATGTATTATTTTGAACAATATTCATAACAATCAAAAAAATAGAGCTAGATAGCGGGAAGACAGATATAGAGATAATGAATACCACCTGACATAGTACAAGCCAAATGGTCAAATACTACGACTCTAGGAGTCCCCTAGAGGTAAATGCAGCGAGTGTGGTAGATGAGCTATTTAACGTAAGTTAAGTTATGAAAAACATCTAATTTATATCGGTAGTCGTCTAAATGATAAGGTGTATAAGCATCATCATCTAAGCAATATCTGTATAATTCCAAAAATTTTGAGAGGTTTAAATCATCATTTCAAATAATTCCATACTTATCCTGCAAACGATGATTGCAAACATTCTCTAATAATTCGCTATGACTTACATCTCTTTGAAAAGTATGACCATCGCTCATTCACGAACCCATAACTATTACTTTCTTTCAGTTTTTATGCATCATATAATTCAGAGGAATAGATACCACTCAATTCAATAACTGTCCAGATTTTTCTAGATAATATGATGAACCGCTATCCTTCAATATTTGTTCAACTTCATCTGAATTGGAACATCGACGTGGTCATCTTACATTAGCTTGATATATCTTAATATTGGGAAATGATCAATCTTTAGTTGATATCTCAATGCAATTTAATTCATACTCAGTCGAATCTTTTAATTCAATCACACTTGGATCAACTCAAAAACTCAAGATTTCTTTCAAAAGTAATAATGACATATTGTGGTACATTAAATTCAAAGTTGAGTATCATCAATTCATTTTCTTTTCCTTATTCTCATTACATTTGAAAAGTTCTGAAAATAATTTATCTAGGTTTATTTGCCCTAGACTCACAATCATCTCGATATATTTTTTTATAAGTTTTATGTCATACCGTTGGCAAAAAGATCATGAGGATCCAGCCTCATCAAATCATATAATATCTTTATCTCAAAAAACGGTAATAGGTGTGCTAATATCGGGTCACATTCAAACATAGGTAACAGGTCACTCAAGGTCCAATAGCGATGCTTGATCCATATTATAGTTTATGTATTTATCGTAATAATAGAAAGGTGGACCCATAAGATTATTTTTTATTGCATTGGGCACATCACTAATCCTTTGTTTCCACGAAAATTTTAGAGACTGTTCTATAGTCTTTTCTGGTTGTTTAACGCTAAGATTGGGCTCTATGTTAGGTTTCAAGGTTATATAAAGATATATAAATGTATAGTTTATACATATATTGTATATAGTTGTCAATACTAAGCCCCCACTCTATAAAATATCTCTTTATCCACCAATTCTTTCTTCCTACCGTACTTGAGAGCTGAGATCTGCTTGATGATCTCGACCTTTTCAGGTGTATTGAGAGCTGGTTCTTCTCGAGGGAGTTTTACCTTCATAGAGAATGCTGGCGTGGGTTGCATATCTACAGACATCTTGATCACCGCCATAAATTTATCTAAATTGGTCAGGTCTGTACCTGAGAAGTTTGGCTTATATTGTTGCTCCATTGTTTCCATATCCTTCACTCAGATACGGTAGCTCATGATATTACCTACATTTCCAAATATCGGTGCTTCAAGATTTATCTTGCCATTAGCTGATTTTAGCTGCTCTATGTATTGATGCGCAAGCACAATTCCTAGACGGTATTTACGAGCTTCAGACAGGATGGATTCGATCGACGGAGTCACAAAATTTTGAAATTCATCTATATACATAAAATGATCTACTCTTTCGTCTTCTGGGAGATTTGCTCTACGAAACGCAGCGAGTCTCACCTGTGATACGATCATCATACCTAGGAGATTGGCATTGATATCACCCATCTTACCCTTGGAGAGATTCATCATGATGATCTTACCGCTATCCATCGCCTCTCATATATCGAAGCTCGACTTGGGTTGTCAGATAATATTTCTCAATATCGGTGTGGTGGTAAACGAACCAAACTTTGATTGAAAATACGGTATCATTTCTTTCTTTTCACGATCTCACATCGCATTGTATGTCTTGTCTCGTCGTCCACGGACCACAGGATTTTTTACATTTTTTACTTTGATCTTTTGGTATGCTTCATCGGTAAACAATCTCACTATCTCCACAAGCGTCCCACCATCTGGCTGCTCCATCAGGGTGAGGACACCATTACGAAAATAATCCTGTATACGAGGTCAAAAAATCTCATTGCCATACAACTGTACAAACATCTCTACCGCATCATTGGTCACCAGGTCCATCTCACGTTCATCACGGGCTGTGAGGAAGTTGAATCCTACAGGGAGATCCATATTGCCGGCATCTCGATAGATCAGATCATCGATACGATCTTTGGGGAAGTACTGCAGACATCACTCAGCGAGATCTCCATGTGGATCTATCAGCGTAAATCCAGGTCATCACACCCTCATATCTTGATTCATCATCGTACGCAGGATGGTTGATTTACCAGTACCCGTCTGCCCGAGGATATAGAAGTGCCTAAACCTATCCTCTGGCTTGAGGTAGATGTCTCTTTTTACCCCACCATACAGATTGGATCACAAGATCATTCCCTCCGTAGGTATATTGTCTGGTGCAGGCACTATCTTAAATTTTTGTCGCTTGATACGAGGATTCTTGTTAAATTTGTAATGAGGAAAATGAAAAATAGATGCTATCTCCTTGATGTTGAGAATATCACTGGCACGCTTACCTAGTCGACTATAGGTGATGGAATACGGCTTTTGAAAAGATCTCTGCACGATGCCTTTGAGAAATCAGTTAAGTTTTTTGATCGGCAAAAAACGAAATGAGTTGAGCCCTACATAATTGTATTGAAACAATCATCTCAATACATCATCTACCATCTTGTCTGGTCTATGTTTGATGGGAGAAGTAGCAAGTACTCTGATCACCATATTAAATCATTCATCTTCTGATTTTTTTTCTATATCTTCTATCTGTTTGGATGAGAAATCATGTTTGTCTTCGTCAGACTCAGTATCATCCTTCTTACTTGGAAATATCTTGGACAGCAGTGATCCTACCGATTCTTTACCACTTTTGATCTTTGCTACTTCTTTCCTCATCTTCTTTTGTCGTTTTTCTGACAATGGCTGAGCGAGGATCTGGAGGACGAGTTTTTCGTCTGCATCTACTCTAGCAAATGCCGACAATGTCCCATCCATAGGATCAGCCTCAAAATCCTCATAGGTCTTGAGTGGATATGCATCATCCTTGGTGAGCTCTATATAGCCACCATATGCATACTTACCTGCCTCTAGGAGCTTGGGTGATTCGATCTGATCGATCACCGATCCCGGATAAAACGATGAGATGATCTTCTCAAACGTTTCTGTATACTCAATAGGTACAGCAAGATTGAACGTGATTACTTCTTTTTCTACAAACAACTCTGATCACACATATGGCTGTCCAAAAAAACTATTCCTTCGTCATTTTTTGGAGACAGAGTAGAAGTTCTTATATATTTGATTCATTACTTCGATGTTTTGCTTGAGTGACTGGACGGTATCGGATTCTTTATCCATAGAGGATTCATTGCGAGGCATCTTTACTACCAAAAATCTCAACTCACTGCTGAGACGATCACAATGTTTTTGTTGTATCCAAAAAAATAGTGTCTTGCTCGCACCATACAACAATCACATGACCAATAAGGGAAGTAGTATCCAATATATCATAGTGTACCAATAATACAGATAGAATGAGTTTTTTGCAAACTTCACTCTGCTTAGATAGCTCACTATTGCTTTACAAGCTCAAGTTTTGATAGGATTAAATATATTATATATAATATATATAATTTGTAAATCATATGTATCATCAAAAAGATCAAAAATTCGCAAAAAAAGGACTGCATACCTATAGTGAATATGTTGTCAGCTGGAGGACGGACTCGTGCCCAATCGCGGTTGGCTAAACAAAAACAAAATATCACCTCGCTTACAACTGTACGAGGGATATCTATTAGAAATTGGGAGACGGGTTTAATCTTATTGTATTCCAGTATATGGTCGGAGATTTCGATACTATATTGGAGTAAAATGAACTCCGTCCCGTCTCCTGATTATGTAAAATAAAAATTAAAATACATATCGAGAGACGGGATGGTATTCTATTCCGTCTTTTTTTTATTGTGTTTCTTTTTGATTTATTGGAGCGTTTTAGGTATAATTAATTTATACAAGACTACACAATGAATTCACTGCGATCAGAATCAGAAAGAGAAAAGCTAAATAAGGCACTATATGATGCAGACAAGATGGATTTTTTGGTTCAAAAACTAGATTACTGAAATACCATAGAAGATGAGATAAAACATATATTACATTCACCAAATTTTCACCCGAGCTTGCTAGATGCTTATATGCATACATACAAAGACGTTGAAACTAAAAATTGAATAAGCTACAGATTTGGTGATATTTACATCAAAGACAAAAGTTATGAAAAAATGATACAAAAAGAAGAAAATTGATTTATGAAAATGGATGAATTCTTTGATATGGATGCCATTTACAATACTGTAAGCAAAAAAAATTGTAAAGATTTCTTTGAATATCAAATTTCTACCAATTTTAAACTTATAAAATCAGATATAGAGATTGAAAATGTAAATAAATTGTATGTCTTTTTGGAAGAGGCACTAAATATACATATACAAACTGCTTGCACCCTTATTGAGAACTGAGTTAAATCAACCAATGAGGATATCGAGTTAGCAACGACTTCCACAAATAAAGAAGTGTGTATGTATATCAACGGCAAAAGAATATTAAGCATACTGCCTGCAACGGAAGCTGAAGCAAAGGTTGCACATCACATACTCTCAACACTACACTCTCAACAAAAAATAGATGATGAAATATGTGAAAATATTATCGATGAGGAAATTAAACAGTTAAACGATTATTTCACTCTAGATGCTGACTTCTAAACTCCCACATCAATATAGCGGCAGCCTGCCCCACATTGAGACTCTCTTTTAGTCATTGCATGGGTATATGCGTTATATGGTCGGCACTATCCAAGGTCTCCTGAAGTACTCAGGTATTTTCATTACCTACGAGTAGAGCTATTCCTATATGCTCCTCTCTTGATAGAGAAAGACTGGTAGTAATTTGATCCAGACTCATACTCCCCTCGCAACACTCTCACACTACGAGTACATATCACTGATCTTTCACCCACTCTACAGCTTGTGTGGTATGCCAAAATTGTCTCAAATTTACCGACTCCTCTGCTCCCAGAGAAGTTTTTTTTACTTGTGGTTTGGTATCTGGATGTGGTGTAAATCCTGATAATATCACATCATATCACAAAGCATCAGCCGTACGGATGATATTACCGACATTGTATGCAGAGCGGATGTTTTCTAAGATGATGAGTGGTGCCAGCATATAGATATCACTATATCAAGATAAATACTTGTAATATATGCATCCCTCAGTATATATCTACAAACAAATACAAAAAAATGAAAAAAATAACAATGAGCTTAGCGATGGCTATCACTATGATCGCAACTGGATATGGTCAAGAGATACTGATAAACGGTAAAGTAAGTACCATTACAGATCTCGCAAAATACAAAACAAAAAATGATACTATTACCATCAAGAAGAGTGATAGTATAGCAAAAACTTTTGAAGCTTTGGATTTAAAGATAGATGACTATGGCATCATCTTCCCCAAAGAGGAGAAGAGACTAAAAAGCTTGGGTCGTATTCGTCCCAACAAATTACAAAAAGTGGATTAAAAATTTGATCCGCAAAAAAGTCATCATTAGCACTCTAATGATGACTTTTTATTACTCAAAAAAAATTGAAACTAATTGCCAACTCTATGCAAAAATACTCCACCATACTTCATCACATCTATCACCTGTACCACATCTCATCAATCCAACTCTACTGATCCGCTATCACCCTTTTGTCCTCATCACTCAGCATAAAATGGTGTGCAGTCAAATACAAGATATCTCGATCATCATACCTCAAAATCTTTCAACACCTTGGACTCACTACACTCTAGTTGCTCATATCAGATAAACTTTGTCTCAGGGAGTCATTCTATATGGTCGGCTCGATTGATTCCTATGGCAAATTTGTCTCCTGCACCTGCACGTGAAGTCTCCTTGGCCGTGTTCAAAGCCGCTTGGTATCATGCCATATCTACCGATAATCACTGTGCGGCGACAATCTCCTGTGTAAGTTCCACTGGCACACCAAAAGTATCATATAACAAAAATGCATCAACTCACGAAAAAATCTTACCACTATGTTTGGACAAGATCTCATCAATCTTATTACCTCATCTCTGCAGTGCAGATTCAAACTGTGACATCTCACCTATTAGTGTCTTTATGTCTTGATCAAAACTAGGTGCCAATGAAGAATAAAAAACTTGTAGCCCATTACATATATCAGTAATCTTACTATGCAGTAAGTGCTGGTCTGATCGATCTACATTATCTAGAGAAATCTTCTTGAGATGATAATATCCCCTCCTAATGATTCTCCTAAGCACATACCCTCTTCCTTCATTGCTCGGTGAGAGTCATTCATTGATGAGCATCAGTGATGTCTTGAGATGATCAGCCACGATCCTAAAACTCGGCAACACCTTGTTGTTCAGATCACTGGACTCTGATGTAGTCTCAGTATAGGATTGAAAAGTATGTATAGATAAAGCATCAAACAATGATTGAAAAATATCTACATCATACACACTCATTGATCAGCCAATCGCATCGATTTTTCATTCTTTTTTGAGTTGTTGGCCCTTGATCACCATCAATATACGTTCAAATCACATACCCGTATCTACGTTTTTCTTTTCCATCTCAGCGATCTTTCCGCTATCATCCTTGTAATATCACATAAAAACATTGTTCCAGATCTCGAGCCAATTATGTTCGTCATTGCCTGGATGAGAGTCAGTCGGAGGCGTACCTGTACCTACTCGATAAAATATCTCACTATCTGGACCACACGGACCAGTAGATCATGCAGGACCTCGTCGATTCTCCGTCTTGTCTAGTGGGGTGATACGATGTTCTGGGAGATAACACAACCATATATCCCTCGCCTCTGTATCTAGTGGCGCATCATCATCTCATGCAAAGATGGTCGCACACATCATAGCAGGATCCAACTGCAATACATCAGTGAGAAATTCCCAGCTCCAGTTGATAGACTCTTGTTTGAAATAATCACCGAGTGATCGATTACCCATCATCTCAAAATATGTCAAATGATGTATATCACCCACCTCATCTATATCCACTGTCCTCACACATCACTGGATATTGTACACACGCTTGGATCCAGTCGGATGATCCTTGCCCATCAAGTACGGTACCAGCGGCTGCATACCTGCAGTATTGAACATAGTCGTGGGATCATCAGCATTGTTTACGATTAATGATGCTGGAGTAGACATTTGATGGTCCTTACTCTCCCAAAACTCCTTCCACATCTTTCTCAGTTGTACGCTATCCATGATGATACCAACAAAAATAAAAATAACAAAAAAATCGTCTAGATTGACGATTTTATAGTGGTTTGAGGTTGAGATGCAACACAGCACTATGGGGCCTTATTACCATTGTTTGCAAAATCTCATCTAGATAGTGCTCAAATCACCTCAGTATAATCAATAATTTCCACCAGCTTGGAAGTAGAAAGTGTTTTGTGTATCAATCGATCTGTCTTTGAGATCTTGTTTCATTGTTGATCTTTTTTTGGATCTACTAAATTATCTCTTACTTTTTTGTTAGCAAACCAATTGTGATACATTACTCAAGTAGCACTACTTATAGTAGTGCTATAGGATCCATTGAGTCAATCTACCTTGGACGTAAGTCGTGATGCAAAACTATCTCGTTCAATTAGTTCACTTTTGTTATTTTCAGATCTGTATAGTGAAGCTAGCTTTCTAAGTGTACCTGCTCCAGCATTATAAGCCACTTGGGCAAATTTATCTACATCATTATGCACAAAAGACTCTTGTATTGATAGGTCTTTTCATCATCCAGAATAAAAACTTGGGAGACATCATTTGTAGTATACGATACCAAGTATGATATTATCTACTGGGTCCATCACATCGTATGTTTTGGTGACTCATAAGACATTCTTTATATACTTTTGAGCATCTTTTCTAGCGCCTGGCAGAAGTTGGCAATATCATTTTGCTTTACTGTTTTTTTGAATTGCAGTCGGGATAAGAGAGCTTTCTTTGATCATTAGCGGGAGAAAGTTTTGTATCAAATCATTCTTTGAATAATTCAGACTAGAGAACTTATTATTAGCTTGAAGTCTACTAATTGCCTTGTCAAGGTTATTGAAAGCATCTATCAAGCGTTGCTTATCCATGTGAGGTATCTGTAGATAAGTCTCGATATGCTCAGTTCTGAATTTTTGCTCCGGCAGTATTTCTGATTCTGATGATAAAATATCTAATTCGATACTCTTATCGATGGTAGGATCATAATCACTGATATCCTGAAGAGTCAAAGATGTTGTATTTCAGTGATAGTATCACTGTTTTAGATCATATATATCGTGATCAGACATAGCACTATTAGGAGCTGATGTGAGTGTAGCTGAGATAGCATCTCAAGCAGAGCGTGCAATGTCAGGGGAAGTGTTAAAAGAGATGTTATTATATCATTTTCGTCATAGCATCAACATAACCATAACCGCCATATGCTTTGCATGAGGTATATCCAATTCAGCAATTAGTTTTTTAAATTGTATATGTACTTGTCACATTCAGGATCTATATACATCCAATACCTTCAAAAAATCAGATCAAACAAATCAGTAATTCTTAACGATTTTGTTTATATTTTTTTCTATTTTTGCAAAGATTTCTTTTTTGTATTCCAAATCATTCGACAAAAAAATCTCACAATCTGACCAAAACCTCTCATCAATAGTAGGTATCCTGACTGAAAAACTCTCTTTAGTATCATAATTTATTCATCGAAAAAATTCACTATCATGATCCCATTCTGCTCATGCATTACTTACAGTCATTGATGATGTATCTATTGATGACATATATTAAGTATACACAATACAAATCAAAAAATCAAAAAAATCCACACGAAGTGGATTATTTAAGAACTACACCATACCTATATTACTCACTTTCTGCTTGGGCATTGTATTCATCGAGATACTCATGCAATGGTAACTTGTAGATATTGTCAGTAGTCATGATATATAGATTTGATTTTTCTCATTCTTCTACATACAAATCTATGATCTGCAATGTCTCATCAAATTCAAATCTCAATTGGAAGAAATACATTGGTTTTCGACTCTTTTCCCCACCTGGTGTAGTTTTGAATGGTGAGCTACGATACACCGTGAATGTCTGATTGATAGGATCAAATAGCTGGAGATATCTGGAGTCTGCTTGAGCATATATCTGGGTCTGATCTGAAAATGGGACCGATACCGTATCTCCTCACGAGAGATCTAGCTTGCGTCACACAAAATCAGTAGCAACTCACTCTCTCCACAATTGGTACAATGATTGGTCTCACTGAGACCGTACGATAAATGTACCATCTATTGCAAAACTTCCTACCCCACCAGAACCAAATGCTGTAGGATGATCAGTTTTGAATCAATCGGTAAGTGTGTAATTCACACTTTCTTCAAATTCATTTTGAGATCAAGTTTTGTTTTGGTACATAGAGACATATACTCATTCGTTATTTAGTCTATCATCATTGGAGAGCGTATAGAGTCTATTGGATCTAAAGGTACCCAATGCAGCTATCGCACGAGGAAATTTTTGGTCATCAGTGGTGACAGGCACAAATCAGTTTTTATCTGAATTGTATATTGTACCATCGCTTGCAGCACAGAATAATCAATTTTTTAACAAATTGAAATAGCATTGATCTAATTTTTGGCCAATAGCCGAACTAATTAGCGATCATCTTACTGTTTCTGAGATAGCACCAATAAGCACACCATCTTCACCTCATACATAAAATCAATTATTGTAATACAAATGTGTTGGATTTCAGAAAGTATTCTTTTCTAGCTGGGTAAATGAATATACTGGATCTCAGAGCAATTTTTCATCATTTAATATCTTAATATTGAATCATTGTTTGTAATCCTGCTCTAGGATACCTTTCAACTCTTTGACATCAAAACTCCATTTTCAATTCTCCTCCAACAAAGTTAAGCGATTAAATATTTTATTGTATTGTTTTACTTTTTCATCACTTTCTGGATTTATCTGTTTAAATATCGCTATGTCTTTTTGGATATCATCAATTCAAAAATCAATAATTACTTCTCAATTTTCATCTGTAATAGTACTATTTGCATCTTGAGAAAATCAACTCAAGCTCCAAATCAACAATAGCATAGTCAAAAGTCACATAGATCAGTATTGTAGCTCTTTACGGTAGTTTCAAGCAAGCTCTTTTAGTCAATTTAAGGATCTAAAACTCTTAGACAGTGATTTTTTTAATTTCTTCTTAGTTATTTTTTGTTCTGTTACGTATGATAATTGTTGGTAAAATTTGAGTTTTTGTTCTGGAAGTCTTACTCAAAGAATATTGATCAGTTGGTCTATATACGTAGTCTCCAAATCATCAGAAAAATGTGATATCTTGGCAAGATCATCATCATCTAGATAGGTAGAGAGATTATTGCCCCAGACTAGCACAGTATCATCCTCCTCTAGGTCTCATTCTATAATCTCAGAAAACTGATCCACACGCAACTCTGTAGCATCGTTGCCTACGGTGTAGATAAGTACGTTGTCCCTAAAAATCATCAAACTAGATGAGCCAATCAATGCAGAAAGGTACTGATTGTCTACTATGATTTGTATCACGCCAGATAGTCCAAAACGCTCATCGGATTGCATCTCTTCCGAAAATGCAAGTAGCTTCATATTGAGTTCTTGCAACTTATGATCAAACAACGCTCTAATATCGTCAAATAATGGAGCATCTCACTGGAGAAATTCTATTATATCTCACAATATATCATTAAAAATATTTTGTTGATGTGATATAAATTTATTATTGAGTAATGCTACTTTGCAGCCTAGAGTAGACTTACTAGTATCTATATATTTTTCCAATGATATATATTGCAGCTCTTCATCAAATATTTTCTCTTCTAGTTGTAACATAGGAAGTTTAGACAATAAAATAGAGTATTATGATAAGATAAACACAATTAGACCTCGATAACTAAATTTTATAGGAAATTTTGGTATTTTTGCAAGAGATAAGCTAATACAAGGGGGCAGAAAAAACAGAAGTAGTATCAACACTAAGGCAACCATTGTAATTCTATACTAGAAATATTTCTTGATAATCAAAAATCTAAATACGCCAAACATCGATAGGAACTTATGTAAGTTTTTATTGGGATGTTTGGCAATTCTCCAAAACGTTTCAAGTACTCTTGCTCTTACCACCCATGCGGGAGCTCTTGTCTCATATCAAGTGAGATAATCTATCAAACCACCAGCATTGAGCACCAAGAATCAGTGCTGAGCAAAAAAGTCTCTATGCTCCTGCACCCACAGCTCTTGAAAAGGTGTCCCAGTGCAATTCAAAAATACTCTGATCTCGCTACGGTCCTCACTCAGCGTATGAGTCAATCAATCTCGATCGAACTCTTCTCCTCTACTAGTATAATGACACTGATCAGCTCGAGGAAGTAGGACCTCAGAATACATCTCATGGAGTGCATCTACTCAATGTTGCAAGCTCTCAGGAGTCTTGCCCTTAGCGGGATCAAAACATTGGTACAGATATATCGAGAGGCTATGATTTTTTGAGATCTCTCAGAGAAGATATGGCACAAAATCAGTGCCGTTGAGATTGTGAAGTAATGTGCCAGTATATATCTTGTAAAAGGTCTGGAGCGCTATACCGTCTGGAAGAAGATAATCTCATTCGAGTAATGAATGCTTGTATGTGATATCTTTGTAGTCTCTTGGCTGCTCAAAAAGTCTTCGCTTCATCGCATTGGCAAAATACAGAAAATTGACGATACAAGATCATTGCTGCTGGTAAGTCTGAAGAATTTCCTGTGTTGCTAGTTCTTTGTCTCAAACAAAAATCTTGTCTAACATAGGGAGAGTGTAGATATTGTGAGTGAGGATGCAAGATATTGATTAAATCCATTATAAAAACCACCTTTAGAGGCTGTCCCAAAACCCAAGCACATGCTTGGGTTTTTGTATGCAAAATAGATAATGTGCTAACATTATCTATATA
>ENA-ORXM01004194-ORXM01004194.1-marine-metagenome-genome-assembly--contig:-NODE-4194-length-13022-cov-7.694863_pt1 | contig 13022 bp, 11 predicted proteins | sample MGYA00237867_ERZ511480 | MGnify/ENA primary metagenome ERZ511480 (study PRJEB26309, sample SAMN06266103) | marine metagenome | isolation source: Algal blade | place: United Kingdom:Sidmouth, United... | reverse complement strand
AAATGCCTTTCACTTCCACAGATGAACCGAAAAGGCAGCCAACGCAAATATCCAATCACTACTATCAGGGCTATTTTCAAAGGTCTTTACTTCTGTTTGACTGAACAAAAAATACTATGAAGCATTAAGCACCAAGAACTACGGCAACAAAAACCAAGAACCACGGCACTAATTATTATCCACCGCCATCGTATTTTCCTTAGAAGCTTTTTCCCTTTTAAAATTAGGGCTTCTCATCTTTTTGTATGACTTAAACTTCTTCCGAACTTTCTTAGAATTGACATAATATTTCAAACCAAATTCTACGATATAATTGTTCTCAAAAGGTCGGTTGTATTTGTCTTTTTTAGGATTATAGACATTGATTTTGTTGTAAGAAGCAAAGTCTGTATTGAACTCTTGTTGGCGCACAATTTCGCCGTAAATTCCGATGTTTTTAAAAGGCTTCATGCTGAGTCCTCCCCCAAGTCTTAGGCGATGCCAACCAAAAGGCACATGCTTTCCCATTGATTCACCGTGATTGTCATATTGTTTTATTTTTTCTCCTCCAATATTGTAGTATAAGTAAGAAATAAAATACGGCGATAATTTGACCGAAGGAATTAAGAGGTCATTAGGCGTTTTTAACTTAAAAACCTGAACCACTCTAAAACGATATTCCTCTTCCTCCTTAGAAAAATACTCTACTTTGACCTTACTGGCAAGCTCCCAATCACCAATATCATGGGAATAACTTGCTCCAGCGACCAAACGATATTTTGTTTTATTCTCTTTTTTCTTTCTAAACTTGGTATTGTGTTTATAAGCGAAACCGAAAGACCATCTTTTCTTAAAATTATATCCAAGACTAATGCTTTGCTGTAAAGACCTTAACTCATAAGGCTGTGTATCAAATCTATAATTTTGATTGAGTCCTAAGTCCCATTTTTTTGATAATTGCATAGCTACGCCTATGTCATTTCTACTTTTGAATTCACCTTGACCAAAAACGGAAAGGCTTAAAAAACAGGCTATAATGCAATAAATAAAGTTGTATTTTCTTTTGTTTTCCATAATATCAAACATACTTTTCTTATGACAAATAAATGTATTTGCCTGAATGTCACTTTTAAGATATAAGAGGCTTAAAAGTATTGAGAAATTAATTTCTCAGATAAACTGAAGAAAATGTGTTTGCAAGGAGAGGAGTTGAGAGTATGTAACTCTTACTGATTATTAACGAGTTACATCACAAATTTAACATTAAATTTACATTGGCGCAACAAAAATTTAACGTTAATAATAAATTAGACGCAATTTTTACAAAAAAGACACATAAAAATTGATCTATAATATATATTAAACGTTAAAATTAAGATTTTGTTATTGTAGAATAAGGTGCTAAAAACAGGATAAATTCAGGTAAAAAAGACGTGCTTCCTACTGTTAGGTATTCCAGTTAAATCTGAATATCCCAATAAACTCTTAATTAACAGTACGAATCCATTCTCGGAAAACAGGAAAAAAATCAACAAGAACTACGTTTCAATAACTGATACTCCCCTTGTTTTTTGAATTCCCGAATAGACATGCCAGTATATCTTTTAAATGTTTTTGAAAGATGACTGACGTCGGTAAAACTCAATTCTGAAGCAATTTCGGTAAGGGTATAATCTGAATTGAGTAAACGAATTTCCACCAATTTCAATTTGGATTTAATGATATATTCCCTTAAAGACATTTTTGTTTTTTTACGAAAAAATTCACTAAGGTAGGTTGGTGACAACAAAAAAGTCTTTGCTAACTGTTCTACTTTCAAAAGTTGAGATTCATTAATATTTTCATTGATATAAGTCAATAGTTTACCCACACGATCATCGTTCACAGCATTCGCACTAATCTCATAAGCTGAACTTTGTTTACTATTTCGCAATAGAATCTCCAAAATACTTGTCATAAAACTTTTTATCAAAGCAGGAGAGCTTGATTGATAATTACTGTTTTCTCTCAAAATCAAATCAACCAGTGAATAAATATGCTGCCTGTCCAATTCACTATGTATAATGTCTCCTGGCAATTGATTGTAATTGGATAAAATATAGGCTGCTTCTTTAAACCATTCCGATTGACTCGCCTCATTCCGTCCATTGGCATTAAAAAAATTAGAAGTAAATTTTAGAAACACAAACTGGGTCGGTTCTTCAATCTCGAAGGAATGACATCTCAAAGGTGGAAGTAAAAACAAACTGCCTTTTTCATAATCATGAAAGTTGTAATTAATGCACTGAGTTCCCTTACCTGTTCTGATAAGTATCAATTCAAAAAAATTATTCTTGATGGGACGTTGCTGCCATTTATCCAATTTTATTTCTTGTATTTCAAATGGTTTATATGCTTGTAAAATTTGCATTATTGTACGATTTTATGACAAAAGTAGACTAAAACAGGTACATATTCCTTTTTTACTCCCCAAAAACCTTGATTTATACAATATAAACCTTTTTTTATACTAAATCTTGTAAAGTCGTTTGTTGCATCTTTGTGATGTAGTAAAATAATCATTCATAAACAAAAATAACGATGAAAGGAATGTTAATTAAGGAGTATGGCGAAAATGCTGTATTTGAAGTAACTGAAATTGAAAAACCAACAATAAAGGATGGTCATATTCTGGTGAATATTGCCGCATCAAGTGTAAATACGGTGGACACGATGATTCGAAAAATGGGAAAAGATTTGCCTTTGTCTCCTGATGCTCCTGCTATTCTGGGCATGGACTTCGCTGGAACAGTTGAAGCGGTTGGAGAAGGCGTGGAAGGATATTCAATAGGAGATGAAGTATATGGCTGTGCTGGTGGATTGGCAGATTTACCTGGAACATTAGCGGAGTATATTGTAGCAGATAGCAATTTGTTAGCGCATAAGCCAAAAAATTTATCCATGCGAGAGGCAGCCGCTTTACCATTAGTTGCCATTACAGCTTATGAAGGTTTGGTGCGAGCAGGGATAAAAAAAGGACAAAAAGTATTAGTACATGGAGGTACTGGCGGTGTTGGTCATGTTGCCTTACAATTGGCAAAGCATTTTGGCGCAGAAGTATATGCTACTGGTGGCGGAGAAAAACAATTGGCTATTATTGAAAAATTTGGTGCTACGCCTATCAATTACAAAACAGAAGCAGTAGAAAACTATGTTGCAAAATACACTGATGGAGCAGGTTTTGATATCGTGTACGATTCTGTAGGAGCAGCTAACCTCATTAATTCTTTTAATGCTACGGCATTGAATGGTCATGTGGCGACCACCGTTTCCTTATGTGAACTTGACCTTTCTATTGCTCATTTCAAAGGCTTATCACTTCATGTAGTATTTATGCTGATTCCGATGTTGCACAACCATAAGCGAAAAGAACATGCTGAAATTCTTCGCCAAGTGGCACAGATAGTTGAAGCAAATGCTTTGAAACCACTGCTTGATGAATCAAAATTTACACTTGAAGAAGCAGGGAAAGCACATGCTCGCTTAGAGAGTGGACAGGCAATTGGTAAAGTCGTTATCGAAAATTAGATTTTTTAGAAGACAAACTTATTTTTTAGTAATTATTGATATACGCCTTTAGAATTGATACTTTCTAATTTGGAGCGAAAGGTTTAGTGCTTCGTCGTAGCGCAGAGTCTCGCTATCCGCTACTATACCAAAAGCCATTACAGTGCAATGTCTCTACGAGCCATTCCGCCAACGCTACCTTTTGGTATAACACTACTATCGAGGCTATTTTACATGGTTTAAACGCTATTGGACTTTTATTAACTTTCAATGTGTATATCAATAGCTAACCGATTAAACATAATAATATAATGGATTATAAAAATTTTCAAACTTTCACGGCGGAACAAAAAGACGCCATTTTAACAGTAACAATAAATTTCGGACCGGTCAATGTACAAGGACAAGAAATGTTGGCAGACTTAAGCAGTCTTTGCCTAAGATTGGAAAGAGACAGAAGCGTAAAAGTAGTTGTTTTTCAATCATCAAATCCAGGTTATTGGGTATGTCATTACGACACCAATTTGCTAAGAGACATGTCAACAGAGACAGTACCAAGAAACGAGATAAAATTACTGGACTTGCAAGCGGTTTTAGAAAGACTAAGTAACGTACCACAAGCCACAATAGCCAAAATCGAAGGATTTGCTCGTGGTGGCGGACATGAAATGGCATTAGCTCTTGATATGCGTTTTGCAGCACGAGGCAAAGCAAAATTCATGCAAATGGAAGTAGGCATGGGAATTCTTCCTTGTGGTGGCGGTGCTTCTCGTATGGCACGACAAGCTGGACTGGGTAAAGCTCTTGAAATTATCCTTGGTGCAAGGGATTGGGATGCTGATGAAGCCGAAAAATTTGGTACCATTAACAAAGCTCTGGACCCAGATAAAATCGGCCCTTATGTTGATGCTTTAGCAGAACGTATTTCAAAATTTCCAGCAGAGTCTATTGAAGCTTGTAAGCGTGCAGTTTATGCTTCCATTGATTTACCAATTGCAGATGCCTTGAAAGAAGAAGCATATCAGTTGTATCAAGCAACTAGCAAAACTCCAGCCATCAAACGTTTTACAGTTGCCGATGAAAACGGTGCACAGTTCGACCATGACAACCAAAAAAACTGGGAAAACATGCTTATCGACCTACAAGAAATCAAATAACTCAAGTAACGAAGCACCATTAACTATAGCAACCCTAATAAATTAGGGTTGCTATAATCAAACGATATATCGAATATGTACACAAAACAAATTTACCCGATTTCTACTGTTTTAAGATGGACTCGCAGGTATATCTACTTCTTTATTTTCATTTCTGTAATTCCAGTTTTTCTTTATGAAGTTGCTGGCTGGAAGTGGTTACATCTCCCATGGCGACCTATCGGTTTAGTGGGTACAGCTTTGGCGTTTATCAGTGGTTTTAAAAATAATGCCTCTTACGGACGACTTTGGGAGGCTCGAAAAATATATGGTGGTATTGTAAATGCTTCCAGATTGTTAGCCACGATGGTTAATGATTTTATTACAAATGAGCATGCCAAACAAGACCGAAGTAAGGAAGAGTTTTTTAGCATTAAAAAAACGATTATACTACGTCATATAGCATGGATGACTGCACTTCGCCATGCACTTCGAGCAAAAAAGGACTGGGAAACAACAGCAACTAATAAATCTGACAAAGAACACATGAAATCCATTCGGGTAAAGGAGTATGAACATTCTTTGAAAGAAGAGTTGGAAGGCTATTTATCTGAGGAGGAAATGAATTTTGTGTTGAGCATGACGAATAAGCAGGTAGCAAGTCTTAATCTACAATCAAAACACTTTAAGGAATTAAAAATGGAGGGCTTGATTGACGATTTTCGGCACATGGAATTTAAAGGAATGATTGGAGAGTTATTCACGCTTCAAGGCAAAGCGGAACGTATTAAAAACTTTCCATACCCACGACAATTTGCGACACTAAACTTATTTTTTGTGTGGATTTTTATTGTTCTTTTGCCATTTGGATTGATGCATGAATTTGACCAAATTGGACAGTCTTTAATTAATGCAGAAAGTTCAAATGCAATCAATCAATTCATTACTCAAAACTTTGTCTGGTTGACTATTCCATTCAGCATTGTCATCTCATGGATTTTTATGCTCATGGAACGAGTCGGTGATGTTTCTGAAAACCCTTTTGAGGGAATGAGTAATGATGTACCGATTACCTCTATTTCAACAGGAATAGAAATTGACATCAGAGAGATGATTGGAGATAACAAAGATGAAATTCCAAAAGCTCATCCAAATTTCCTTGATACTCAAATGTAGTCTTAAAAACAAGCTCAATTATGAAAAACTTTGAAAAAATTAACAGAGGATACAACTCAACATTTCAATCTAACCAATTAAGTCTGGGAGTTGTTGTTCCTATCGAAAATTATGGACAAAGTTCAGTACCAAGCATGATGCACCACTTAGAGCGAGTGAAGCTGGTGGAACAGTTAGAGTTTAAAGCTATTTGGGTTCGTGATGTTCCTTTTCATGTGCCGTCATTTGGAGATGCGGGACAGACTTATGACCCATTTACCTATTTGGGATTTTTGGCTGGACAGACCAAAGAAATTGCTTTGGGTATAGCGAGTATCGCCTTGCCTTTACATCATCCAGCTCATGTGGCTAAATCGGCAGCCACCATCGACCAGTTATCCAATGGAAGATTGATAATGGGGATAGCTTCGGGTGACCGTCCTTCTGAATATCCTGCTATGAATATTGATTTTGAAAAACGAGGTGAATTGTTTCGGGATGCCTTCCAGTATATCCGAAAAGTGCAAGAAGATTTTCCTATTTTACAGGATAACCAATTTGGGCAATTGAATGGACAAATGGATGTTTTGCCCAAACCGAAATCCGCTAAAATACCAATGTTGGTAACAGGTTCCAGCAGACAATCTTTGGAGTGGAATGCAGAGCATGGTGACGGATGGATGTATTATCCAAGACCGATTATGCAACAAGCATACACCATTGCGGAGTGGCGTAGGGAGATTGCTAAACACCACGATTATGACCAACCATTCATGCAGCCTTTATATGTCATTTTAGAAAAAGACGATGATTTTAAACCACAGCCTATCCAACTCGGTTTTAGGATTGGAGCGAATTATTTAATCAAATATTTAAAAGAAATTCAGAAAATTGGTGTCAATCATGTTGCCATAAATCTTCGTTTTAATTCAAGAGAAATTGAAACAACTTTGGAAGAATTGGCAGAAAAAGTTTTACCTCATTTTCATTCAAAAACAAAAGAAACAATTAAATTATGAAAAAGATAATATTAATCACAGGTAGTACCGATGGTATCGGCAAGTTGACCGCTTTGAAATTAGCCAAAGAGGGACACGAAATTTATTTGCATGGCAGAAATGCTACTAAATTGGAGACTGTTATTTCAGAAATAAAAACAAGTTCAAACAATGAAAATATAAAGGGGTTTGTAGCAGATTTTTCTGATTTGGAAGCTGTCAAAAAAATGGCAACGCAAATTACTCAAGAAGTATCAAAGCTGGATGTACTCATAAATAATGCAGGTGTTTATAAAAGTTCTATATCGAAGACTAAAGATGATTTGGACATCCGTTTTGCCGTCAATTATTTTGCACCTTATATATTGACTAAGGAATTAATGCCCTTACTCAAAAAAGGAGATGCTTCAAGAATTATTAATTTAAGTTCAGCAGCACAAGCTCCAGTTTCTATAGAGGCATTAAAAGGAAAAAAATCCCTTACAGAAATGGAAGCCTATTCCCAAAGTAAATTAGCTTTGACGATGTGGAGTTTACATTTAGCGGAAACAGAGCCTAAAGTCGCAACTATCCCCGTAAATCCAGGTTCACTATTAAATACCAATATGGTGAAAGAAGGTTGGGGATTTCACAGATCATCTGCGGATAAAGGAAGAGATATATTGTATGATTTAGCAGTATTAGAAAAATATAAAAATGCTTCAGGTAAATACTTTGATAATGATATTGGAAGTTTTGGAACGGTACATCCTGCTGGTAGTAAGAAGGAAGCCATAAATACGCTAATTGAAAAAACTAATGAATGGTTGAATAAGTTGTAATTTTACATTAGAGAAACATTTTTTTTTAAGGGCAGGATTCGCATAGTTTTTATGCAAAGAATACTTCAAAAATAAATACTCTCTTTTAATTGTGGTATTTTTCGATACATAATGCTTTATAGTATTATATCCCTATAAAATTATGTAAGTTTTTTATTTCATCTAAACTTCATCCCATTATAATTTAAAGGTGTTTAGGATTTTATCAACATTTAATAAACCTAACAGTAATGCAGGTGCCTACATTTAATTCTGATTCCACTGTTATCTTGCCATAGTAGTATTCCACAATTTTCTTGCAGGTTGCTAATCCCAAACCTGTACCATCATATTCGTCTCTTGTATGAAGTCTTCTAAATTTACCAAAAACTTGCTCCAAATTCTTCTTAGGAATTCCAATACCGTTATCTTGAAATTCAATCACATAACATTCATTCTCTATATGACTGTTTACTGAAATTATAGGATTAAGATTTTTATCTAAAGGCTGAAATTTGATACTATTGCTAATAATATTTTGAAATAGTTGAATCATATGGTTAGGATTCGCTTTTATGATGGGCAACTCATTGCTTGTGATATCAGCGTTCGTTTCATATATGCTTGCTTGAAGATTTTGCAGAACAGACGCTAAGATTTCATTCAAATTCACTGCTGACAAGTTTTCGCCTTCTTTGTTAATCATTGAAAACTTGGATAAATCGTTTAGTAAGTTATTCATACGATTTGTTCCTGATTCTATAAATCCAAAAAACTCAACGGCTTCTTCAGGTAGCTTGGCTTTATGTCTGACTTTAATCAATTTACTAAAACTTTCAATTGTTCGTAAAGGTTCTTTTAAATCATGGGAAGCGATGCTCGCAAATTCTTCGAGTTCTACATTTTTCTGTTGTAGCTTATATTCTGTTCGTTCAATTTCTTGAACAAAAAATCGTAGCATCACAAAGCTTATTCCTAACCACACACCAAATACAATAAATCCGAAATGAGGATTATGGTAACTGTCTAATACTCGTGGATTAAACTCTTGTATTAAGTGAGAAGTAATAAAAGCAATGTAAGTCAATGATATTAACAATACCTGTGTTCTTATGTTTCTAAAAAGAATCATAATAGGTATTGTATATAATAGGAAAGAATAATGAATATTGCCTGCTTGTGAATTAGACACAAACATCCAGATTGTTGTCTTGATAAGTGGATACACCACAAAAGTCAATCTAGCTAAAAAGTATTTTCTTTTATGATTTAAAACAAAAATTAGAGCAAAAGGCATAAAAGAAAACAACATCCAAATTGTATGGGGAAGAATGATGCCTGAAATTAAGAGATGTTTGATTACTTGATATACAAAGGAAAAAAGAACTAAAAATAGTATACTAAAAGCAAATCTATTTATCAATCTTGTTATCCTAATATCTTGTTGTGTTAGTGAAGAATCAATGCCAAGATTGCTGAAATACAGCCATATGTTTTTTGACTTTTCAATTATTGTATCCATTATTAGAGTTTCCTTATAATAAGAGATACTTTTAATAGACTCAAATGTTTCAATATATATGAATCTTTTTTACAAAGTGCTCTAAAAAAGATGATTCTGGGACTGACCATCCAAAATAGACCCGATAGTAGCGATAGGAAAATTGCGTTGGCTCGCTTGGTTTGATAGGCTTTTCCTTTAGCGGATAGCGGGCCCATGCGTCACGACGAAGCAATAAACCATTCTCTCCTAATTATCATTATCCATTGTTAGGCAGTTATTATTTTATTTATTCCAATTTTCCACGTTCACTTCGAGCGATTGGAACACCTGAACCATATATTGTGTATTCTGCTTCAAAATCATCATTATTTAGCCAGATTACTAATCGACCTCCCACTAATAATCCTTCTTCTAATTCATAGATTAAATGTTCTACATCACCATTTATTCTTGTTCCCTGAATAGAATTCGGTTCTATTGTTACTATTTCACCATTTTCTGGAAACGCAACCTCATATTGGATTTCTTCTTCTATTGACGTATAATCACTTTCTTGAAGATCATCACTTGGAAAATCAACAGTCGGTGAACCTGAAACCCTATCTATATTCAGAGTATAAGTATTATTGTTTAATAATGAAAAATTGCCCTCATTATCTGTTTGTTTGCCGCACGAAATAAAGAGTAAAGAAAAAATACAAAAACCAATAGTGAATATTTTCATAATATTTAAGTGATGAGATTGTAGACGAAAAAGATGGTCGCTACGCATGCGATGACGCTGATGAGTGCATAACTTAGTGCTAAGAGTGTTTGACCGTTTTGGAGGAGTAGGAAGGTTTCGAGGCTAAAGGTGGAAAAGGTGCTGAAGCCTCCACAAAAACCTGTGGCAAAAAAGAGTTTTACTTCGTTGGGGGTTGTGGTGTATTTGACCAAGAAAAGGGCAATCAATGCGCCTAAAATGGCACTGCTGCAAATGTTTGCCAATAAGGTGTGAATTGGAAAATGCTCGAAGTGTTGGATGGATATTCTGGAGATTCCGTAACGACACAAACTCCCTAAACCTCCTCCTATAAAAATTGCAAGATATTGCATGTGTGTGACGAGTGACGGGTGATTTGTGGCGAGTGTGCGGATGAAGAGTGGCGAGTGACGGGGGATTTTGTGGTACAGAGTATAAGTAATTAATAGATAGTAAACTTGTCCCCTGTCACCAGTCACTCGTCACTAAAAAATTATTTTGCTTTTTTCATGGGTGCAGGTCGTGCAACTGTGTTGAAAACACGAATTGGAATTGGCTCAATAGCAGGTTTAATTGGCTTGAGTGCTGTTGTTGGCTGTGCAGCTCTTTTCTCTGCATTGACTTTATAAACCATTTGAATACCGCCAAATAATATTGCAAAGTACGTAACTGATCCCGTTAAACACAAGGCAGGTGCTTGGCTAAAAAAGCTGACCATCAATGCGCCTAATACGACTGAAATGAGGGAAATGATGGTAAAGGTCAAGGTCACTTGGTAGTCTTTTAGTCCCCAAACCGCTAAATTGTGTGTGGTGTGGTCTCTTCCTCCTACAAAAGGCGATTGCCCTCTGGCGATTCTACGGATGGTTACCGTCAAGGTATCAATGATTGGAAGTACGAAAACGACTAAGGGTAAGGCAATTTTGTTCCATTGGATTAATCCTTCTGTTGGAACAACTGCCGCATTCCACAAAAACAACATGCTGATACCTGCTAAAAATGCGCCTAAAAATTGGCTTCCTGTATCGCCCATATACAGCTTTGCAGGATTCCAATTGTAGTACAAAAATCCCAATAATGCGCCTAATACGCCTGTCATCAACAACATATAAATACCAAAACTACCGCCTGTTAAGACCATTACAATCATTGTGGCAACAATAATAGCACTTGAAATTGTTCCTGTGATACCGTCCATATTGTCCAGCATATTGATGGAATTCATGATGCCGATTACCCAAAAAGAAGTGAAAAGATAGTTGATTGAGGTTAGACTGCTGATTTCTATAAAGACGCCTGAGAAGAATAAGATGTTGACACAAGCAAACTGTCCCACAAATTTAAACCAAGCGTTCATTTCAAACACATCATCCAATAATCCCACCAAGAAACCAAGCGTTGTTGCGCCCAATAATCCTGCGAGTTGATTGCTTACTATCCACTCGCTCGAAGGCAAGAAAAATGCCCCTGCACAAGCAGTCATTAAGAACAGGATGAAGAAAGTAACACCTCCGACTAAAGGTTTAGTGATTGAATTCCAACGGATTAGGTCTGTCTTAGATAAATCTTTGACTCCAAATCTATTGGCGTGTTTTAAGAAAAGCTTGTTAATCAAGATGGATATCAATACTGTTGCAATCAGTATTGGGATATAAAGCAAGCTTTGAGTGGTAAAAATGCTGTCCAATTGTATATGGTTTTGTGAAAATTAATTCTTGAACAGTGCAAAGCTACGCAATAATCATGATTCTTTAGACTCCTGATTTCCAAAAACATCTAAAATGGTCTTTTTTTTTGGTTTAAAGCCCTTTTATGGACAAAATTTGTGTATTTTTTACCACTTAACGACAAAAAGTTAGATTTTTTATTTCGTTTTTTGGACATAGAGACATAATTTTGTGGTTAGACTACTGTTGTTTTTTATGTTGGAGAGAACCGTTTATCTTTCATCGTAAAGCATGCTCCCGCTATTCGCTACTACACCAAACGCCTTTTTGGGCAAACACATGGGTTTGCCCCTACAAGCCTACGCTGCTTTGGTATAACGCTGCTATCGGGTCTATTTTGGATGGTCTGTACCCCTGCATTGAGGTTTTGAATCACGGATTTTTTTGGATTACACGGATTTTTTGTTGCTTCACAGGTTTTAGTGTATTGGGAATTAGGGAATTAGTCTCTATACACCACTCAAACGACTTAAACAAAAAAAGCGAAAGAGCTTACTTTTTAAAGTAACCCCTTTCGCTTGTCCCAATTATTTTTATGTCAAGAGAGAAATTATCACATGCGCTCTCCATTTTGGTAGACCACGATGAAAGCATCTCTAAAGCCTCTGTCTCTTACTTGTTGTAAAATATCGTAAGCAAAACCTTTATCGACAAATTTACCTAAGACAACTTTTTGAGCAGAACTACCTGACTCTATTTCGATGTAGCCTAAGTCATTTAAAGACTCGAAACGAGATAAACTTGGATTTTTGAATGCTCCTAATTGTATCTTGTATTCTAAAGAGTTAATTGGATTACCAAACTCATCATACCGTACTTCTTCATCAAATATCGTTGGGCTATTTGGATCGTATATATCCGCAGAACTTGCTCCACCGACATGTTGTGTTGATGTATTAGAATTATCATCGTAAGTGGTGTTCTCACTCTCATAAGTCGTATTAGAGCTTGAATCATCGAAAGGTGTTGTTTCGTAAGTCGTCGTTGTGCTTGGCTCATCGAAAGGCGTTAAATCCTCTTCGCCTTTGAAGTAATCATTGGCTGATGGTGCGTTGATTGCATCATTGCCTCCATATTTACTAATTCCGGAACCATAATAACGAGGTGCGCTTGAAATCGTATTGGTACTATATCCAATGATTTTGAACTCTGTCCTTCTGTTTTGTTGGTGTTCTTCATCTGAACAAGCAACACCATTGCTACAACGATTGACCAATTGTGTTTCACCGTATCCTCTCGCTGTGATGCGATCTCTTGGAATACCTTTGCTAATGATATAATCAACGGCTGACTGCGCTCGACGTTCTGATAAGTCTAAGTTATAATCATCAGAACCTCTTGAATCTGTATGTGATCCTAACTCTATTTGAATACCAGGATTTTGATACATTAAGGCTACAATCTTATCTAACTCTAAAGCAGCATCAGGTCGAAT
>ENA-ORXM01004191-ORXM01004191.1-marine-metagenome-genome-assembly--contig:-NODE-4191-length-13047-cov-3.783192_pt1 | contig 13047 bp, 8 predicted proteins | sample MGYA00237867_ERZ511480 | MGnify/ENA primary metagenome ERZ511480 (study PRJEB26309, sample SAMN06266103) | marine metagenome | isolation source: Algal blade | place: United Kingdom:Sidmouth, United... | reverse complement strand
TTAGGTAGGAATAATTGGGTTTCCCTTTTCGCTTTGCTTTTGCTTTATCTTTGAACAAAACGCCTTGCATGTAGAAACTTCCTTCATTGTCTACTCTAAAAATTTCGGAGTTGTACAATTCGTCTGGATAAGGGAGTTTGATGCTTTTTTCCCATAGAATCTTTACGTCTTGATCTAATACGGCTATGTTGAATTTGTCTGGTGCTTTTTTCTCGTAGGCAGAAAAGGCTAAAATCGCTATTTTGGATTTGTCTTTGGAAATTTCATAATCAAAACCGCCATCGTTTGATTTGGAACGGCTGTCTGCTTCGATGATTTTGGTCATTTTGCCTTTGGGCTGTAAACTTTTTGTGTCTAATTCTTGGGAAAAGAGGGTGTTTTTCTTGGTTCTTTGGTTGTTGAATGAGGCAAAAACGTATAGTTTTTCATTGGAGTATAGGGCAAATTCATAGTTTAATTCTTTGCCATCGTACGCTAAGTCGAGGTCTTTAACAGAAGTCATTTTGAGAGACTCGTTGTAGGTCTCTACGAGGTATTTGACGTTGAATAAGCCTGAGCCTTTTATGCGGATTGTAAAGATTTGTCCGTTGTCGCCTGCGATGATGTCGGTAATGGTGGAACGGGCGGGTTCTTTCATTTCGGGTCCCCATTTTACGTTGACGTTTTTAGGTTTTACTTGGGCTTGTAGGGTAATGAGGGTGGTGAGGAGAAATATGAGGGTTAGGATGGATTGTTTCATCTTTTCTTTTTTTAGTGTTTGACTCTTTTGAACCATATAAGTTATATAAGACTGTACTGAAAAAAGGTAGTCATATTTTTTGTATTTTGCAAGAGCAAAAAAATAAGAATTATGTTTCGTGAAAATGCAAGTCATAATCAAGGATTACTATTTGGCTTTGAAACTCATCTATCTCCATCTCGTCAAAAGGAGTTGGAATCAAGTTCAGGTTATTTCTTCTACCAAGAGATATTTAGCAAAATAGAAGAGAGAGATTATTCTGTGCTGTATTCATCAAAAAAGAGTGCACCCAATAGCCCTGTGAATCAATTAGTGGGAGCAATTGTATTGAAACATCTTTATGATTGGACAGATAAAGAACTGTTTTCTCACTTGTCCTTTAATATGGAAACTCGTTTGAGTTTGGGAGTAATGAATATGAATACGTCATTATTTACAGCCCGAACTTTTTATAACTTTAAGAATCGTTTAGAAACTCACCATAAAGAAACAGGAACTAATTTATTAGAAAACACCTTTAAAAATCTAACAAGTATCCAATTATCAGAATTAGATATAAGTGGCAAAATCCAACGTTTTGATAGTGTGCAACTTCAAAGTAATATCAAAAAATATAGTCGTTTAGGTTTGTTAGTAGAAGTTTTAAGTCAGCTATTAGATATTTTAGATGAGACAGATACAGAAAATCTAAAAGAACTTCACACCCAATATAAATTAGGTGGACAAAAGTATGTTTATGGAGTTGTTCCAAGTGAATTTTTGACTCATTTAGAAAAAATAAGTCTAGCTTATTATCAAGTAGCTCAATATCTTTCCTCATCATCAAAGAAGTATGAAGTAGAAAAAAAGTATCAAAACTTTCAAAGAGTCTATAAAGAACATTTTGAAGAAGCAAAGCTCAAAGCTAGTAAAGAAGTAGGCTCTGATTCTCTACAGTCTCCTAATGATCCACAGGCAAGTTTTCATAGAAAACAAGGAGAAGATTATCAAGGTTATGTCTTAGGAGCAAGCGAAACAGCCGCTGAAGAAGGAAAACCTAACCTGATAACTGATGTTAAAATTAGAACTAATAATACAAGTGATGCAGAACTCACAGCAGAAACTTTCAAACAAGTACAACAGATAACTCCCAATGTTGATGAGTTTCATATGGATGGGGCTTGTGGTAGCAGTGAATTAGACCAGCTAGCAGATCAAGAAGACAAACCTGTCACTCTTGTACAAACAGCTATCAGTGGCAAAAAAGCAGAGGTAGAGATAATTGTAGAAAAAACGGATGATTCTCAATTTAAAGTGAGTTGCCCATACCCTAAACAACCCCCTGTTATTGCTGTTTTAGTTAATGAACAAACTCGAAGCCACAAAGCCGTTTTTAATCTTGATATTTGTCAAACCTGCCCCTTCAAAGATAAATGCTATGCTTTTAAAAATACAAATAAGAAAAAAAATACTGCCTCTTTTTACTTTGATGAGGGATTTCATCTAAGGAGGAAAAGGCATAAAAACCAGCAAAAAATACCAAAAGAAAGAAAAATGTTGAGAGCTGGAGTTGAAGCCACTATGAGGCTATTCCATAGAGGGGAAAACAATAATGGAAAATTAAAGATTACTGGTTTGTTTAATACAAAGCTTTATGGCATAGCTATGGCAATTTCTATCAATTTTCAACGAATTTGGAAGCATAAACTGCTTTTTATTCATTTTTTTGCTCTTTTGGACACAGAAGGACTGAGAGAGAATCACAATACCATTTTATTTTTAATGAGAAATGAAAAAGGATAGTCTTAACATTCTTTATTCATAGCAGTCTTTTTTCAGTACAGTCTAAAAAGCAATAAAAGGAACTATTTTTAAGTCTATTGTGTATAAATGAGGGTGCTTCTTATAAAAATTCTAAGAAATGAGTCAGGTCGATATTGAAATAGTTTGTCCTAAATGTGGGAAAAAGGCGGCTTTCTTTGCAAATAGTTGGCGTTCTTATATTTCTCGTCCAAGCCATAGAGGTAAAATTAGTTGTATTCATTGTTGTTATTATCAAGCTCGTTGTACCAGAAAAGATATTACTTATTACTACGCCATTCCAATAAAAAAACGTTTTTTGTTTGCAAGAACATTGGAGGATTTAATGGAACTTAAAGAACATTTTAAACAGGATAAAAGAAACTATTTTGAGCCAGAATTTGACTTTCCAAAAGTATTTTATCAGCATCGGCTTGTCTTAGTAGCACGAATCGAAAAGCGCATTGCACAAGAACTAAACCAACAAAAATGAAAGAAGAATCTTTAGCCAAAGAAACATTAGATATTGCCCTCAGTCATTATGAAAATGGTGAATATTCCCAAGCGTTAGGCGCATTGGCAACAGGGTTTTCACAAGATATAGAAAATCCAGATTTGTATGCTTTAGCCGCAAAATGTTTAGGACAATTTGAAGGGGCAGAAGCCGAAGCGAAACTTTTTAGCGATGCTCAAAATGACCTAAACAACTTTGATTCGTTTGTTCGTTTGGGCGATCATTTCTTTAGTGAAGATCATTATAACTTAGCAAGGACTTTTTACAAAAGAGCCAATCATTTAGACCCTAAAAACGGACGCATTGCGCACGACTACGCACTCGTTTTAGCCCGTAAATTTCAGATAAAAGAAGCTATAAATATTTTAGAAATTGCAGACCCTACTTGCGAATTTTGGAACTATTATTTTTGGTGTAAATTGAATATTTTGAATGGAGAAACGGAAGGAATAGAAGAAGGTTTAAACTCACTTTTAGCTTCTTTAGATCAAGAACCAAACCAAGAAGACGCCGCTTTTCCAAGACAAAAAGTAAAGGAGGTAAAAGAAATTTTGCAGCGTTACAACGTCATTGAAAACCCAAGAAATGACGTACAAGATTGGCATTTCATTCAGTATGGTGGAGCGATTTTAGACTTATTTTATGAGCCAGATCACTTTGTGGCAGGTGGTCGTTATGTGGCACTTTGGGGATCACATACTTCTATCAAAGAAACACTTTTACAACTCAAAAGTTTCCTCAAACAAATGGACATTCCTATCAAAAAAATTCGCTTTATAGACGATAGAGATTCTGAAATTATTGGATTGGCGGCGGCTAAAATCTTTGGCATCAAAGGCAGTGTGTACCAACCCAATGAATACCTTGAAAACTGCTTGATTGTTGGTGCAAATTCGATAAATTTTGATGGCTCTTTAGAATTGTCTGAAAGCAATAACAACCAAATCGTCTTTTCCTTAAATCACCATTGGTTGGACAATGCGAATATCTGTCCAGATGTGACGGGCTTTATGAGTCAATCCTATTATTTCCCCTGGGATAGCGGTTATTCTTTCAATGCAGAAACAGGAAAACAAGAACCCAAAGCTCCTGATGAGCGAGAACCATCCGCCATTGCAGAAGATATTTTTCAAGCCGAATTCGACGAATCGAAATTAGATACTTCCTTCGATTTTTATGTAAAACACAAAAAATATTTGAAAACAATTGGCAATAAAACGAGCAATCAGCGTTATAATTTTGTAATAGAAAGTCCTGTACCTGGTTCTCATTTTAATTAAATAAATGATTGATTTTTTAAAATATTTTTTACGTAGAATTCGTTTTAAGCATCCGATAAAGTTGTATTGGCAAGAAATAGACTTTGCTTATATCAAGACGTATTCTGGTTTTAGAGGGAAGAATATCAACTATCGTAAAGTTAATGGACTGACACAACTTGGTGAGAAACTTATCAGTTTGACAGGTGAGATGCATGAAACAACAAAAGAAATTGCAATCATTCCTAAAAAGGATAAACGCCTTAAAAAGCTAAAATCTATTTTTTGTAAAGCTAAAGATAGTCGATTAGCTCATAAATGTGGACCTATATATAGAGATGCCATTGTCTTTTATTCAGAAACAGATGAAATTGTAGGTACACTCCATATTTGTTTTAGTTGTGGTCATTTGGTTGATGAACAAAATAATCGCTATCATCCAGATCGTCATTTTTATGATAAACTAAAACAGTTTTTGATGGGTTTAGGACATCCCATTAATGAAGATTCAATATGAGTTTCTTAACACAATATTGTTCTCATTATTTATCAATAAAACCAACCTTTTAGATTTCAAATATTTGAGCTGTTTGATGAGTGTGTTTTTCGATATTACTTCTTATATCTTCTAATATTTTTTTAACAACTGTTCGTTCTATTCCATTATTTTCAATCGTTATTTGAATTCCTACAAATTCACTTGTGATTGATACTTTTGAATTAAAAACTTTATACTCACAATCATCATAATCCAATAACCTGAAATCTGTAAATTCCAAAGAATTTGGTGTTAGAATCTCTTTACAATCTTGTTTTACAATCTCAAAATCATCACTAAATTCATAATTTATTACTCGGCGAATTAAAAATTCAAAATCGTAGTCCTTTAAATCTCTTTTATCATGGTAATGATCTTTTTCTCTATTTTCTTCATTTCTTATTGGATTATCATTTTTTTTTCTTGATGAACTCCATTTTTTGTTGATTGCATCAATGATTTTTTTTAGCATTTTTTCACCAATTTTATTTTTTTTACTCGGAATGATGCAGATCCACATTCCTATTTTGCATTAAGGGAATTCTTAACAAAATTGGGACATTCAATTAATGAATAAATAATTGGTTCTATTTCCACCTACTCAAAACCTCTATTTTCGTAAAGTCATTGGCTACTAAACTGCCTTAGCTTCCAATATTTCAACTTTGATTAATTCGAGGGTTTCGGTGTCTTCTGGAAGTTTGAACTGTATTTTTCCATCTTTGATGTATCGGCTTCCACCCATACCTTTTAACGTTGGATCATTTAAGGCATTTGCCCAATTTACATTGATGATGGGAACATTTAAGGCATTGGAAATATCAAGGCTATTTTGGTAGTTTATGCTATTTTCTGGAATGGAATTGTCGTCCCATTTTATGTAGCTTATCCAAGTGAGTAGGTCTAAATCAGCATCTTTAAAATCTGCTAAAACGTCTTCTTTATCGTTTACTTCTATGCAAAATATAACGCCTACTTTGAATCCTTCTATTTCAAAAATGGTTCTTTTTTCACCTTTTGTAAAATAGAGCGTTTCTACATTTGTCAATCCATTTTTTGAGGTAAGTTCGTATTTTTTTGTTTTGGGAGAGAAGAAAAGTGCGCTATTGAAGACGTTGTTGGGTGTATCTGAATCTATGTATGGTGCGCCTATAATGGTGTAAATATTATTTTCTTTGACACATTCCGCTATTTTTTGAAAGGCATTTTGGAGTGCTTGGCTGTTGGTAATTTTGGGCATTTTTCTATGATAGCCTGTCAAAGCACATTCTGGGAAGATGGCTAATTCTACTCCTTTTTCTGCACATTCTTTAATCCATTTGGTGATATTTTCTACGTTTTCTTCTATTGTCCAATGCATGGCGATTTGGCAAATTGCTGTAATCATGGGTTTGATTTTTTAAGATTAAAATAAAAAAAGCAGCATCTATTTTATCTCAACCCAATATAGGTATTTTGGATTACAAAAACCAAAAAAAGTCATTTTAAATGACTTTTCAAGATGTCTTTATCATTGTAAATTTCTTTTAGCACTCATTTTCACCATTATTGACATTTAAAAATTAAGGTGTTTGTATAAGGAGCGAAAGGTCTTTGCTTCGTCGTTGCGGAAAGTCCTGCTATCCGTTCTTATGGTGGCTGGCTTGTCTGGCAGACACATGGGTCTGCCCCTACCCGCCACCATACCACTTCTATCAGGGCTATTTTTCATGGTCTTTTGGTACAAGAATTGCGTCGATATTTGGCTGGAAACTTCAGCGTTGTGGCAGTGCAAGATAGACTCGATAGTAGTGGTATGGCAAATTAGTTTAAGTGGTTTAAGTAGTTTGAGTTGTTTTTGTAGTTCTCTACAGACGCAAGGAATTCTTAATTTTGCCATAAGAACGGATAGCGAGACCGTGCGTGACGACGGAGCGATTTACCGTTCTCTCCTTATTTTGATTCTGCACCTTTGTCTCCTTATTTTCACGGTAAATGAAAGCCATTTTGAAAATGACGTCCATTAGTTTACCTTTTTAAAAGGCATTTACTATTTAAAAAGGTAGCTAACTTGGCTGTATGTGCTGACTATTTTTTTGGCTTATCTTACGATGATTTTGCCTGTGTATTGGTAGCTTCCTTCTAATTCAAAGAAGTACATTCCTGTGGGTAGGTCTTCTCGTTTTAATTCGTAATTGGTTCCTGTGATGCCTGAAATTTCTCGAACAAGTTCGCCTTGTACATTGATTAGTTTTAAGGTGAATGTTTCGTTTGTGGGGTTCGAGAAGTAGATGAATGCTTCCTCTAAGAATGGATTTGGATAGACTTTGACGGAGACTTCTTCTGTTGGTATTTTTAAGGCTGTACCTAAATCTACGGTACAAGCAACACCTAATTGTATCGTAGCTTCTTTGTGATTTCCATCTATAAAGATGGGGTGTTTTAAGCAAGCGGTATTGCTGCCTATCATTTCTTTATAATGTATGCGTACAAATAAGAGTGAGTTCGATTGTGGTGCTAATCCTTTTAAATCTGCCATTAAACCGATGACTAAATTTTCGCTGTGGCTAATGAATAAATCAAGATCACCAAAGACGGGATCAATTACTTCTACTTGTTCGATTTCGATTCCTTCGATTTCAAATTGGAAGCCTAAAACTTCACTATAGGGATTTTGTATATATACATCAAAGAATTTTTCTTCTGTATTGGTTTGGTCAATACTTAAAACCAATAGATTGTTAGAAACTTCCGTTTCAACGGGAAAGGCACAGGTAGCATTTTCAACATCAAGAATACAAGCATTGAGTAAAATAGGATCGCAAACGGTAATTTTGCCATCAGTGTTTAAGTCATTGCAAATGTTTGCATTCCAGCTTTCTTGTACGATGTCGTAAACATAAGCATAAACATCGCTAATTCCTGTGGTTTCATCTAAGTTATAATCTCCTGATAAAGCAACTCCGCCACATTGTCCGTTACAATCAATAATGCTTTCGCCATTGAAAAGACCTGCACAATCTAAGTAGGTTGAAATATCAATACAGGTCGCATTGGCTACTGCGTTGATGCGTTCATATTGTGTATTGACGGCTTCTTCTACGGCTTCTAAGCAAATTTCTGTTGTGTTTTCGGCTTCAAAATGAATGCGTAATACTGTAAATCCTGTTGGACTTTCTGAGATATTTGTTCCGTCTTTTGCCCAAGAAATGATTTCGGTTTCATTATCTGCAATGGCGTGGTTTAAGGCAAATTCTGCATCATTTTCTGTAATGACTTCTTTGATTTGCATACCGCTAAAACGAAGGTGAAAGCCGATTAAATTGCTTGTAGAGTTTTCGATTTTTACGGTAAAGTATTGTTCTTCAACATTTAAGTTTTCTATGGCAAATAAGGCTAATTCGTTTTCGTTATAGCCGTTATCAAGGGTATTGCACATTTCTTCGTTGGCAAGACAGGCATCTGCTAATACAATGTCCATTAAAGAAAGTGTATTGTCATTGTTCCAATCCTCGCAAGGTGTTATTGTTGTATTATCTGCAAATAGAGCTTGTATATAGTTGTTGATGTCTTGTTCATCAATAACTTGGTCATTGTTATAATCGCCTTGTAGTGTTGTGCCTCCACAAATACCGTTGCAGTCTGTTGTTGTACCTCCATTGAAAATGCCTGCACAATCGTAGTATGGAGCTAAACTGATGCAATCGCCATCAATTGTACCCGTAATTTTTTGGTATTGTTCATTGACGACAGATAAAACTTCTTCAATACAAATGTCTTCTGCGTCTATTGCATCAAAATATACTTTTCCTAAAATATAGCCCTCATCACTTTGCATGATTCCGCCTGTATTGTTAGCCCAAAGTGCCAATTCTTTGTTTTCATAAGCCATACCAATGTTAAAGTCCTCTAATAAATTGGTCGAAGGAATAATTTCAGAAATGGTAATTCCTTTTAATTTCAAATGCGCTCCTAAGATATTACATTCTGTATTTAAGATTCTTATTTTGAAAGATTGTTCGGTAGCATTGAGTTCTTCTATGGCGAATGATGCCGTTTCTGTTTCGTTTAAGATGGTTACTGCGCCATTACATAAAGTATCTTGCTCAATACAAGCATTTAAGAATAGTGCATCGCTTAGTGTGATTGTATTGTCGTTGTTAAAATCATAACAAGGAAAAGTTGTAGAGTTTGTTGATAACAAGGTAGTAACATAAGCATCAACATCTAATTGATTTAAGGCATCATCTCCATTAATATCTCCTTGAATAGAATTTCCACCGCAAATTCCATTACAATCTAATGCTTCTGTTCCGTTGAAAGTGCCTGCACAATCTTTGTAGGCTTCTATATTGATGCATTCCTCTGAAATAGAAGACAGTATTTTTGCGCCTTCTTCATTGACTACATCTAAAATTTCTTCTAAACAGATTTCTGCCCCTTCAACTGTTTCATTAAAATAAACTCGTAGTAAAGGATAAGCAACAGATTCCATATCAAGGGCTGTTTTGGATAGTAGTAACCCAATAAGCATATTGTCATTATGAACTAACTCTACATCCATTTGTATGCTGTCAATGGGTAGAGCTTCTACTGAATCAATCGTTATGCCACCAAAACGTAAATGGAAACCTTGAATGTAAGAGATAGGGTTTTCAAGAATAACATCAAAATAGCGTTGTTCTGTATTTAAACCACCAATCTGCCAGAAGGTTGTATCCATTTCATTGTATGTCTCTATTGGGAAATTACAACTTAATGGTGCAAAATCGTCTCGAATGCATATTTCTAAAAGTGTTGCGTCTGTTAAGCCAACAACACCATCATTGTTTAAATCCTGGCAAGTATTGTTCTCTGTGCCTTGTTCCAATAAGAAAGCTAAGTACCCATCTAAATCTGTATCGTTTATGGCAGCATCTTGATTGAAGTCACCAAATAAGCCATCGCCTCCACAAATGCCCGCACAATCTAATTTTAATTGTCCATTAAACATATCGGCACAATCTAAAAATGAGCTAACATTTAAACAAGGATTGATGATTTCTGGATGCAAGACTCGTCCGTTATTACCAATAACTTCGATGACATGCTCTAAACACAATATTTCGTGAGCTGCTGTATCTTCATCAATAAATATTTTGAAGACAGGGAGTATAGCGTCTTGTTCTTCTATCGCTCCATCACTGATTAGAGCGACGAGGATACTATCATTGTATAAAAAGGAATAGTCTAAAGAGGTTGGATTGATTGGTTCAATTCCGCTAATGCGAAAACCGTTAAACTCTAATTGGAAAGCACTTACTTCTGCATTAGGATTTTGTAAGCTTAATTCAAAATAAGCTGCTGTATCATTTAAAGCTCCTATCGACCAAGTTACGGTATCGGCTAATCCTATTGGCATCATTGCCTCATTGCAATCATCGTCTTGTACACAAATATCTAATAAGACAATATCTGCTAAGGTATTTTCACTATCTCCATTTAAGTCATTGCATAGGATTATTGGTGAATTTTGGAAAAATAAAGAGGTAAGATAATCCTCTACATCTTCACCATCTGTTAAGGTATCTTCATTGAAATCACCGAAGATTCCTGAGCCTCCACACTCATTATTACAGTCTAAAACCAATGAACCGCCAATTACCTCTGCACAATCTATATGTGGAGGGAGATAATGACATTCATCAGAAGCATTGATAATGGTTTCTTCTCTTAGTCCATTGACTACTGTATGGAAACAGTTAAAACAAAGACTATCTGCCACAGCCTCTTCCCCAAAGTAAATTCGCAAGAAAGGAGATTCTTCTGTCATTTTTGGAAGTGGTTCTCCATCTTCTGCTAATCCGTATAAAACGCTGAAATTGTGGTCGGTTCTTATGTTGTAGTCCTCAATATCCTCAATTAACATTTCGATAGAATCAATCTTAACTCCCTCAATCCCTAATTGAAAGCCTAAGATAGTGTTGTTTGGGTTTTTGATATTGAAATCTACATATCGTTCTTCCCAATGAATGGTATCTATTGTAAAAGTGACTGTATCATAGATATTGGTGACGCCATATGGGAAAGTACATTTTCCGTTGGTTATATTGGTTTCTACACCTTCGATTAAACACTCATTGATTAGGGTCGCATCGGTAATGCTTAAAATACCATCTTTATTTAAATCAGTACAATTTGTTGCATCTTCATTGAGGATAATGGCGTTTAAATAGTCTTCTAAATCCAATGAATCAATCGTTAGATTGCCATCATAATCGCCTTTTATAGATTCTCCTCCACAAACGCCACTACAATCTACCATTGCATTTCCATGTTCTGTACCTTCACAGTCTACATAAGGGTCACAATATTGGTTGGGAATATCAATAACACTTGGATGTCCTGTAGAATCTCGACTTAGTACAAAACAGACTTGCGCCCAATTGTTTGTGTAATTTGTTTCGACTCGTCCTGTTGCATCAGGAGATTGATCCCAATTGACCCGAACAACTAAGGTATATTCACCTACTTCTAAATCTGTTATATCCAACCATTGGCAAGCCAAATTGCTTTCATAGGTATCATAACACTTACTTGAAATTCCTTGAACGCCACAAGTATATTTGGCAGTTCCTCCTTCAAAACAGCTTAAATCTAAGACGCAAAAGCCATTTTTGAAGCCAATTGGTAATTCTTCATTGTCATCATTGAATAGGAGATATTCAGCATATCCCTCATAGTGCCAGTGATCGTGGCAAGGATCAAACTCCCAATTTGGGTCAGTTGAATCTTCATCTTCAGGAGGATGTCCTACATAATAGTCCATATCCCCTATATTGCTAATTGTTGTTGTAAAGCGTAAAAGCTCTCTTGTACCATACCCATTCACACATCGTTCCTCAATGAGACAAGCTTGATCTTCCAATTGACCATTGTTTTCTCCTACGACTTCTACTCTTAAAGAATTGGCAATGACATGTTGTATTACCTCTAAATCTGGGCCCGCAGGACAGTTAGGATCACCTGGATATAGGCACGAACCTTCTTCCAATTCCAGCGCAAAAGGGTCAAAATTACAAGCGGTAGCATCAGTACAACCTATAGGTGCACCAATGTATGTTAAATCCCAATTAATGTTTTGACAGTCATCTTCATGGTCTCCAATACGAATATAGAAGACTTTATCGCCTTCTAAATTAAGTTCTAAGCTTGCTTGTTGTGTTGTGGAATCGCATCCTTCCGTTGTGTAGGCAATGGCTCCGACGATGCCGTCCGATGTGTTTGCACCAAAACAATGGTCATATACCCAAATGCTGGTGTTGCATGTATTGTAATCACAAGTGTTGATGAGATAACGACCTGAAGAATCTGGTGTAAAAACGTACCAGTGGTCGTCATAAGTAGTTGTATAAGGAGTATTTAATTCTGCGTTAGGTGCTTGATTGCAATATTTACCTTCGCCACAGTTTATATTATTCGTTTCATTGTATGTGAACAGTCCGCCTTGAGCGACTAAAGTATCTTCTGCATAAACAGCATAACTTCCATCTTTGTGTTCGCAGCAAATTCCATCTCCATTTCTATCTACTATGGAAAAGACAAGACAAGAATCTGCTATTACACAAAAGGTATCTCGTAAGATGCTAAGATCCTCTAAGTCATCATAAGCAAGGGCCTCCTCATAGTAATATGCTTCCTCTTCAAGACTATAAATACTAACATCATACATTGTATCTGCTGTTGCATAATCTATAGAATGAATCGTATCACCATTTTCGTAATAAAGATACCAGCTTATTTCTCCTGGATACCTATCATTCACAATTTCTACCACAACAGACGTATATCCATCATCGCAGTCTTGTGCTTGTAGATTTACAAGAGAGCCAAACAAAGACAATATAAATATAATACCTAAGTTTCTGTACATAACAATTCCTCAAGGGGCTTTTACAATCGTTACAAATTACTTCTTTAGTAATGAATAAAGAACAATCTATCGTTTTTGGCGTCGATATTTTCCGATATATTTTGCTAAAAAGCCTCATCGTAGCACTGCTATGACTTCGTTTTTTGCCTCATTTATCAAAAAATCTCTTTGCCTAAACTTGATACTTTATTATTTATCCGTTAGTAGAATCAAAAATAAAAACAGTTACATTCTGTTATAAACATAACAAACTAGACCCGATAGTAGCGGTATGGAAGCTGCTTGGCATAATGCAAGGCATTGTAGAAGCCTTACATAATAGCGTAT
>ENA-ORXM01004189-ORXM01004189.1-marine-metagenome-genome-assembly--contig:-NODE-4189-length-13053-cov-6.468480_pt1 | contig 13053 bp, 12 predicted proteins | sample MGYA00237867_ERZ511480 | MGnify/ENA primary metagenome ERZ511480 (study PRJEB26309, sample SAMN06266103) | marine metagenome | isolation source: Algal blade | place: United Kingdom:Sidmouth, United... | reverse complement strand
CAATGAATTTTATCGTAGTTATCCACAGGGGGTCAAACAGAGCGGAATGAGGGGGTCAAAGCTTCCGGAATACGTATTTGTAGCCTTATGAAAAAATAAGACAGTTTAAAAATTAACTAAATTTGAACTGTAATGAAAAAAACAAAATTCAGTGAAAGCCAAATAATCAAGGCTTTAAAGGAGAACGAGGCTGGCCGTTCAGTAGAACAGATCAGTCGAGAGTTAGGTATCAATAAGGGTACATTTTATAACTGGAGAAAGAAATAGGTGGCATGGAAGTTAGTCATTTGAAGCGACTAAAAGAGTTAGAAGCCGAGAACCATAAGTTAAAAAGAATGTACGCAGATGTATCATTGGATCTACAAATGGCAAAAGATGTTTTGGCAAAAAAGTGGTAAAGCCTTCCGTTAAAAATTCAATGATTGAATATCTCAAAAACAACTATAATGCAGGGTTAATGAGAATTGCAAGTATAGTTGGTTATAGTCGTTTAATGTGCTACTATCAGAGTAAATTAGACGGTACAGAGATAATTAGAAAACTTGATGAGTTAATAGAAAAGAAGCCCAACAGAGGCATTGATTATTATTACCGAAGAAGTAGACGAGAAGGCTGTAGATGGTCACGAGATAGGATGCTAAGGGTGTACACGGCGCAAGGCTTAGTACGCAGACCCAAGAAGTGTAAGAGGCTGCCAGAAGAGCTAAGAAAGCCGCTTTATGAGCCTGCCTCAGTAAACGAAGTATGGAGTATGGATTTTATGAGCGATAGCTTAGCAGATGGAAGAGCATTTAGAGTATTAAATGTAATTGATGATTGTAAGAGAGAATGTCTAATAAATCAAGGAAGCATTAGTTTTCCTTCGGTCCGATGTATAATGGCGCGTATTTGACCCCCTCAAAATGGCGCAAGCTGACCCCCTGTTAATCAGGAGTGGATTTAAAAGTTAAATAAATTTACTTAAGCACTTTTTCCTAAGCTTTTTCCCTTCAGTTCTATCTTAGAAAATTTAGCTGTTAATCGATCTAAGATTGCATCCGCAATAGTCGGCTCATTGATATAGGCATACCAGTTTTCAGAAGCAGTTGAGAGGTGATTATAGTAGCCGATTCTTTGTATCTGTCTTCAAGTATTTGTAGTATAGATAGTTTAACATCATGCGATAAATGTTATAGTCCAAAATCATCTAATATAAGTAACTTGGCTTTTTTAATTCTGTTCATCCATTTGATCAAGGTGCCATCTACTTTAGCAACTGCTATTTGCTCACAGAACCTATTCATATTGAAGTAATATGTTTTGTGACCATACAGGCAAGCATGGTGACCCAATGCACAAGCTAGATAAGATTTACCACATCCAGTGGCACCTGTTACAACAATATTTTCACCTCCTTCCACATAAGCACAATCGGCAAATTTGGCAACTTGTTGTTTCGTGATATTTCTCTGGCTAGAATACTTGATATCATGCAATGAAGCTTTGTATCTAAGTTTGCTTAGCCTGGACAGCATGTTAGTCCTTTTTGTAGATCTAGATTGGACCTCTGCGTCTGTAAGAGTAGCTAGACACTGATGGGTATCTGGTTGTTTATCTATAGGTAATTCGCATATGGCTTCATATGAATTTGCCATTCCATCTAATTTTAGTTTGTGCATTAATTGCGCTGTATTACTTGTATTCATTTTTAAAATTTTATGATTAATAATATTTACTGGTATTCGCATTCACCTCTTATATTTCCATGGGCAGGTATTGTAAATAGGTCTGTTTGAGTCTCTATTTTGTCCATGTTGTTTTTCAATATGTTCTTGATTATACCATAGTTTACTCGATGGGTGGTTCTTGCTTTGGCACAAGCCTTTTCTAGTCTTTCAGGGGAATCTTTTTAGCTAAGAAAAATAGGCCTAGGCAGACATTATATGTTTGCTCTATTAGTGATTTACTTTACAGTAATTGTTCTATGGCCCATAAAGTGTTGTCTCCTATTTTCTTTGCTTCTCTTTTGAAGTAAGTAGTATCCCATCCTCTTCGCTGTAGAAACCTGAGATGCTTTTCTGGCATATGGGCTGGCATCGTTGTATATGCGTTTTTCCTTCTATCCCTATTGTGCAATGCTATTCGCTCAGAATCGCAGTATATATGGACATAAGAGCTGGTGTAGACAATCTCTGTCTGTCTGCCTACATACGTAAAAGGAACACTATAATAATGTTTATCTTCTCCTAAAATGACATGATAGTTCATCTGGACTTTGGCTCTCGTGCTTCGTATCACTTCAAACATCTGACTGGGTAATTCTCTTATTTTTCTAGAGGGGTCAGCTTGCCGCCATTTAACATTTAAACGCTGATTTTCAAAGATCTATCACATCCAGTTTTAGGAATTAAAAAAAGAATCCATGATTGAAGAATTATCTGAAAATTTAATTTTATGCGAAAATCATGTTATGAGATTTAAAACAACTGATTAAATAAATCAGTGGAAATTATTAAAAAAATGGGGCTACGTTAAAGACAACATTGGAAACCTAAAAAAAATTTAGTAGAATCAATTATGAATTTTTATGCCTTCTAATAAAAAGTTCTTTTTTCTCCTAGCCACAGGTATTTCATGACCGTTCTGCATATATAATATGCCCTCTTTATCATATTTCTTTATGTATTCTTTATTGATAATGTAAGACTTGTGTACATTTATAAAAGATTTATCTGGGAGTAATTCGCTGTAAAAGGCGATATTATTAGAGCTTGTTATGGTGCTGCCATCTAGGAGATTCATCTCTACGTATCGCCCCTCCGCTTTTATAAATATAATATTCTTAATGGCTACAAATTGATAGCTAGTAGTACTGGCTATCGCCAATATTTCCATCTCCTCTTTCTTCTTTGTAAAGTTTGTCAATAGCAATTTGTAATTTTCCTTTTCTTTCTTGCTATTTACATTTTCTATAGCTCTTTGTACTGTACCTACAAAGAATGTGTTTTCTATCGGTTTCATAACATAGCCTACAGCAGAAAAATCAAAAGCTCTGATTGCATACTCATTATAGGCCGTAATAAAAACGACTTCAAAAAAAATATCGCCAATATCATTCAGTAGATCCAACCCAGACTTACCTGGCATTGCAACATCCAGAAATATGATATCAGGTCTATTTTTAATTATTTCTACAAAGCCCGTTTCATAGCTATTCGCCTCTGAAATGATATTAAATGAGGGAAAATGAGTTTTAATTTTTGCTTTGATGTTTTCCCGTGCTAATTGTTCGTCGTCTATTATAATTACATTCATAAGGCTATAATGATTTATGCTGCTGATTTATTGTTATACGGAATCCATAAGTTTATTTTTGTCCCTATAGCTAGATCTTCTATACTAAATTGATAGGGTACAGATGATATGGAATTTAGTGTAGCCAGTCTGTCTTTGATAAGAGACATTCCATAACTCTTGTAGTTAGACACTGATTTAGCATTGATTATTTTAGAAGCTTCCCTTCCTATTCCGTTATCCCTTATCTTTATAGATACCCCTTCTCCCTGCTCCTCAATAAAAATTTTTAACTCTCCTCTTCCTTTTTTATGAAATAAGCCATGAGCAATAGCATTTTCAACAAAGGGCTGAATAAATAAAGAGGGAACTTCCATAGAAAGCACGTCAATTTTTGGATCTATTTCTATATCAAAATCGAAATTATTATACCTCAGTTTCTCTATTTCTATATAATCCTGTATTATCTCTAGCTCATGAATTAATTTAATATACTTAGATTTAGAGCTCATTAAAAACCTACGCATTAATCTAGAAAACTTTGCAATGTACTCATCCGCAAGATCCACTTTATCAACTTGTAGTAAGCCTTGAATAGAGCCCATAGCATTAAAAATAAAATGAGGATTTAATTGAGATTGCAATGCTGAAAGTTCTAATTCAGCTAATTTTAATTTGGCTTTAAATTCAATATCCTTTCGTTTTTCAGTTTTTCTAATAATTTTTCTAGCAACTGAGTAAAATATAAAGGCCGTGCAAATAAAAACTAATAAATAAAACCATAAAGACTGCCAAAAAGGTCTTTTTATTCTAAAATTAAAAACTTCAATTGGTGATTCACTTGAATAGGTATCTTTACCTTTAACATGCAAACTATACTGTCCAGCTTTTAAATTTCTTAATTGTATATTGCCTTGTTCAACTTCTTTAAAATCTATAGTCATTTCATTGTTTAATAATACCTTGTACAATATTTTATGTTTTCCGAAACTGTTATAACTTATTAAATCATAATCTAAATCTACATTATTGTTTTCGTAATTTAAACTACTATTATTGACTAAAGGAATATTGTTCGAAGTAGATCTTAATAAATTTAACCTTGGTGGATTTTTCTTTCTTTCCAACTTGTTATAATTTATAAAATGGATGCCATCATTAGAGGAAGCTACGATTACATCTCCATAATACTTAATATTATTAAATTCTGAACCTGAAAAAATATCTAAATCGATTATTTTTTTTATTTTTTTTGATATCAGATTATAACTATAAATCGAGCTATGAGTTAATAAAAATAAATTTAGACTATCTTTTATACAAAAATTTGAACATTCCAGATTAGTGTCATATGATGCACATATTTCATCATTTACATATTCATAAATTACACCAGATGATATAATAATTATAGTTTTTCCAGTAGATTTAAAATCAGCAATTTCCTTAGGAAATGAAAATAATTCCTTTTCAATTCCATTTTTAACAATGCAAATTTTATTCTTTTTAGTAAATAAAAAACCCTCTAAATTATATTCGATATGCTTAGTTGAATTTAATAGACGGAAAGTTAATTTTTGTTTATTTCTATTATACAAGTGCAAATAAGTAGGTGACTTAAAAAATATCTCTTCATCAGTTATTATACACTCATTAACTCCTCTTTCACTAAAGTTAAATCTTTTTTTTGTCAGCTCATTTTTGATCAATATTGCATTTAAATCTTGTGATATAAAAATTGGTTTATCATTAATATTGAAAACAATGAAATTTAAATTGTTTTTTACAAACCCGGAAACAGCTGTCTCTAACTTAACCTCTTTTATTAATTCGAATGAGTTTAGCGAATACTTTTTTAGCAATCCTGACTCAGTGCAAATAATTAAACTATTATTTGATAGATGAAAATCAATAATCTGGTCAGTTGAATTTATAAACCTATCGGAGTAAAGTTCATCTAAATCTTGGTTTTTTAAAAATACTCCATTATTCTTAGTATTTATCCAGAAATTCTCTTCATCATCTAAAAAACATCTAGATACATCATTTTTAAGAAAAAATGATTCAATCAATTTAACTTGGATATCAGACTCTTTTCTAATAATTAGTATTCCTAAATCTGTTTGAACTTGTAGAGAATGCTCCGTTGTAACTAATCTTACTCGTTTAATACTTTTATCAAAATAATCTATAAATGGAATTTTAATTACTTCCTTCCTATTAAAATTCAACTTCACAAGATGAGTTAAGTTTTTATCTACAGAAAATATAGTGTTATCAAAGAGTTCAATTTTTTCTAAATAGCCAATTGGCAAATCAACATAATCTGACAGTATAAAAGAATCTAAAACCTCTAAATTAGACATTTTGAAAGAATTATATGATATGCTATCAATTCTTATAACTACAGTATCCTTTTGTAACCCAGCACGAAAGTGATAATTTTCATCATTGATTTTTGTAACATATCTATATTGATCAGTTTCAATAAAGAATTTTATCGTATCATCTTCAGAATCTAAATAACATAGTTTTTCATTGAAAAATAGCTTACCTTCGCTATCACTAATAGTATATAAGGTTAAAACCTTCTCCCCCTCCACAGGCACCGTAAATACACTGTCATTCCTTATATAATTAATCTCATTATTCCTAGTATGCAACCATAGCCTCCCCTCACTATCTTCCGTTATATTCCAGACATCATTCCTTGACAAACCATCCTTGGTTGTGAAATTCTTAAAGGTCTTACCATTGAACTTACTTACGCCACGTTCTGTAAAAAACCAGATATATCCCTTGCTGTCTTGCATACAGCCATAGACATGATTACTAGGTAGACCATCAGCCTTGGTGTAATGGATATAATTAGGCGTTTGTGCTATTCCATACGATGACAGTATACACAAAACGCTAATAAAAAGGATTGATCTATATGTTCGTTTATGCGTTATAATCTTTATAAGTTTTCCATCCAAAAAATAGTAATAATAACATCAGTATTATAGATGATACTAAACTGATTATCTCCCCTATCCTGAACGTATCAGGATCAAAAACAAAAGTAATCTTATGATTACCTGCAGGAATATTCATTCCTCTAAGGATATAATTCACTCGGATGTGATCCACAGATTCTCCGTCGATACTTGCCTTCCATCCCTTGTTAGGACCATACCATACTTCAGAGAACACAGCAAACTGATCACTGGTAGTATTAGATTCATATTCTAACTTGTCCGGGGCATACGTGAGTAGTTTTATATCCCCCTCCTTATTAAATTTCTTACTGCTGAGATAAGATTCAAATTCCTTGTGAACCACAGCTTCGCCTAGTGGATCGAAAGTAGATAATGAATTTATCTCCGCATTTGCATCTTCGACAATATTTATCTTGTTTACAAACCAGGCATTACCTAGGGCTGCTGGGTTACGTTGCGCAGTAGTTTGATTATTAGCACCAGGAACTATGACATACTTTGTGTTTAACATGTTGAGAACCTTTGTATTTCCTGTCAATATATGTCTTATCTTAATATCTTCAAAGCGCTGTAACTTAGCAGCATGATTTCCGCCTATCGTCTTATGGAAATAAGAACTTGATGATTGATTAAAGGTATTGATAGAATTATCTAGTACCCTGTAGTGTATATCCTTATCTGCTAGGATCTGAGTATCTACAGGTCTAGGTTCAAAATTCCGCTCATAATTCCTTGCCGAAACAAAGCTCTTATTATTTACATAGTTCTTAGCAATTGGAAATAAATCTATCATGGTAATTGCTCCTATGATAATTATCATATACAATTGCTTAAGCTTACCCATAAGATAGAAATAGATCGCTGCAGCTACGACTAGTACGATTCCTAAGGAACGCATAGAACTACTTCTCATAGCACTCAGCCTATCAGATCGCAACCCGTCAACATCATAACCGTATTGTATATAATTAGCATCTGAACTGTGTTCAGCATCGAACATAGATGGCCCCACTAGAATAAAGAACAATGATATCGCAGCTAGTATGCCTGTAGAAATAAAAAGCGGCTTCAAAAGACTTTTCTTATCCTCTCTTTTTAATATCTCATTAAAAGAAAGTGCGCCTAGTAAGGGAAATAAAACAGCAGCTATACTTAGTATGGAATTAGGTGTCCTAAACTTATTATACATCGGAGCATAATCAAAAAACAGCCTACTCAGAAATTCAAAGTTCTTACCCATGGAAAGCAACAATAATAATAGCACGGATATCCCTAACCAGATATTCATATTCCTCTTTACAGTAAACATGCCCATTATAAAAAGAAATACTATAGATGCTCCAAAATAAATAGGCCCACTTGTAGACCCTAGACTCCCCCAATAAAGTGGGGCATCTATTCCTCCCCTAGTATTAGCTCCTTTTTTCTTCATCCCCTTGGCAAAAGCAGAATTAGCACTGAGGTGTTCCCTAGAACTTCCTCCTACAACATTAGGTATGTAAGAACTAAATAAATCTAAAAAACCATTACTCCATCCCATAGCATAATCCCATGCTAATCCGCTTACCGCACTACTGCTAGATGGATCTGCATTAGCTGATTTCAGAATAGGTTCTCCTCTCATGGTATCCTTGCTATACTCATAGGTCGTCCACATCTTAGAGGCTGATGTTCCTACGGCCAGAAATAATCCCAAAACCAAAAATCCTGTAGCAAAGAAAAAAGACTTCAGCTCAGATTTTCTTACCGCCTCTACTAACTTAATAATAACATAGATAAATAAACAGATACCTAGATAATAAGTCATCTGTATATGATTAGCGAAGAGACTTAATGCCATGCCTAAAGTAAACAAAATACCGCCCTGCCAATAACGAGATCGATAGGCCAGTATAACCCCGGCAATTACTAAAGGTGAGGCACAGATAGTCCTAACCTTCGTCATATGACCTGCGTGAAATAATACCATATTATTAGTCGTAAAGGCAAAGGCTATGGCTGCAATGATAGCAACCCATGGGTTGACACGCAGGACCAATAGTAGTATGTAGAAAGTTATCATACCGTATACAAAGTAACCAATAGGTCGGCTAAAACCCAAAGAAAAAACCCTTTCTATATATCTAGAAATATTAGAATTCTGTGGACTACCGATCTGATAAACTGGCATGCCCCCGAACATAGAATTCGTCCACAATGGATGATCACCCGTCTTCTCTCTATATGCACTTATTTCTTGTGACATTCCCTTATAGACCATAATATCACCTGCGGGAACTACCTTACCCTGTAACTGTGGCGTAAAATAAATTATAGCTATAAGCAGAAAAGAAATGATTGCAATAATATGCGGTAATAGTTTTTTCAATATTGGATTATTCATCAGCTTCTTATAAAATTCTTGTTAGTGAAATTTCTCTTTCTTAGTGTCTAATATTCTCTGCAGTTTATTCGTCTTTATAGATTCCGACATAGTTTGCATCAGGTGTTACGTAAGCTCTATACATGCCTGCTGAGTTAAATGACATAGCAATATTTCCATACCGATCCAGTGCAACCAGTCCTCCACTTCCTCCTGCTTTTACTAATTTATCATTGATCACTTTCTCGGCAGCTTCCTCTACCGTAAGCTTGGCATAATCCATCATAGCAGAGACATCATGCGCTACTGCGTAACGTATAAAAAACTCCCCATGCCCTGTACAACTTACACCACAGGTATTATTATTTGCATAGGTACCTGCTCCTATGATCGGCGAATCACCTATTCTATTATAACGCTTATTGGTCATACCTCCCGTAGAAGTACCAGCAACAATATTACCAGCCTTATCCAGCGCAACACAACCTACTGTTCCATATTTGTAATCAGATTCTCCATAATCTAGTGCACCCGTAGAACTTTCTTTTTTGATAGCATTCTGTAAAGAGTTCCATCTACTTTCTGTTCTAAAATAATCATTGGTTACAATTTCTAGATCCTGTTCTTTTGCAAATTTTTCTGCTCCCTCGCCTACTAGTAGAACGTGTTCTGATTTTTCTAGAACGGCCCTAGCTGCTGAGATAGGATTTTTTATAATTTTCACACCTCCTATAGCCCCAGCACTCAAGTCTGCTCCATTCATTATAGAGGCATCTAATTCATTCTCTCCCTTGTTTGTAAACACAGCTCCTTTTCCAGCATTGAACAATGGAATATCTTCCATGTAATTAATCACTTTTTCTACTGCATCCATAGAACTACCTCCCTGAGACAATATTGCCTTTCCTACATCCAAGGCACCCTGCATTGCTTCTCTGAAAGCAGCTTCTTTTTTCGCTGTCATATTTTCTCTCTTGATGGTTCCTGCTCCACCATGTATGACCATAGCATATTCCTTTTTAACGTTTTCTTCTATCTTTACTGTTTCTTTTCTTGCATTATTAGTTTCTTGATTTGTACAAGCAGGAAGCAGGAGACAGAAAAATAAGATGAGCCAATTATTATGTATACTTTCCATTATGCTGATTTATTTTCCTAGATATTTCTTGACGGCTGTTATCTTTTGTTGTTCTTCTTTGGTAAAATCATTCCATGCATTGCTGTATTCTAACTTTTCTCTATTTTCAAAATATTGTATGCTCAGGTAAATACTGAAAGGTATTACAGCTATGATTACAAAAAATAGCTTATTTACAAAGCAGCCTAGTAAAATTAAAATTAATGTATAAGCTGCATACATGGACAATATTGCAGCTATCAAGACAGAAGAATAAAAAACTTTTTTCTTAACCGTTGTATTCGTAATATATTTTGCCAAACTAATCGGGATAACATTAACGATGGTAGCAATGATAAGAAAAGGAAAAAGTAAAACCTGAAGGAAACGACTCCCTTGCATTTTTTCTGCATCCCAAAAATAATGATGATCATTAAGTTTTTCTATTACATCTTTGTCCTGTAGAAAGGAGAATAATTCAGTAGGTTTTTCTGTATCCATAAGTTCAGCAAGCTTCTTACCTCTCTTTAATATTTCCTCCTTATGATTCATTATAGGATGGGTAGCAGGATAAGCATCATACATAAATCTAGGATACCAAGTATTAAAGACCTTTTCGTTATCAGAATTTTCTAAATGTATAACGCCATCTTTTATAGTTTCATATAAATCCGTAGTTAGTCGAGAAATCTCCTTGTTTACTTCCTTATTTTCTCCCAGGATCGCGTAATCTTTAGGTTCTTTGACAGGAAAAACTTTTACAACAACACTAGATCTGAATATATTCGGATCACTAAAATTGATCGCAACGGGAAGCAGTCCCACTGTAGAATCTTCCTTTTCATCTAGCAGCGACTTCGCCATTCTTCCAAGACCTTTCTGAAACTTTCTTAGTTTTCTGACATACTCCGTACTGCCTTCTAAGAAGATCATTATAGCCGCCCCATTATTTAATTTATCGTTGGCAATATTTAGATTCTCTTTATTTTTTCTGAGTGCATTGAATCCATCTCTGAATCTAAATATCGGAATCTGGTGTGTGGAATCTAGGATCACCTTTAGCACTGGATTGTTGAACAGGTCTCCCCTAGTCAAGAAATGCAAAGAGATAGGAAAAAAGCAGGCCATAATGCAGGGTTCTAGAAATCCATTGGGATGGTTACTCGCAATAAGCAAAGGTCTGTCTGTAGGAATATGCTCCATGCCTATTATATGAATCTTCTTATAATAGATTTTTAGAAATAACCGAGCTATAGGCCGTAATATATAATATAACATATCTTATGCTTATGTCAAATATAAGTTTCTGATATTAAATATTTTAGCTATCAGAATGATTTATAGAATTACTTTTAGGTAATGAGCAGACTAACCGCACATCAAGAAGATGAAAAGTCCTTATATGTAAAAGGAATAATTAGTCTTTACGTACCTTTGGTGTAGATGTCAAATAAAAAATTAATTGTAATTGCTGGCCCGACAGCTATCGGAAAAACAAGCTTAAGTATTAAAATTGCAAAGCATCTTCATACTGAAATCATTTCCGCTGACAGCCGACAGGTATACAAAGAGATGAGTATTGGTACTGCTAAACCTACTAATAGCGAACGTGCAGAGATAACTCATCACTTCATTGACATAATAAGCATACAAAATGAATATAATGTGGCAAGATATGAGGAACAGGTCATCCATTTCCTAGACCACTATTTCCAAAACAATGATACAGCTGTGCTTACAGGAGGTACCGGTCTATATATCAAAGCAATAACTAATGGCCTAGATACCCTACCCTCTATACCCGATGCGATGAATGCTAAGGTCATACAACTTCTAGAAGAAAATGGAATCTCCCATCTTCAAAATATTATAGCAGAAAAAGATCCTGAGTATTATAAGATAGTTGATAAAGAGAATGTGCGAAGGTTGATTAGGGCTGTCTCTGTAATAGAACATACAGGCATGCCCTTTACAAATTTCAGAAAAGGAATCACGAAAAAAAGAAATTTTGACATAATACCTATCTCCTTACATATGGATAGGACTATACTATATGATAGAATCAATAAAAGAGTCGATCTTATGATCCAAGCTGGTCTAGAGGAAGAAGTACGCAGTTTGTCAGGATATAAAAATTTACAAGCTTTGCAAACTGTAGGCTACAAGGAGTTATTCCAATATTTTAGTAATGTGATCTCTAGGGAAGAAGCTATAAATAAAATAAAACAACACACCAGAAATTATGCTAAAAGACAGATTACCTGGTTTAAGAATCAATATAAAGCCCATATATTCTCACACTCAGATGTAGAAAAAATTCTTAATCATATAGAGAGCAAGCTGTAAAGAATATAAATTTTAAAAAAAAGCTAGCCTAAAGTATGGATAACACATTTTCAGGAGGTCTCCCTAAAGCCGCTTTATTATCCTTGATAAAAATAGGTCTTTCTATAAGTCGAGGATTATCTGATAAGATACGTACCCATTCGTCTTCGGAATAGCTATTATCTTTGAATTTACTTCGATATATCGCTTCGTTTTTTCTTACTAATTCTTCAGCCTTTATACCTAATTTCGCTAGAATTCCCTTTATTTCCTTCATAGTAGGAACTTGGTCCAGGTATTCTACAATATTAGGTTCGAGGCCTTTAGAATGTAATAATTGCAGAGTTTCTCTGCTCTTTCTGCATCTAGGATTGTGGTAAATTTCCATTTGTCAAGTAGTAGTTATTAGTTACCTTATCGCTGGTTATCTTAAAGATTATTTCGTGCAAAGATAATATTTCAAATTTGAATTATTCAAAAACTAAAATCTAAAATATATGATCTGGTCTCAAAAGAACATGAACCTAAGCATTTTAAATGAAATAAATGCAAATACTTTAGTTTCTCACCTAGGAATTATTTTTACAGAATTAGGAGAAGATTTTCTAGCGGGCACTATGCCTGTGGATCATCGCACGATGCAGCCTATGGGTTTACTACATGGGGGAGCCTCCGTGGTATTAGCAGAATCGCTCGGTTCCATCGCTTCCTACTTATATGTAGAAAATCCATTAGAAACCCCGGTTGTAGGGCTAGAAATAAACGCAAATCATCTAAAATCAGTGAAAAGTGGTCATGTAAAAGGTATCGTTAAACCTATTAAACTAGGAAGAAATGTACATATCTGGGAAATTAAAATCTATAATACGGATGACGAAATGATATGTATCAGCAGACTGACAACTATGGTAAAAAGAACTTATACCAATTCTAGTTTAGAATGACGGTAATTATTTATTTTGTTCTTCATGTTTCTTCGTTAAAAAGCCTCGCCG
>ENA-ORXM01004187-ORXM01004187.1-marine-metagenome-genome-assembly--contig:-NODE-4187-length-13058-cov-3.880672_pt1 | contig 13058 bp, 14 predicted proteins | sample MGYA00237867_ERZ511480 | MGnify/ENA primary metagenome ERZ511480 (study PRJEB26309, sample SAMN06266103) | marine metagenome | isolation source: Algal blade | place: United Kingdom:Sidmouth, United... | reverse complement strand
CCGTACCGTCGGACCATTTCCAGCCTTCGCGTAAAGTGATAACGAATTCTTGGTCCTGTACGACCTCTTCGACATCAGACGCCCAGCTAAGGTTATATTCACCGTTTTCAAGCTTATAGCCGCGCGTACCTAGCCAGTCTCGAGCGACAATACCGGGACCGCCGTACATACTTATAAGGGCTGCTTCGGTAGCGCTCGAGGTCAGTACTGGGTTTAGCGTCGTTACATCGCCAAAAATATATTCTGAAATGGTGCCGCCCTGCGCTGCGGTAGGCGCGTAGTTTTCGGGCGACATGTACGGCTGGGCCATGCTCAGCGAAACTAAGCCGAGCGAAATAAAGCCCAGTAACATAACTCCTAGTAATCTTTTCATGTTACCTCCGTTGATACGTTTGAAACCTTTTTTGGTTTCATTTACGGAAATAGGCGTCTTAGTATGGGTATTTTCAATTGCAGAGGGCTGCAACTGAACATCTAAGAGCGATTCCCGAGATGCGGGTTATATACTATTACCCACCTAACTGAAATGTATCATTCGCAGATGAAGACGGTCAAATAAATTCCTTAAGGTCTTCTTTAGTGTTGATAACTTAACATTGGCCTTCTTACGTAGCGGTTTGCTAGCGGAAACCTCACTGACCAAGCGAATTAGAGATCATCTTTATCTCGCCGTGATGTTTAGCCGTGATGTTTAGCCGTGATGTTTAAAAGTTGTTTTCTGATAAAGGCTTTTCCAGTATTCCTTGCAGAGATGATTTGGGAGATGTTTAGAAAGTACGCGTAAGAGGCTCGTAAGTCGCTAAGCGTTAAACTTTCTTGGTGAGACCGACGAACCGCACACGACCTGTGCAGCGGGTTCACCTAAGAGCGCCTTCGTATCGTTATGAGGATGGGGTCACGAAGGCGCTCTCATTATGTTTTTATTAGCCAAGCTATTTAAATAAGACGCAATTTATTATACGAGGCAAGATTTACTTTTTCGTCAGGGAGTAGGCAATACTTATCTGCTCGAGTTCTTCAAAATAGCCCAGGTCAATGTGAATGGTACTACCACCCAAACCCTCGACATTGTCTTTCGCTTCTATATAAACTTCACCTGTTGCCACAACCCCCGACTGACTACGCGTGAAAGGCTGTTCGTTTTCGTGGGGGTGTAACAAAATGCGTTCACCGTTCTTGACATTTTCCCCCTTGACCTCAAACGCATCAGCATAGTTGTCCCAGCCTGTGTCATTGTGCCGTACCGTGGCGCTGACGCTGTACGTATCTTCATCCGTGCGCTGAAACTGAGTTGCCAGTACGTGGGCGTAGTCGAACGTATTCCAGTCAGCTACATTTAGCTCTAAGCTACCCCCGTTAAACGTGACGACAACGCTCTCCTGATTGTCACCTAGCAGTATGGTGCCGCCCTCGAGACTGGCAGGTGCGTCTACTTCAAACGGAATACTTTCACCGTTCAGGGTAAGTTCTAAGTCGTAGCTTAGTTGCGCCGTAGCGGCGCAGCCCGTTAACAAAAAAAGAAGGATAAGTAGTCTCATAGTGCAGCCTATAAAGAAATGTTTCGCCCCACCGTAAACTGTATAACGCTCGCCCATTGCTGTTCAGCGAAATCCTAGTGAATAAGCAGTGGATTGAGTAACTGTTCAAGTTGCTTGTCAAGCTTAGCGTCTTTCCTAGCGAATAGCGTTTGACACGCTGCTCTCGCTGATAATCGAACAAGTTAGGTTCCGCAAAAGGTAACGCAAGGTGGTGTGCCTTCAGGCGGGGGCTCGGCAAAAGTCTCTTTACCCTTTACTACTGTGTAAGGATTCAGCAGCAGTTCTAGAAGCTCCTCAAAAACTTTCATATTGTCTTGTCCGGTTGCTTCCTTCAGGGCTAGGTCCACCTGATGATTGCGAGGTATATATACAGGGTTTACGCCATTCATATGCTTAGCAATTAGGGTCGCGCCCTCTCGAGAAGTCTCAATGCGTCCTAACCAGCGTGTCAACCACGGGGTAAATTCTTGGGGCTTTGTAAACAACTGCTGAACACTGTCCTTGTCACCCGTAGCGGCTTTTGCTAGCGCGCGAAAAAACTGTGTGTAATCAACCTGGTCATTTCCCAGGATTTCAAAAAGGTCAGTAACAAGCGCATCATCCCCATTTTGAGAGGGCACCAAACCTAATTTGGCTTTCATTTCAGCCATCCAGTAGTCCTGATATTTGTCTGGCATTGCCTCGAGTTCCTGCGTAGCTATTTTAATAGCATTGTCGTGGTCCGTAGGATCAATCAGTTCAATAAGAGTCTCTGCAAAGCGTGCAAGATTCCATTGCAAGATAACGGGCTGATGACTATAAGCGTAGCGTCCCTGGTGGTCGATTGAACTAAAAACGGCTTTGGGGTCGTAATGGTCTATAAATGCGCAGGGACCATAGTCGATGGTTTCGCCCGAAATCGTTGTGTTATCTGTATTCATAACGCCGTGCACAAAACCAACGGCAACCCACTTGGCGACCAAACTCACTTGCCGGTCAATGACTCTAGTCAATAAAGCTAAGTATTTATTCTCAGCTTCTTTCAGTTCACGGTAGTGCCTATCAATAGCGTAGTCAGCCAGCGTTTTCACTTTGTCAGTTTCACCTCGAGCTGCAAAGAATTGGAAGGTGCCAATTCGCAGGTGACTCGCTGCAACGCGGCTCAGAACAGCGCCGCGCTTAAAGCCGTCACGAACTATCTTTTCACCTGTTTCGACAGCGGCTAAAGCCCTGGTGGTGGGAATGCCCAGCGCGTACATCGCTTCACCGATAAGGTATTCTCTCAAAACAGGCCCCAGCACCGCTTTGCCGTCCCCCCCACGGGAAAAGGGCGTGCGCCCTGAACCCTTTAAATGAATATCGCGCCGCCGACCGTTTCTGTCAATGACTTCACCTAGTAGTAGCGCTCGACCGTCACCCAGTTGCGGAGAGAAGCCGCCAAACTGATGACCCGCGTAAACCATCGCCAGCGTTTCAGCGCCTTCGGGCGCAAGGCTGCCCGCAAGTACCGCAACACCCTCAGAGGATTTTAAGTACTCGGCGTCAAGCCCAAGTTTTTTTGCAAGCTCGAGGTTGAGCTTTACGAGTTTGGGTGAGGGAACCGTTGCACCTTTCCACGGCGCGTAAAAGCCCTCGAGCTGCTGGGCGTACGTATTGTCAAACTTGAAGTGAGATTGCATGTCGTCTTTCCTCCAGGACTGGTTTGGGGTAGGTGTAACGTGAGCTTGAACAAAGCGTGAAGGGTTGCTAAGGAGTTTGGAAGGTACATTTTCAAAACCTAAGTGGCATCTCTGTAACAGTTTCCATCTCAGGCATATCGGGCTCATCTTTCATGGCGTCCGCCTTATCACCATAAAGCTTGGCAAACGGCACCGCTGTAAGCCCGTGCAAAAAGGTACTTAGTAACACTGTCAAAATAATGATGTTGAAAAGCGCTTCGGCTTGGGGGAGGGCGTGCTCGAGTACCAACAGTCCGTAAATAAGGGACGCAATCCCCCGTGGTCCAAACCAGCCTAAAAAGAGGATGGTGTCGGTTTGCAACTTAGCGCCCAGTAAACTGATTGCCACAGGTAACATCCGAATAACAGTGAGGCTGAGAACGGCGTAAAGCACAGCCTGCCAGGAAGGCGCCATCAGCGCAGGCCCAACCATAATTGCGCCGAATGTCAGAAAGACAAAGAGGGTTAAAAGCTGCCCCTCGGTTTCGGCAAATTCGTAGAGTTGATGACAGACCTCGCGTTTTGTATTGCCGAGCGTCAAACCCGCGACAAAGGCAGCTATAAAGCCGTTACCGCCTACCAACTCCGTCAGGGCAAAGGTCAGCAGGGCGAGCGCCAGCGCAGACAGCTGGGTAAATGTTGTATTCATCCATCCAGAGCGCGAAGCGCGGTCAACCAGCGCGCCGCCGACGAATCCGACGAACACGCCGACAATGGGCGCGAGTAAGAGCTGCAAACTGACAAAACCCAACCAGGCCGCTACGCCTTCAGTTTCCATGCCGACAAGTGAAATGAACAGCAGCACAACAGGCAGCGCCAGCCCATCATTCAAACCGCTTTCTACATTGAGGGTCTGGCGAATGCGCACCGGCACGCGCTCGTCACTCACCACAGCTTGTCCTAAGGCCGCGTCTGTCGGGGCTAAGATAGCGGCGAGCACCGCGACCTCCCAAAAGCTAAGACTCTCAAAGAGGAGGGCGCCTACACCCGTACCTGCCATAATCGTTAGGGGCAGCCCAATACCCAGAAGCCTAAGCGCGAGGCCGTAACCCTGCCTGAGAAGGCTCAAGTTGATGCGGGTAGCGTCGGTGAAAAGAACTAAGACCAGTGTCAGCTCAGCCAGAGTGTCGACGAGTGGACTCTCGAGCCCGAACTGCATTAACCCTAAGCTACCTAGCAATAAACCGAGCACGGTGAACGCCATCGGCGGTGTGACAATGCTCATTTGAAGGCGTTTGGATACCAACCCAAAGACAAGGATGCCCAAAGCAATAATTGCGAGGGTTTCGAAATTCATCGAACTTTGGTCATCTCTGAATTTGAAAACCCCCGAACAAGGGCGAGATGTACGTATTAACCTATAGTTTTGTTAAACCGCCTGTAACCTTCAGGCTACCGGACGCTTAGACTACCGCTTCTTCCAGATAGCTTTCAAAGTAAATGCGGTGGCAGGTATAACCGTTGGGATTTTTGACAAGGTAATCCTGGTGATAACCTTCAGCAGGCCAAAACGTCGTCAAGGGTTCCAAAGTTGTAACCACCGGATTACGCCAGCGCCCCGAAGCGTTAACAATGTCAATCATTTCTTGCGCAACACGTTTTTCTTCTTCATTCTCGTAAAAGATAGCCGAGCGGTACGAGGTGCCGCGGTCGTTGCCCTGACGGTTAAGTGTCGTTGGGTCGTGAACTTGAAAGAAAAAGTCGAGGATTCGCTTGTAGCTAGTTACGCTAGGGTCGTAGGTGATTTCTAGCGCCTCAGCGTGACCAGGGTGACGTTCGTAAGTCGGGTTGTTGTTTTCGCCCCCGGTATAGCCAACTTCAGTATCGAGTACGCCGGGTTGCTTGCGTACCAAGTCTTCCAGACCCCAAAAACAGCCTCCAGCTAAAATAGCTTTTTCTGACATGACTTACCTCTTTTCTTACCTTCAAGTGTATACGAGAAGATGAGAAAAGAGGGTTGCGGGCTTATCTCAAGGGAGAATCGAAGGTCGAAAATATAAAACTCAAAGAATGTCTGGGTCACCTCATACCTGTTGGAGCAGGCCTGACACTTGCGCTCAAACTTCGTCCAGTGCCGACCCATCACCTGGGAAAATGCGTGTGAAGAACATCTAAAAATGGACAGACGTCAAAAGCACTTGACAAACTTAACAGTGTTAAGTAAAGTAATATTGTGAGCCAAAAAGTTACCCGAGCCCAACGTATCAAAAAAGCAAGCGCCAAACGACGCGACGCTAAAAAAGCCGATACACGTCGCGCCATTCTTGACGCTGCTGTGGACCTATTTCAAGAGCATGGTTACGAGAACTTTTCTTTGCGGCAGGTTGCCGAGGCGATTGGATACACGCCTACGACGATTTACCTCTACTTTAAGGACAAGGACGATTTGCTCTTTCACACCGCTATAGAAGGCTTCGACACCTTCGGCAAAATGTTGCAAGTCGCCTATGATAGCTCTAATGACCCCCTCGAGCGCCTCAAAGCAGAGGGTCAAGCTTATGTAAAGTTCGCCCTCGAGAACCCCGTAAACTACCGGCTAATGTTTATGCAGCGCGGCGAGTTTTTGGAGCGTGAGACACCCGAAGGCAGCGAGCCGGTGATTGATTCGTTTGGGATACTCGAGCAAACGATTCAGGAATGTTTAGATGCAGGTTATTTCAAACCGGGCGATGCTCGCAATTACGCTGCCGTTATTTGGGCGAGTGTTCACGGCGTAGCCTCGCTCGCGATTGCAACACCGTACTTCACGAAGGAGGAAGCTTACGGCATCGCCGAACTGAGCAATAACCGAATCATGACAGGTATGAAAATGTAAGTCTTTTTTTTACCTTATCACTTAACACTGTTAACTAAGAAATATGCAAACTTCTGCAACTTTCGAAGGGCGACAGAGCGCAACCCAAACGCCACACTAATAAAAATATAAAGGAGTAAAAAGATGACGACACGCAATCCTCAGACGCACGGTCACATAGTTAATCCAGTTTCATTTGTCAAGCAGATGTGGCGCGTACACGCGCCTCTCACCCTATTAGGCCTCGTGATGATGGGGTTAACGGTATTTTTCCTTGTGGGAATATTTGCAGACTCCACGGTTATCAGCGGCGCTCCCGCCTGGCTCAAACCTGCTAAGTTTGGCATATCGATTGCTATTTACACGCTGACGCTCGTCTGGATGCTCGGGCTTATCGAAGCGAAACGCCCGAGAACACGGCGTCTTATTGCAATTATTGGTTGGGTTGTGACGGTTGTCTTTATCGCGGAGATGATACCTATTAGCTTGCAAGTCATTCGCGGAACGACGAGTCACTTCAATATAACGACGCCTTTCGACACTTTTTTATGGTCGGTTATGGGCATCGCAATTACGATTTTATGGTTTACGAATTTGCTGGTCGCTATTTTGCTAATGCGCCAGCGCTTTGCAAATCCAGCTTTGGGTTGGGCGCTGCGCTTAGGTCTTATCGTTGCGCTTATCGGAATGGCAGAGGGCTTTCTCATGACCAGTCCCACCGCACAGCAACTCGCGGGTTGGCAAGCAGGCGGGGCTGTGACTATTGCCGGGGCGCACAGTGTCGGCGTGCCCGACGGAGGCCCCGGACTGCCCGTTGTCAACTGGAGCACTACTGGCGGCGATTTGCGCATTGGGCACTTTGTCGGGATGCACGCCCTACAAGTTTTGCCCTTTATCGCCTGGTTTCTAAGCCGCCGCCGTAAATTGTCAAAGGGACAGCAAACAGGACTTGTCTGGACGGCTTCAGGTTTTTACCTGGGTCTAACCCTGCTGCTAACCTGGCAGGCGCTTAGGGCGCAGCCGATAATCGCACCGGACGCACTGACGTTGAGTGCTTTTGCGGCGCTAGTGGGAATAACTGGGCTGGTCACTGTTATTATCTTTCGCTCGAGTCGCCCCTCATCTCATGTCGCGGCGTCCTTATCTCAACAGTAAATTAATCTAGGTAAAGGGTATATAAGGAGTAAATATGAAGCAGCTTAGCGCCGACATTTATCAGTTCGACCTCCGCCAAGCGAACGTCTTTCTAATTAAGGGAGAGAACGGGCTTACGCTTATCGATACTGCGGTAGTTGGTATTCGTGACAAGCTCGAGACCCAGCTAGCCAAATATGGTTTTCACCTAGAGGATGTCAAACGCATCCTAGTAACCCACGCGCATATCGACCATGTCGGCGGTCTTAGAGAAATTCAAGAAGCTACAGGTGCAGAGGTCTGGGCACACCGTTTAGAAGCGCCCGTGGTTCGCGGCGAGGAGCCCGTAACCTTACCTAACCCAGCGGACGTTGGTTTAGCAGATAGCCTCTTCGGGCGTTTCATTTCCCTCTTTGTTGGTTCCAAACAGCCGCCCGCACCCGTCCACCGTGAACTCGATGATGGTGAGACTTTGGACGAGGTCCTACCTGGACTTCGCGTTATTCACCTGCCCGGTCATAGCCCAGGTCAGATTGGCTTCTGGCTCGAGCCTGAGCGCCTCCTTATCGGCGGCGACGTGATGATGCATTTAACACCCTGGCTTACGCGGCCTTTAGGAGCTTATACACCGGACACGCTCGAGGCTGAGCAGAGTATTTTGAAGGTTGCAAACCTTGACGTGCACACCCTTGGTGTTGGGCACGGGTCTGCGCTGGTGGGTAACGCGGGGGCAGCTATTAAGCGCCTTGCTGAAAAAATTCATAAAACCGCGAGGTTGGGCTTGACAGCTCAACAGCTCGAGAAATAGACCAGGACTATTCTTTGAGCTGGTTTCTTTTTCTCTGGCCACCCGTGGCATTTCTACTTGTTCTAGTCGGCGGATCCCTGTACGCTGCGCGATTTGAAAAAAAGGCGGGGGAGAGTGTCAGCGAAACCATCAGTGGCCGCGTACAGGCTTGGTTTCCTATTTTGCTAGCGCTTGCTCTATGCGTCGTGGGCGCAAGTCTAGTTATTATGGGTGCGCTCTACGGGTGGACTGACCTGAGTTTGGCGAGTCGTCATTGGCAGCGTGACACTGCGCTCGGTATCTGTATCGGCGCACTGATTGCATGTCTCTACTTTACCGTCCTTTCCCCCGCACTCACTTGGGCACAAGCAAGGTTAGGCGATTACGTGCCGCCTGGCAGTGTGCTTGAAACCCTGGAAGGACAGCTCCCTTACTTTTTTATCGCTAACATTCTACTCGCGCCACTGGTCGAGGAACTATGGTTTCGCGGCGCACTTTATAGTGCACTGTCGCCATTAGGTCCGGGGCTGAGTATTTTGCTGACCAGTATTGCGTTTGGGTTATTTCATTGGCCTGGCGGCGCTTGGTACATGCTGTTGACGGGTGGGCTGCTAGGGAGTGTGCTGGGTTGGTTGCGACTCGAGCAGGCAGGACTTTTGGCACCCTATGCGGCCCACCTGACGCTTAATATAATCGAGTTTTACGTTCTAGCTCGCCGCAACCGGAAGGCGAAGCGTACCACCTTTCTTAAATATTCTAAGGAGTCCCTAAAATGACCACTATTTTTTCTTTGAGTAGCTTTCTCGTCTTACCCTTTTGGTTTTTGATGATTGTCTTGCCCACTTGGAAATGGACGCGGAGAATCTTATCCTCCCCCTGGATTATCGCTCCTGCGGCTGCACTATATGTCGCTTTGGTTTTGCCGGGGATACTAGAGATTCTGCCTTCGGTCATGAATCCAGAACTTGACCCTATCGCAGCCTCACTCGGCACACCTGCTGGCGCAACGATTGCCTGGGTTCACTTTTTAGCCTTTGACTTGCTTGCGGGTCGCTGGGCTTATTTGGACTCACGTGAGCGCGGTGTTTCGCCGTGGCTCATGGCTCCAGTGCTGTTTTTTATCTTGATGCTTGGTCCGTTGGGATTTTTGCTTTACTTGCTCACGCGAACCTTTACCCCGAGAAAGATGCAAGCCGGATGAGCGATTAGTCAAGACCGGACCGCATAAAGGCTAGCCCTTGCCGAACAAACTCACTACCGTCCGGGCAAACATTATGAAACATGCCCCGCTTAAAAGCAAAGTCGCCAACCGTAGAGTTATACGTTTCAAATAAGATGTAGCCGTCGAACCCAGTTTCTTTTAGTGCAGAAAAAACATCACGCCAGGGCACCAGGTCGCCGCCCGGCACCCCTCTATCGCTACCGCAAGCGTGCAGGCTGAAAAGCCTGTCACCTACGGTGCGAATAGCCCCTGCATAATCTCTGATTTCTGTCACGAGGTGATAGGTGTCAAGCAGTGCGTAGAGATTGGCGTGGTCGGCAAGATTGATGAGCCTCATAAGTTGCGCCGCATTGTTAACCAAGTGGGTGCGAAAGTGGCTCATGGGCTCCAAAACAATTTTCACGCCCTGCTGTTCACCGTAGTCGGCAAGTTCGTGTAAGCCTTCGGCTGTCCGGGCATACTCACCCTCAGGAGAACGCCGCCGTTTGATGGTGCCAGGGTGACCGTAGAGTGCGCCGCAGTAAGCAACCGCGCCCAGTGCAGCGGCAACATCCACCTGCTTTTTATGCCAGGCTAGTCCCAATTTTCGCTGTTCGGACTCATCGGCGTTCAGGTCACATTCGCTAGGCCACGCGCCACCTGGACCGACAGATAGGGTGATGCCCAGGTCTTGTGCTTTTCTCTTAGTAAGTTTAGGGGTAAAACTAATGTCATCGCCAACCGAAACCTCAAAATAACCGAGCCCAAGCCTTTGAACGGTCTCGAGAACATCCAGCTGACTATCATCCCAAGTGTCGGTGAATAAATAACAGTGTGCGCCGTAAATCATGCTCAGTACCTCATTTCGAGCGTAGCATAGGCTGCCAGCTCGCAGTTTTCCAGTCGAAGCTCTCGAGCGCCGAGAATTTTTTCTTGTAGTCGTAGTGCGAACTCTCTTTATAAGCGTAGCCGTGATAGTAAAAACGTTTGCCCAGAGTGCGTGACTGCCTGATAGAGCAGAGCACCATGAAAATGCCTAGGCTACGACTCGAGAACTTAGGATCAAAGCACTGGTAGATGCTCGAGGTCGCCTGTTCCCCTATATCCAGATAACTCACGCCGATAAGTGTGTCATGCAGGTACACACTCAGGGTTAAACACGGACACGGAACGCTAGAGGGTGCTTCAGATATAAAGGTGTAAATAGAATCAGGCACGTTATCTTTAAATCTTCGCTTATGTTTTTCAAACAGCACTTCGACATCAGCGGAAACAAAGGCAGGCGAAAAGCAAACGCGCAGGTCATTGTTCTTTTTGAGAACACGCTCCTGGCTCTGACTTTTTTTGAACCTTTTCAGCTCGATACGCAGCGGCGTGACGTGGTGGGGTTTTTGTGCGTGCACGGTGCGAGCGTAGCGGTAAAAGTAAGTGCCAAAGTGCCGCCAGCCGTTGGCCCAGAGCCAATCCATCTGCGCCCCCGTTACGCTGTCATGGAAAAAGTATTCGTTCATGTAAAGTACGCTCTAGCCATGTCGATAAGCTCGAGTTTCTGCTCAATTTGAGGATGGGCAGGGAGCTTGCTCAAGCAGTGACGCTGATGCTGTAATTCAGCTAAAAGAAGCGGGTGCTGCGCTTTTAAAAGTAAAGGTCCGTACCGTAGCGCGGCGGTTTTAGGGACACCATGATAGGCCGCGTCATTTCCCTCAGCTTTTACAAACGCGAGAACGTTATAGCGCCAAAATCCCTGCACTATGTCTTCATGTTTGAGGTGAAAGCCGCTCTCTGAGGCCCACACTCTGAGCGGTTCCGCGGTGTCATTAGACTGCAAAACAACTTTGGGTGGTACGCGCTCGGGGTGCTTCGCTAAAATCTTGGCGATACGCAACGCACCTAAACCACAGAGGCTGAGGCTGTCGACCTCACCTTTTTGAACGGGCTCGAGGCCGTCGCCTAAACGCACCTCGGCACAGTAGGACTCGAGCGCTTTTTGCGAGCGTTTAAACGGCGATAAGTTTTTCTCTATAACAAAAGCTTTTTGAATGCGCCCTGATTGTAATAAATAAAGGGGCAAATGGGCGTGGTCGGAGCCGATATCTAAATGAATAGGAGCGTTTATAAGGTCAGCGACAGTTTGTAAACGAGTTTCTAAACGCACGCTACCAAGTTTACCCAAACTCAAGCCCAGCTTTGTAGCTCGAGGCTATTGCCCTCATGGCCGGCAACGTAAACAAAGGTTATTATGCCCGCACTATAAACCTCATATGTGACAAATTCCCCAAGGCGTTACCACCGTGCTGGCGAACTTTGGCTAAGCTTGTCTTAACGTCGCTGACTTTGAAAAAATGATACTAATGCTAAAGAGGGACGTAGCCTTCTGTGATGGACGCTAATCCTTTGCCAAATAAAACGTGTTACTCTTTTTGCTTAAGTAAGGCTCGAGACTTGCTTTAACCTAATCTTTTTGCACTCGAGCTTTATCAATCAATTAAAATTAAAATCAGTTTGGGCAGCCTGATTTGCAAGGAGACACTGTATGAAAAAGATTGCCGCATTGGTCCTACTGCTATTTGTAACGCTCATCGCATGTTCTCCGCGTACCGTTCCAGCAAGTGAGCCCCTTTTTTATAAAGCCAGTTCAGATGAGCTTTTTGCCGCTGTGGTTCAGGCTATCTCAACCTCGCCTGGGCTTGATAACTCGAGTGGATGGATGATTACCCAAAGTGACGCTGCGGGCGGCTTTGTCAGGGCAGAAACCACCGTAACGGAGCGCGGGCTGTTCGGCTCGAGTCGCAAGGATGAATCTATAAGCGTAGTGGTATCTGCGAGCGGTGAGGCTAGAACACAGGTGGTGATTCAGGAAAGTGAAGGCGCAAAATCCTTAGCTGGGCGCGTCAGGAGTGAGCTTGATTTGAAATTCAACCGAGCATGAATGAGAGTAGATTTTGACGCACGCTACTGCCTCACAAACTAAAAAGGAATATTTACGCCTCCCCGAAGCACAAAAGCTAGAGGCAAGCCTGACCGCCAGATATCAGGTGAAAGTAAAATATCGGCTTCTAACTCTGTAAATAAGTCGACAGAGTCAAGTTCAATGTTAATGCCACCCAAGGCATTTATAACAGGTACAACAGCCCTACCAACAACGTCCCCGCCGGTGTTTGTCGCGAACACTACACCTACACCGCCCCCACCATAATAGTTCAGGTTCGTGTTGGGACGTGGAGGTGCGTCGTAAATGACCTCAGCCGTAAAGGCATATAAATAAGGGAAGAGGTCTAAACCTAGCCTCAAGTCAACATTGTCAGCTATCAAGTCAGTAAATCCGTAGTGAGTATGCAAGACAGGCACAAAATAGATAAAGCCGAGACCGATGCCGATGTAATCTTCTGATGATTCAGGTTCGACAATTCTAACAACTTCTGCTTGAGCAAAGCTCAAAGACCCTAATCCTATGAGTGAAATTCCGAGAAACAAGTGCCAAAACTTCATGAACCCCATGTTAAGCTCCTAACCTGTCGTATAAGTACGCCCCAAAATCATCATAATACCTACATATAGGAAATACCATTTATAAAAAGGGCGGCCCTGAGGCCGCCTATCGCTCTGACAACTCAGTTTAAAAGTGGTAGTTTACGCCAATCGTACTACCGCCGTAGTCACCAAAACCGTAAGCATAACCCGCACCAAAGTAGAATGGGATTACGGCATTAAGCTCTAAAAAGAAGCCGATACTTTCACTAAAACGGTACTCGGCACCAGCAACACCATTGATACCTATACCTACTCTGCTGAAGCGGTAACGAAAGTCGAGCCCGCCGCCCGCATATATATTTACCGGAACGTCTTCAATACGCAAGATATCAAAGAGTGCTTCCGCACCTATAGCTGCACCACTGTAACGACTCGA
>ENA-ORXM01004186-ORXM01004186.1-marine-metagenome-genome-assembly--contig:-NODE-4186-length-13060-cov-3.401756_pt1 | contig 13060 bp, 12 predicted proteins | sample MGYA00237867_ERZ511480 | MGnify/ENA primary metagenome ERZ511480 (study PRJEB26309, sample SAMN06266103) | marine metagenome | isolation source: Algal blade | place: United Kingdom:Sidmouth, United... | reverse complement strand
GATAAATCACTTTTGTTAAAATTCCCTTTCCAGTCAACAAGGTATCAGGATTATAGGTCACATTATGATTATTATCATCAATGACAAGATAATCATCATTATTTGCTCCATTGTAATATCCCCAAGCATCTCTTTTAGTAGAGCCTCTACAAAATACTTGGTTGCTTTCGTATTCAAATTCATAGGCCGGATGAGTTTCAGAACCATATTGTTCTTGTACTTCCAAAAGCCTCAATCTTTTTTGAGTATTTGAATTAAACTGACCATAATATATCGGTGTTTGATCGAGTGCTGTATAGTAATCGTAGGTGAAGTTGAATCGTTTAATCTCTATGCCATTTGTTGTGTGAACTACTGAAGATAATTTCTCAGACGATGAATGATCGAGCCTACTGCTATAATTAAAATTGATTTCTTGATTAGAAGTTGAAATTTTAGAGATCAACTTTTCATTCCCAGAATTTTCTGTCCAACCAGCTATTCGAACACGATTTGCGTTGGGACTGTCTCCAATTCTTGAAGGTGAAATGGTATGATAGCTTAGATAATTAGTCAAATAATCAAATTCGATGGTGTTACCATTAAAATCTTCGAGTTTCCTCAGATACCACGTATTAAAATTTGCATCATTTGGGGTGTTGGTGGGTGGGTTTGAGTAACCCTCATTTTCGTAAGATGTGTAATTAGAAGCAAATGTGTAATCCCTATAGTTGTACTGGGAATCGACATCGCCAAAATGCGCTTTTGAACCGTCAGGGGCTGTCAAAGTGAAATTTTTTATTTTATAATTTTCCGCTTCGAATGAAATTTTAATGTCGGACTTACTGAGAATAATTGGTTGTAAGGTTTCTTGGCTGAAGTAAAATTTTCCAGAATGTCCTAAAAACGAAAAAGTGAATAAATCGGGTTGTAAATCTAAGAAACCATTGATTTCAGCACTTTCAGTAGAGTTCCAATGTGGACCATGGGAGCCCTGTTGATTGTATTCTTCCACTACATCTTTGATACTTGGATTAGCCCCTAGGTAATAATCTTCATCAGGTTTTGTTCGCACTTGTCTGGTAATAATCCCTCCATAACTTAATGTCCACCCTAGACCTACGCTAGTTGCCATTTGATCTGCTTGTATGCCACGTGCGTTATACGAAATAGCGACGTTTACACCCAAGTGGCCCTCTCTTATACCACCTAAAGGAACTCCAATATTTGGGAGGCCAGAGGCTGTTGGAGAATCAATCTGATAGTATGCTCCTAAACTTGCAGCTTCTGGAGTAGGGGGAATAATAGTAGGTGGCGCAACAGGTTCAGCTTCAGACTGAGAAAAGATTTGATTGGGCGTAACAAAAAGCAATAGAACTAAAAATAATCTCATACGAAAAAAGTAAAGTAAAAAATAGATTGAAGAATTTATTAAAGCTTCATTTCACAATAAAAGTAAAAACTTTACACTTTCTAACGAAATCGATTACGTGTAAACGTTACACTTTAATTGAATCTCTTAGTTAATCTATGTTGACAATAGTAAAGGGTAAGCCTCTTCGAAAGAGGTTTGTTGACTTGTCAACATTTGTAGAACTCTGTCTCGAAGCGTTTCAATGTTTCTTTCTTTGAAAAACTCACCTAGGCTATGCTGATTGTTATGAATGGCACCAACAAGTGACGAGTCAATCGGGAGAACTTCAAACACAGCTTGTCTGCCTGAGTAACCTGTGAAATAGCAATTTTCACAACCTACAGCTCTAGAGAGATGAGCTAATTTTATGTCCAAGTCTTTCAATTGTGAAAATTTTGATTCATCAGTATCTGGAACTTTACAATTTGTACACAGCGTTCGTATCAACCGCTGTGCTGCGGACACATTGAGTGTATTGGCTATTAAGAATGGAGGAACGTCCATATCAATTAACCGACTAACTGTACCCCAGGCTGAATTTGTATGAATTGTGGATAAAACTAAATGCCCAGTTAAGGCTAATCGGATGGCCATTTGAGCCGTTTCTTGATCGCGGATTTCCCCTAACATGATGATATTTGGGTCTTGCCGAAGAAACGAACGCATTGCCTTTGAAAAGGTAAGCCCAATTGATTCTTTGACTTGCACTTGATTAACGCCACGCAAAGTATATTCAATGGGGTCTTCAATGGTGAGTATGTTCTTATCATCACTGTTGAGCATTTTAAGAGTGCTGTATAATGTTGTGGTCTTCCCTGAGCCCGTTGGCCCACTTATTAAAATGATACCGTTTTGCTTCTGAACAGCTTTCCAATACGTTTCGTGCTGGTTTTTGGTTAATCCTATGGTTGCTAATTCAACGTGCATGTTATCTGTTCTAAGTAACCGCATGACAACTTTTTCACCATAAAATGTAGGAATAATAGACACCCTGACATCAAAAGACTTTCCGGTATTGTCAATAAAAATGCGCCCATCTTGTGGTAAGCGTTTTTCGGAAATATCTAAGTTCGCTTTTATTTTAATACGATTCACCAAAGCAGGATAGTCTTGATATTGCAATTTGTGCCGCTCTATCAGCATGCCATCTTTTCTCATTCTTACCCGACAATCAGATTGGTAAATTTCGATATGGATATCGCTACTATTTAATGCTCTTGCCTCTTGAAATAAGTTGACCAAGAAATCATCTTCAGATGCGAATGTTGCATCCGAATGATTTTGATTGTTTGTTTTTGGGTAGTGTTTGAGCAAACTATTCTTTATAATTTCCGGAGAGATAGGGTATGTGTTTACGTTCTTTCCCAGAATGACTTGCAACTCTTTCTCAACCTCGCTTGTAGAAACAAGTTCCGATATCCAAAATAGTAAGTAATTGTCTTCAATCTGTTTCGGTATAATCGAATAGTGCCAAGCTTGCTCAGTAGTTACAATTGACTTGAGTAGGGTGTCAAGTTCTAAAAGTTCTGTTTTCTCATTGACCATCTGGGCTAAACAAATTTTGTAATTAAAAAAGGTATAAATGTTACTGCTAAATAGCTCACAAAGGGAATATTTTGTTTGTGATTCATGAGGTGACTTCCGACCAGTGCGAAAATCGCAGATAGCAAGATGAACAGGACATAGTTTTTTGGTGTTAGTGCAGGTATTGTAGCAAAGAGGAAGAATGTATCACCAAGCCCGAATACCTGATGCAAGGATAAGCCATGCCTAAATTTAGAAAACATAACTAGCGCCAAGACATGAACGGCTAATACGCAAGCATTTACAAGACTATTATGAAAAAAGGTTTGTCTATCATTTAGAAAAGAAGAAAGACCCAAACAAAGAAGAAGAAAAAGGACCATGTCAGTTCGAATGGAGCGATTTTTCCAATCTTGTAAACATAGCAGAATCAACAACAACATGCTGATACCGATAAGTGTGGTTATCAGACTAGTCTTTGACAACTTCTTTCAAGTTTTTGTTTTCGTCGATTGTCCATACATTCAAATTTCCATCCTTATCAAAATCTTTAACAGCCGTAGCCGTAGCAACAAAGCTATTTTCTCCTGCTTCACCAATGGAAAAGTCATAGTTATTGTTTGACTCGCCAGATTGTTCCATTTCAAATCCAATTTCGTCCATTGAAGTGGAGTAATTTAAATGTTGCATATAATAAGCTTTTTCCAACGCATAGATAGTTTTCAGACCCTGTTGGGCTTCAACACTCCTCGCTTTATTTACGAGAGGCATTAAGTTAGGTAATGCAATTAAAACAAGAATGCCAACGATAATCAAAACTACCAGTAACTCTGAAAGCGTAAAGGCTTTAAGGTTTTTTTTCATGTTTCATTTTTGATAAAGTTAATTAGAAATTAGACTATATCCCAAAATTTGTGCTCAACTCAAAGATTGGCAAATAAAGAGCAACAAGTATGAATCCGACAACCACACCAAGAAATAAAATAAGAGCCGGTTCTAAAATGGAGTTAATCAATGAAGTTTGGTGTTCGACTTCATTTGCATATTGTTCAGATAACTGGTTAAACAAATAAGGCAATTGGTTTGAAGTTTCACCTACTTTAACCATAGATATGAACTTACTATCAAAAAGATGGAAGGAGACTAAGCTTTCGTGTAGTGATCGTCCGTTCATAATATTTTGCGCTACTCCAGTCAAATATTCTTGAATTGTGATTCTGCCAATCATTTTTTGAGTGAACTCAATTGCAGAAAGCAAGGGCACACCAGAACCAAGTAACAATGACATGGAACGAGAAAATCTTGCCAAATAGATTTTTTTGAAGATTGTGCCAAAAACGGGCATGCGGAACAGAAACCGATCACTCACTCGCTTTAGCCATTTATTATTTTTGAAAGTCGCAATCAGGAATCCGCCAGTTAAAAGAAATGAGAAAATGAACAGTCCATATTGCTGGAGGACATCAGAAATAGCTAATACAAGCTGTGATATTTTAGGTAATTCCCCTCCAAACTGCTTGTACACGTTTGAAAACATAGGAACCATAAACCTTAACATAAATGCAACAGCAACAATGGCAGTACAAGTTACTACAAAAGGATAACTCAAAGCGCTAACTATTTTACGTTTTTGGATGATTTTACGTTTAAAAAACTCATGTAATTCTGAGCATATTTCTATGAGCCTACCTGTTTCTTCACCGATTTGTATAGAAAACGATTCATAATTTGTGAATTGTTCACTCTTTCGCAAGGCAAGAGAAAATGAAGAGCCATTTATTAAATCTGTTCGGATTGTTTTGAGGATTGATTGTCTGGTTGAATTTGAGAATTGTTGAGAAATAATCGACAGGCTCTCAATAATATCGACACCAGCGTTTAATAGAATTGATAGTTCACCATAGAGTGTTTCTTTATGTTTGTCTTTAAATCTAGTTTTTACAAGAGAAATATCGCGGTTCAGAAGATCAATAAATTGAACCTTAGGTGCCTGTCTCTCTTGAGTAGGCAGATTTAGTTTCTCTATATAGGTTTTCTCATCTATCACTGTAAACTATTTTCTAATAGAGTGAATTGATCATACTCTTTATGGAAGGTCCATTGTATAGTTTTCTGATTGGCTTGTAAAATATACAGTTTCAGAGTTTTAACCAAATTTTCTTGAACTTCAATTTCCATATACTCAATTGCCGCATCGTAGGTAGTCAATTCGCCAGATATTTGATTATCGAACGTGATGATTGAATCTTGAACAATAACATGAATTGGATCTTTGCCTGAAAATAAAAAGCCGTTCATCGTTTTCTCGATTGTTTTAGCTCGCAGAAATTCAGATTGGAAGCGTGACTTGCAAAATTGTTGGGCTTGGCTTTCTTCAACATGTTGATCAAAACCCACGAGGTAACTTTGGTTACTATTAATTAGTAAAAAACCTAAGTAAATCACTAAGGAGGTAATCACTAACACAGCGAGAACTTCTAGAATCGTAAAGGCTGATATGCTAGTTTTTCGTTTCAACTAAGTAAGTTTTTGAATATATCGGAACTTGTTGATCCCAAACTTGAATTTCCATTTTTTGAAAGGCCGAGTTTAGATTCATTGCTTTGAAATTGATGTCAAGTTCAAACCCATTCGATGTAACAGTTCTGTCTATGAAAAGCTCTTGTGCTTTGGTTTGGTAAAATAAACTATCAGCAAGTTGTTCTAATCTTTGATGTGACCTTTTGGTTTCGAAATTTGTCAACTTAGTCAATAATATAAGACTTGCGCCTAATACGAATGAAATAAGGATGAGAGCAACCAGAGCTTCAATGAGAGTTGCTCCTGAAAGTCTGTTTTTTATTCTAGCCATTTTATTGTTTCTCGTGATTGCAGGAGATTGGTTTTCAGACCAGACAGATTTATATAATGTGACCGAGAATTTCTATCAATTGTGGCATTGAAAAGATAATTCCGGTACAAGGTTGAGGGAGTTTTCAAATAAAAAGACTGAATAAAAGCATTACCATACACCGTCCCTTTCAATTCCGTTTTGGCCATGCTGTAAAGTTGTCCATGAATCATAGCACCATCCGAAATTTCAGTTGTTGACAATGGGTTTCGTGTGCTATGAATGACCAGTCCTTCTAGTAGGCTGCCTGGTGCAAAATGTAAGCTACTCGTGTCTGTACTTTCCATAATAATTGTTGATGGAAATTGTAGTTCTGCATCTGCACCTATGGTAACTGAATGTAAAGCAAATAACTGACCTATTAGAATGCTTCTTTCTTCAATATTGATTTCATTTGCAACCAAAATGGCATCCTGTATCTGAGAATTAGACAGTACAGTGATTTTCGGGGCAACGATGAGTACCTTTCCATTCAGATTTGAAGATATAAGGATGTGAGAATCAGATGTTATGAGTTTTGTTTCGTTAAAAAAAGAATTATTAATAGTTTGATTCAAGGCTTGGCTCGGCTTTTCAAGATTTCTAACTGGAATCAAAGACAATAACTTTGTGGCCTCAGTTTGAATTTGTTGCGCTATTTCTGGTAACTGTTTTGAAGTAATTGTGAGCAACCCATCAACTAACTGGTCACCTTGGAAACCATTGCGGCCAACATTTCCTCTTTTTATCCCTTTTTGGGACGTTACGACATTGCCAACTAGGTTAGTATTTCCAGCAACTGCCAAGGGGCTATTTTGGTCTCCAACCCAAAGAGCGGTTGAATCCCATTTATTTGGCTGAGTTAGAAAGCCCACTTTTCGTAGATGACTCTGTTGCATTTCAACTTTTAACAGCTGTAGTGCGCCCCATGGTTCGCTAGCGATTAACACTGTATCACGCTCTAAGATTACTGATTCGGTTTTGCCAGTACTAAATTTCGTGCCAGAGTGAGCACCTACAGCCCAAGCTTCATGTAGATGTCTGATTTGAGTATTGTTCAAACTCAATCTGTTATCGATTGCTTTGTGAAATTCAAACAATTGTAGAAGCCCAGTCATGAATACCGAGCATAGAATGATAATTACCAAGGCGAAATAGATAGAGGAAGCCTTCAGTTTAGGTACTTGTTTATTCGACAACAACACTGTCAACATTTTCAATTCCACCTTCTTCCATTTGCTCATTCTTCGCTGTGCCTACATCTTCCACAAATTTTGGAAGCTTGAGTTTACCAGCCTTTCCTCTCGTCCAACGCTGGGTGTACAGTTGTTCACCTTTCTCGCTCCAATGAAACCATTTTCCTGTTTTCAATCCATAATTAAACAAACCTTTGATTGCAAGCTGACCACTTTCATAAAACTCCTCATAAGGACCATGCAATAGTTTGCCACTGTAATTTGCATTGGTTTCAATGATTGTGTCTTGCACTAACCAGTGATATTTCTTACGTAAAAGTAATTTATCCTCGGGCGTGAAATAAAAGGCAGAAACTTTCGCTATATTATTGCCACGTTGAATTTCGGTGACGTAGGTGTCTGTCTGAAATTCAAATGGCGTTATTCGATCTTGACTTGCACAAGCAACGATCAAGAATAACATACTACTGTAGAATAAAAGTCTGTGTTTCACCTTGATAGTATAATTTAATCGAGTCATCATATAATTGCATTATCCGCAAGCCATCTTGGATGGCATTTCGTTCAACCATTTGTGTTTCACCATCAATGGATAATAAAACCGTTTCATTGGTCAGGTAATTTTTGTCACTTACACCAAGATACTCAATATTTGGCCATTCAACAACGGTCTCTTCAACTACTTGGTCTTCAGTAGATGGAATGTCTTCAAGCACATTTCTACGAGTTAATCTAGAAGTTATTCGTGAGGTCGCACTTCTAACTTTGGTAGTAGAAGGCTTTATTGTGAATGGAGACGGATAATCTAATAGAAGTGTAAAATTTTCATCAGAGAATGTTTCCTCCGTAATTTTGTCATTCGAATAGATAGGAAAAGAATCTTTCTTTTGGAGCGAAGTCAACATTCGAATTCCAACTACTCCCCAAACAATGGCTGCAACTCCCATTAAAATATATACATTTTGCCGTTTCTTCACCTCTATCTAACTTCAATTGATTCTAAAACTCCTTGACTGAAAATTTGTTTCATATCCAAAATTGCGACCTCTGACACGCCACTCATAAATGCCTGGTGACAAAGTCAATTCAAGTCTGTTGATAACAGTATGTAAACTGTCAACGTGTTGTAATGTGGTATCAACCACAAATTGGTCAACTTGTGCGAAAGAGGGTCTAACCAACTGAAAATCATAACGGTCTGCATCTTCAATTTCGTCCCACCAAAATAATACTTCTCCAACATTAAGTTCAGCACTCTGTTCTGGTGATAACAACTTTATTTCTTCTTCTTCGATGTCTTCAATGAATTGATCGCACCCACAAATAAAGAATAAACTACTGAGAAGAATCGAGTAAGTAAAGGGTGGCCCTAAGATTTTTTTCTTTAGTTCTTCTGTTTTCATGGATAAAAAGTCTTAAATGGTTTATGTTGCGTAGTTTCTTTTCCTGTTCAATAAAGTGAACAAAACTTAAAATTGATTCATAACTGCCCTGCACTTCAACTGGTTGGTAATTTACGGAATAATTCCCTAGAGAAACACGTTGGCTTTCTTCAAAATTAGTAATTACAAGACTTTGTTCTTGAGCAAACGTTGTCAGCTCAGTTAAAAGACTTTCATTTGATTTTCGCTGTTGCGATGAAGTTTGCGCAAGCGTTAGTTGAGTTCCAAGCGACACTAGGTCAACGTCAGCAGATTTTGCTAGCTCAATATCTTTTCTCAGAAGATTGTTTTGCTGGAAAACTTGTATTGTTTTAGAAATTGCAAATTGCCAAGCACATAAACTCAAAACAAAAGTTAACCCAACCAATACCCAGAACTTTGTTTTTTCCGTCATGATTTCAACTTCAAACGTAACTCAAATTCGCCATTACCATCTCGGTTCTCCTGCAAGCTTGTCACCTCTACTGCATTCACCCAATCGTAATTCCTAATTTTTTTGATCCAATTGTTAAGAAACCGACTATTATCTGTTTTACCAACAATCACAATTTGATCATTGAAGAACGTGAGCTCATCTTCATCATTAATTGGAAATAAGTTCGCTTCTAACACTTCAATCTCAAGAGGTTTTACTGCCATTATTCTATCGCAAAAAAATGAGGTTTTGGATGTTGAAAGCCACGGATTTTCTTTAAGTAATAGTACACGTTCTTCATGTTGCAAGTTGTAGGCTTTCAATACCGTGATTTGATCTTCATACATTGAATTCTCTGCAATTAATTCAGCATGTTGACTGCGCTGTTGTGTAAACACCAGAAAGTTTACAAGCAGAATACAAAGCAAAAGTACCGCAGCTGATTTTGCAAGCTTTTCTGTCCAATGGGAAAACTTTTTTGATGCGGCAATTTCTGCCTCATTGTCATAAGAAATCGATTCTATCTGCTGGCTCGGAAACAAAGACAATAGTGCTGCAGAAACTGATAAAACCTCGCTAGAATCTATTAGTCTATCAAAGAGTGAGACTTGAGAAAGTGGTTGCTCATTTAGTTCAAAATGTGTTATGAGTTGTTGATCAATTTTGTGAAGATGAGAAGTAGTGCAGATAAGCTTTTGCTCAATCAGTGGCAAGAGTGAACCTAAGATGTTTGGACCAATAAATATTGCCTCTGGAAATATTTTATTAGCGCGAAGGCATTCGACAATTTCATCTACACCATTCTTTCTAACAATAGACACGTGTGTAGTCGCTTGAGCGCCATTGATTTGCTGAATATAGAATTTTTCTGATTTTTCTGTAGGTAGAATTGCATTAAACTGTTCTTGTGTTGAAATGTTTTGTCCATGTTCAAGGGTTTTTGAAAGTACCTGTTTTGTATTCACAGTAATTGTGAGGCGTTTGCTGTTCTTAATGTGCTCAGCAAACTGATTCCATGTTCCCTCAAGCTCATGAATAGAGTGGATAGAAAACTCTCTGCCTTTTTTAATTATGCGACAAACTGTGGCATGCACAGATTCACTGTTAAATTTATGTAATTCAACACCAGTGTAGTACCTGTTGTCAAACCCAAGCATTAATAAACAATTGAAGGTCGAATAAACACAATTTGCTTTTCTTTGCTTTTTGTTTTGTTTCTGTTGCCAAATAGCCATTTTATAACAGGTACTCTGGCTAAAAAAGGGACGCCTTCACCCGTATCGCTTTTTTCTTCTCTTTCTATACCACCCAACACAATCATTTCTTGATCTTTAACACGAATTAAAGACGTGAATGTTCGGTCATCTGTTGGTGGTGGTGCTTGCAAATCTAAGCGCCCATTTAGATCAAACTGTGACTCAGAAAACTCAATGGTCAGTGTCACAAATTCGTCGCCAGAAACCATTGGGCGAATTTTCAGTGATGTATTTGCGTCAATAGGTAGATATTGCCGGTTTTCAATAATTTGCACTCCATTAATGGAAGGTATGGAAGTCACTTGCTCATTGATATAGTATTCCCGTTCACCAAACGTAAATTCAGCTACATGACTGTTGAGCGTAGAGAGCCTTGTAGTGTTCCGAATTTTGATGTTTTCATTATTTTCAAGGGCAACCAAACCTGCAAAAAAATTGGGACCAACTCTGCCTAGGTTAATTGAACCTATACCCTCAAGAATATTTAAGAGTGAATTAATAGAATTTGCGCCTAACGCAAACCCGCCATTAAACAGGTCTCCTTGTGTTTGGGTTGGTTGTGTGCCAATTCCAGCTGATCGAACGCCAGCGGTCACATTATGCCCTTTGCGAACATCAACAACAATTAGTTCTAAAAGCACAAGGGGCACACGTTTGTCCAATTGAGTTAGTAAGAATTTTACATCTTCAACCGCACTCTTCGGCCCAGAAAGTAATACTGAATTATACTCGGGTATTGAGGTCATATTTACACCGCTAAAGTCAATATTTGTTACCGGTGAGTCATTAAAATATGAGATTGATGATCTATTTCCATTGATTTGAGGATTTTGATTGCCGAAAATTTGTGGCTGGAAGTTATTTTGATTGTTACTCAGTTGCTGATTTCTATTATTTGAATTGTTATTTCTAGAAACACCTCCAGCGTTAATTTGCTGTGTTTTGTTGGAAAGAATCCCTAGCAATGGATCAACAGATCGTTCTTGAAACTGAAAGAGGTGAATGTCATTAACCATGATGTTCTCTCGTTGCGAAAACACATAAATGCCATTCTTCTTCGTATAACTAAATTCAGTAGCGTCTAATACTCGAGTTAAATATTCATCGAGAGTAATATTATCAGCCTTTATCGTTGCCTCACCAACCAACTCTGCAAGAAAAACATAGTCAATGCCGTACTCATCTGCTATAGGCTTTATCAAGTCTAAAATAGGAGTTTTGGTTGCTTCAATCGTGATGAGTTTTTCACCTTTAGGGCTTTCACCAAATTGGTAGTTGAATGTGACGCCAAGCGATTTTGGTCTGTAAGGTGGTAATGGTTGGTTTAGCTGTCCGATATTTTCTTGCACAGTTTGATCTTGGTTTGGCGTTGTAAGAATAAAAGTGCCATCTCCCATTTCTTCGCTTACTAAACCGTTACTGTAAGCTAAATTGCCTATTGCTTCCCTAAATGGTAAATCTTTCACATAACCAGAAATTAGTTGACCTCGAATTCCTTGTTGTAGAATAATATTTTTGTTCGACTGATCGGTAATTGACTTAATAACTGTTGACAAAGTATCTAGTTCCAAGTCATACGAAAGAGCATCATTAAAGCCATTGTAACTAACAGAATAAATTTTAGGGGCTGGAATATCATTCTCGGGATCGGCTTGGGTGAGATAAATAATCGAGCCTGTAATCGTTGCATCTAAATCAAATCGTTTTACTAAATGCATAATAATATGGACGGGCTCTTCATCGCTAAAATGTGCAGCTACTTCATATGGTAAACTCGGATCAACACTAATATTGATTTCAGCTGTTTTAGCAAGTAGGCGCACATAATCTTGAATAGAAATCGACTTCGTACTAATGTTCACATCAGCGATTAAATCAGGATCTTCAGCAGATAGAAGGCGTAGTTGCTGCTCAATTGCGCTAATTCTCTGTTCCTCAGTAGATTGTCCAACCAAATAGAGAGGTGTACAGACCAAAAATGCTATGATGATGGTAAAGTGTTTCAAAAATAACTTTATTTTCAAATGTAAGAGAAAATTGGTTATGAACATTATTTGAATATGAATACTGTTCCTTAACTCATCCGGATCATTTAATTTCGATTTTTTTACCAAATCAGTGGTGAAATCCAAAAAGTCATACCTCTATTTCTTTTTGTGAGTAAAACATGTGCCAACCGCACTTGTTTTCTTTGTTTTCCTTTTCTGTCTAAATTGATAATCTACTCAATAATCTTTTAGTCAGAGTTTAGTTTATGCCTTCGAAAAACACATTTTATGATAAGTTTATTTTTACTTATATTTAAGCAACAATAGTAAGCAAAACAATTTTTGCTTACAGAAAATTTTTCTTTATGATCAAAAATTGTTTAATTCTTCTTATGGGTATGGTCTCTTCTTGGACATGTTTCTCCCAGTCTCTAATGCCTGAACATGCTGAAATAATCCCAAGCTCTCCTAGTGCTGAACAATTTAAAAAACAGGTAAATTATCCAATATCTCTCTATACTGGCTTGTCAAACGTTCAAGAAAATTTAATGTCAATAAGAACTAGGGATTTGAACATAAATATTGATTTAAATTATCATAATACAGGATTACGAGTCACTGAAATTGCTCCTGCTACTGGACTCGGTTGGGGGTTATCTGATTTTGCCTCAATTCACAGACAAGTGAGAGGATTGCCAGACGAAGGTCTTCACGGATATTTATCTACAGCAGACACTTTAAAATCTTACATTAATAACTGCGTCAATTTCAGCAACTCTTCCTTTAGCGACTTTTGTCAAGAGCAAGCAAACAATCTCAATTTGGGGATGCTCGATACAGAACCTGATATTTTTACATTTCAAACGTTGAATAGTTCTGGTCGATTCGTCTTTTCGCCCTCTGGTGTAATTCATCTACTTGATAACTTTCATACCAAAGTAGAAGGAACTATCACTGGTGGATTTACAATAACTGAG
>ENA-ORXM01004183-ORXM01004183.1-marine-metagenome-genome-assembly--contig:-NODE-4183-length-13067-cov-3.969592_pt1 | contig 13067 bp, 10 predicted proteins | sample MGYA00237867_ERZ511480 | MGnify/ENA primary metagenome ERZ511480 (study PRJEB26309, sample SAMN06266103) | marine metagenome | isolation source: Algal blade | place: United Kingdom:Sidmouth, United... | reverse complement strand
CTCGTCTTCATCAAATAGCTTGGCTCTACTCTTTCCGATGTTAAAGATTTGGCTTCCGCCACCCATACCACCGGCACCCATTCGTTTAAATAAGTAAATCCAAAACCCGATAAGGAGCAAGGGCAAAATCATCCAGCTTAACCAACTTAATGGGCCTTGTCTTGATTGTTTATCAAATTCAATTTTTTGATCAACTGGTAAATCAGCTTGGGCACGGTCAACTTCTTCTTCAAAGTTTCCGATATCAAACACATCAAAGTGAAACTGAGGCCCACCTTGGCTTGTGAGCAAATTATCGCTAATATCATCGGCATATTTATCAGAAGCTAACACTTCATCTGTAAGATAAATTTCTACCTTTTCTTCGTTAACTAAAATAATTTTTTCTACCTCGCCATTTGGCACCATTTCTTGTAAAAACTTCGCCTTGCTAATTGGCTCAGTGTAAGAAGATGCGTTCATGAAAAAGAGAATGAGAATACCCAGACCGAGCATTCCATAAATCCAATAAGGATTGAATTTATTAACCTTTTTAGGTTCGCCTTTTTTATTCGGATTTTTTTCTTCGTTTGCCATTCATTCAGTAATTCAAATCACTATATTCAGTTATTGCAGCATCGCCCCATAAATCTTCAAGTCCAAATTGTTCTCTCACTGAAGGAACAAAAACGTGAACAACCACATTAAAAAAATCAACTAATGCCCACTCGCCAACACGCAAACCTTCTTTTCCAATTGCAAATTCATTTGCAACCTTCTTAGCATGGTCAACTACGTTTTCTGCAATTGCTGTAACCTGAGTAGGGCTGTTTCCCTGGCAAATAATGAAATAATCTGCGCTAGCTTCATCAATTTTTCGTAAATCTAGCCGAACGATGTCTTGTCCTTTTTTATCTTGTATTGCTTCTACGATAAGTTCAGATAACTTCGTGGAGGTTAAAGGGGAGTTGATTTCCTTTTGTCTTATCAAATTTCTATTTTAGTCGTTCGCAAAATTAATTCAATGTGAAGGAACAATTTCCCTCTACAAGCTTTATTGGTAAAGATAATTATCGTTTTTCGCAAATTACATCAACCAATAATTACGCTAGAGAGTTGATTGCAAACGACGAGCCAGTTCACGGAACAGTCATATTGGCAGACCAACAAACGGCTGGAAGAGGGCAAAGTGATAGACAATGGGTGAGCCAAGCAGGCAAGAACCTTCTCACCACCATTATTTTACATCAACAAAAGCCTGACGCGCTCTTACCATTTTACCTCAACAAATTGATTGCCTTAAGTATTGCTCAAACCGTGTCATCCCTTACTTCTGCTGAAGCACGTATTAAATGGCCCAATGATATTCTCCTAGAATCAGAAAAAGTGTGTGGTATATTGATTGAGAACATTTTACAACGGCAAAGTCAATATAGCATGATCGGAATTGGCTTAAATGTGAACCAACTCATCTTTCCAAAAGAGTTAAAACATGCTACAAGTATGCAGTTGGTTACAGGGCTGGAATATGAAATTTTACCCTTGGCTGAACAACTGTATTTCAATATCGAAAAAAATTACACGCTGCTAGAAAGAACGGCCTACAAACAAATTGATGAGATGTATCATCAATATTTATTTAAGCTGAATCAGCCTCAACTATTTGTGATAGACAACACACAAGTTGAAGGCGTTATTCGTGGAGTTAACAACCACGGACAATTGCAGGTAGAGTTAGATGGAAGAATTCGTTTGTTTCGAAACCAAGAGTTATCCTTTGTACTGTAGCAAATTATAATCAATAAGTTATCATAATGTATCTTCACAGTAACCAAAACACGCATTATGAAAATTGTTTTCGCTTGCTTTTTCTCGCTCGTTATTTTCTCTTGTGCTCCTGAAAATGAGAATGAGAAACTCACTGACGATGAACGAATTTATTCAAACCGAAATTTTTCTACCGTTGCCGCGCAACCTATGATTGTATATGACAAGTTGCACTTTGGTAATGGGTATAACTCAACGACTGGCCAAGAGCATTTCGGGATTATTGAATATGAAAATGTGGCAACAAATACAGAGGTGGTTGGCGGTGCGATGGGAAACAGCGGATCAGTTTCGATGGAGATACTAGAAGACAAAGAGAGCCTAAAGAAGTCGCTCAATGTAAATGCCAAAGTAGATTTAAACCTAAAATTGTACGGCGTAACCTCGAATAACACGGCCAAGGTTGATTTGTACAAAGAGACTAGTTTCGATAGCTTTTCACAAAATGCATTGCTTAAAGCCGAATATATAAACGAACCATTAGTCATTTTGAATGCCACTGTTAAAGAGCAATGGATTGAACTAGCTAAGAAAAACCCTGACGAGTTTCTGCGAACCTGCGGAGACATGTTTGTGAGCAAAATTTATACTGGCGGTAGTGTGTACACGCTGTTTAGTATGCAGAGTAGAGATCAACATCAAAAGGAACAAAATGAGTATTTCTTTGAAAGTATGAACTCATATTTAGGGAATCAATTTAATGTACAAGCAAAAACCACTGCCCTTGAAGAGAGCTCAAGTTCGGTAAAAAACACCAATACGATTGTGGTTACTGAAGGCGGCGGCAATACGCCAGAGTCTGCAGAGTTAGTTGATTTTATTAAGTATGCAAACGAGTTTAAAACACAGGTAACAACAGACTCAAGACCTGTTGTTTTGTTCGTAGAATTATCACCTTTTGAGAGTATTGCGGGCTTCCCAAAAACGGTTGACTTCAATAAAATTAGAGTGGGGCAAAAAGAATTTTTAGAAAGTGCAACCGATTATTACGATGACATTGATCATTCGCTTGAAACAGCTGAATTTGTAAAAGAAAATACTGCTTATTTTGATCCTGTTGATCTCGAAGAAGCAGACTCTGTTTTGGTGACTTACACGCAGCTCATTTCTGAGGCTAGGCTTTTGATAAATAGATGCCGTAGTGATTTTAATGATTGCGATATGGCGCTTGTAGCAAATGCCGTTGAGGATTTCATTGTCTACGATCCAGACATTGACTTCCCGAGTTTTATTGGTGATGAGAAGGCTTTACCAATTGAGCCAAGTACTGAATTTGTTGACCTTTTTCCGACCACTGGAGATGGTACAGAAGAAATGATGATTTCTATAGATGGTCGTGTTGAAGCGAGGATAGGTTCAAACAGCCAACCCAAATGCCTTGATGTATCTTACCATGAAGACCGAAACAACAGCGTTTATAAAGCCATGAAAATCAACAAATCTTGGTGGCGCACTGACTACGTTGATGCCGTAGAACTTTATTACCGACCGTATTATCAATTTCGTTATGTTGACCCAGATAACAACAATAATGTGTTGCGCACATTTAGGTGGAATGGCACGCCATTTAAAGCTGAACCAAATGTAAAAGTGCAAGTGCGGTTATTAAACCCAGCGAGCAAACTGCAATGGCGCTACGATTATGGTAACCAGAGTTATACAAACAGGTATGCAGACTTAGGAAAAAAACTAGAGCAGCAACTTGGCTATACGAGAAAACCAAAATATTCAAGCTTGAGAGGATGTGATGGTGGTGAGGCGCCAATAGCAACTATTTTTAATAAGAATGCTGAAAGAAAACAACCAGTAACACTTGGCAATAGCGATGAAGATCCGTTACAACCATCGGCACCTACGCCGACCATCGAAAATGGCTACTTAACCTATGAATATGAGTAATTAGAGCATTGATCGAATGTCACTTGACCAACTGGGGTAAGTAAACATCATGTTTTTTATGGTTTCGCAAGTGAGTTGACCGCACATGGCCATCACAAATAAGTTGATTGTTTCAGCAGCATTGGCACTCAGTAAATGCGCACCCAATACGAGTCCGCTCTCTTTATCTACAATGGTTTTGTAGGCATAGCTGTTTTGGTTCATTCTTCGGCTGTTATACTTCTGTGGCATATTTTCAAATTCTACATGCACATTTTTGCCCATTTTCTTGGCTTCAGCTTCACTCAACCCTGTGCTAGCGAGTTGAGGTTGGGTAAATACAGCAGATGGCACAGGTGGAAACTCTGCTTTTTCACTGTTGCCATGTAAAAGATTATGTGCCACAATATTGGCCTCTTTGGTAGATAGCGGCGTTAATGGTGGGAACCCGCTCGCTGCCACATCGCCACAGGCATACACATTTGGGTTGGTTGTGCTTTGCAGAAATTCGTTAACGGTAATGCCGTGTTTTTCAGATGCTACGTTACCATCGGTTAACGCAAGTTGGTCAATAGCTGGCACTCTGCCGGCGGTATTGAAAACCATTTCTGCTTTCACCTCCACCGTTTTACCATGTTTTGTTTTTCCGATTACTCGGTAATTTTTTCTGAGTTTTTCAACTTCAACAACCTTAGTTTCTGTGATAAAATCAATGCCTTTCTCTATGGACTGTTCTTGTAATAACGAGGCAAGGTCAGGATCAAATTGATGTAGAATTTGTTTGCCAGAGTCAATAACCGTAACCTTTGCTCCACTGCTTGCGGCAATGTGTGAGAACTCCATGCCAATGTAGCCGCCACCTACGAATACGATTGTTGAAGGCAACTTTTCTAAACTGAGAAAATCATCGCTTGTTTTCAGATGCTCTCTGCCAGGAATTTTAAGTTCGCGAGGCTGTAAACCTGTTGCGATGACAATTTTGTCAGCAGTTACGTTTTTACCTTCTACAATGAGTTCATTCTCATTCACAAATTGTGGCGATTGGTGATACATTTTTACACCAGCTTTACGCAGTTTCTCTTCAGTACCTGCGGGCACGTTATACACAAACTCATATTTAAATCTTTGTAAGTCTTCCCAAACCACTGTTGGTGCTTTTTTGATGCCATGGCCCTCTAAATTGCTTGCAATTTCTATTGCGTCGGTAATTCCAACCAACACTTTTTTAGGAATGCAACCTCTGTTCGGGCAAGTGCCTCCATATTCTCTGTGGTCTGCAATAGCGACCTTCCAACCAGCGTCAGAACAAGTAGTTGAAACAATTTGGCCGGCAGTTCCCGTGCCTATAACAAATAAGTCGTAATGTTCTTTCATAATTGGTTGTAGTTGTGATTACCTAGGTAGCGTATAGAGTTGAACTGCTTAAAAATCCTGTGGTACCATGTCATTAAAATTAAAGTGTTTGCTGAGTAAATTGTTGAAGAAGTAATTTAGCAATATCATGGGTTCTGTTTAAAGAAAATGTATGATGTAACCAATCTGCTCGCGCGTTCAGCTCAATAATTTTACTATGTTCGTGGGGGTTATCTATATGATTTATTGTCATCATATCGAGCCCAAAATAGTCAATGTCTAAAAAATCTACGAGCTTAGTCACCCAACTTTGGTACGCAGCATGAATGTCTGAAGTCACATCAATTGCTACCGCACCCTGCGCCATATTCGCAAGCTGTTTGAGTTGAATTTCTCTACCTTTCTCGGGCACATCACCAAGTTCTATTTGTTGTTCTACAAGAAGTTGTTTGGTTTCATCATCAAAAAGAAGTTGATTTGATGGGTTGTTCTCAGTGGTCACAATTTGTTGTTTTTCAATCAACGAATTCAGACTATCAACACCATTACCTGTTACAAAGGCTGGTTTGCGTATACAAGCGGCCTGTAATTTTCCTCCTATAACTTGTATCCTCAAATCATGCCCTTCAACTTGTTCTTCAAGCATAATTTGATTGGTGTTGCTTACATATTCATGAAGATAAGCCTGTAACCGTTCAGGCGTATTGATATTGAGTTGAACACCACAACCATTGGTACCATCAATCGGTTTGGCAACAAACTGTTTTCCATCGATGAAGAAATCATGAAAATCGTGTTGATTTTCAACATCAATTAAAACGCTTTTTGGATGAGGAAGGTCAAGTTTTTCTAACGCAGTCTTGGTGAGCTGCTTATTGTCGCAGTAATATTCGCCGCGATGGTTGAGCTGCGAAGTTGGCACGCCATTAATGTATAGCTCTTCTAGTTTGCCGTGTTGCACGCATAAAATTGAGTCTCCAAACTTGATGGAGTAATCTTGCACAACTAAGTTTTGTTGGCGTGCCTGCGCAGAAATCAACTCGTGTTGTTTCCCCATTTATAAAGATTGGGCAAGCCGAAATCCGGCATGCTGAAAGAAATGACGCCGAAACCACAGCCTGTAAAATTTTGAACATCCGGTACCCGTTGTCGCCCAAGAGCCACCTGCCATCATACCATGTTCATCATCCATATACGGTGCAGAAAATTCTTCGTATAACGGATGTGTTTTAAAGCCAGGCAGTGAATAAAAGTCATCTTGTAACCAGTCCCACACATTTCCGTAGAGATCGTAAAATGGTTGGTTGCCCCTTGGAGTCACAAAACCAACGGGCGTTGGTGAGCCAAACGTAAAGTTATCGTTACACTCACTTGGAAAAGTTTCTTCTTCATCACATTCATGCTGCGCTATTAACTTAAACTCTGCCTCAGTTAACAGGCGCACATTATGGCCGATCCAATTACAGAAAGCTTCCGCTTCATACGCGTTTACCTCCACCGGCCATTGTAATGGCATTTCAATTTCATCAAACATAGCTCTATAGCGAAATGTTTCGCCCTCGTCGTTCAGCCAAAATTTGGGACCTGTTGTTTTCGTTTGTTCTTTCCACTGCCACCCTTCTTCAGACCAAAAACTTGATTTTTGATAACCACCAACTCGCACAAACCCTAAAAACTGGGCGTTGGTCACCATTACATTCATAGCTCTAAACCGCTTCACTTCTGTATCTAATTGGCCATATTCGTTATCCCAACCATACACAGAACATTGAGTTGGTTTTCCTAGTGACACAGTTTCATCATCTACCGTAATCCACTTTGGTGGTACATCAGTTGAATTTTCCAATGGCGCATACATCCAACCTTCTGGTTTTTGGACATCATCGGTAGGCAATTGGCGAATAAGTACTGATGAAGTTTCGAAGTGAATTCGATCATGCTCCATTGCCATAATGATTGCCCATGCTGAGTGTTCTTGCGTGATATATTCTGGTATTTCTAGGTTTTGGATCACTTGTTTTACAATCTCATAAATCTTGTCGCGATATGCACGCACTTCTGGAACAGTTGGCCAAATCTCTGCCACATCTAAATTCTCTGGCGCATCAGGATCAACGCCAACAGCAAATAATTGATCCCACTCTTTATTTACATGATCATTCCACAAACCAGCCATGCGCAGCTTATTAATATAAAAAGCCGCTGTGTGTCCTAAATAAAAGATTAGTGGGTTTCTCAGTGGGTCAGGACTTTTATAATATGTCTCGTCTTCTTTAATAGAAGAAAATAAAAACTCATAGAGTTCCCAAGTATTCTCTAAGTAAGCAAGCAACTCAAAATTTTTCAGTTGCCTTAACTGTGGCGGCTTCATGCTAGTAAGCACTTCTAATTCCATGATAATAATACGACTATTGGCAAGTCATTGTTTGATTAAGAATTGAATTGCTTTTTGACACTGCAATTCAATTGTATCGATGAGTAAAGACTCACTTTTTACATGTGCAAATGCCAAGGGTAATTCGGTACAAGCTAAAATTACGGCAGGAACATGGTTGTACTTGTCTGCAATGTCTTGAAAAAAAGTGCTGATTTCAGTATTCATCTCTCCACGTTCAATTCTTTCTTGCATATTGTTTATCAGCTCACGTTCCTCAGCATTGGGAACATGCACTGTAATGCCCGCATCAACCAAGGGCATCCGAAAATAACTATCCTCCATCGTGAATTTGGTGCCCAATAAAAGCACTTCTTTAATTCGGTTTAATTGAATAAACTCAACGGTTAGGTCTATTAGATGCAAAAACGGAATATCTGTCTTAACTCTTGACTCAATTTGATTGTACGCCTTGTGAAGTGTGTTGTTACAAAGCATGTAACAGCTTGGGTTGAGTTGTAATAGGGCCTCAATTTCTTGTTCAAGCATATCTGGGATTTTTTCCCACTCATTCTTATAACTGCTTCGAATATTGTGATAATCAATGTTATAAAGAATGATTGGGCAAGAGTGATGTCCACCCATATGCGCTTGATATAATTGGTTTAAACGTAAATAATAAGGAACTGTTGTTGGGTAGCTGAGCCCGCCTAGTAAACCAATCGTTTTCATGTTCGCACGTTTGCTGCGCATCAAAAATAGAGATGAATCGCCCATCTTTTTACAGAAAATGGGTGGCTATCAAGTATTAAAAAACTATTTTTAGAACTCAATCACACTGAACATAAAGATGTAATGAAGACAATAGGGATTGTTAAAGAGGAAATGCAGACAGAAAATAGGGTTGCGGCAGCGCCTGTAAATGTCAAAAAATTGATCAAAAAAGGGTTCGGCGTATTGGTTGAACAAGGCGCTGGAGACACAGCAAATTACCGTGATGAGCAATACGAATTGGCTGGCGCAAAAATCCTTACTTCGAAAGCTGAGTTATACAACACCGCCGACATTCTACTGAAGGTTCAGCCTGTTACCGCTGACGATATTGCTCTGATGCATAAAGACCAACTGGTGCTGAGTTATTTGAATCCCAGTCAAAATGTAGACTTGCTGGAAAGCCTTGCATCCAAAGGCGTAAATGCCATCGCTATGGATGCGATACCAAGAATTTCTCGGGCTCAAAAAATGGACGTTCTCTCATCAATGGCAAATATTGCCGGTTACCGAGCCGTAATAGAAGGTGCAAATCATTATGGTAGATTTTTGAATGGACAAATTACTGCTGCAGGCAAGGTTGACCCCGCAAAAGTGCTCGTAATTGGCGCTGGTGTTGCAGGTTTAGCCGCAATTGGAACGGCAAAATCTCTCGGTGCAATTGTGCGCGCATTTGACACCAGAAAAGAAGTTGCTGAGCAAATTCAAAGTATGGGTGGGCAATTTTTAACTGTAGAGTTAGATGAAGATGGCGCAACAGATTCTGGCTATTCAAAGGTGATGAGCAAAGAATTTATTGAAGCTGAGATGAAATTATTTCTCGAGCAAGCCAAAGAGGTAGACCTAATCATTACAACGGCTCGAATTCCAGGAAGAAAAGCACCAGAATTAATTTTAGATTACCATGTGGCAGCCATGAAACCAGGATCAGTGATTGTTGATTTAGCTGCCGATACAGGAGGTAATTGTACGCTCACTAGAGATGGTGAAGTGTATACAACAGAAAATGGTGTAACCATAGTCGGAAAAATAGACCAACTTGCTACACAAGCAAGCCAGTTGTATGGGAATAACCTAATTAATTTATTAGATGACATGGGTGGTGGAGAAGAATTTCACATCGACATGGATGATGATATTGTATCGCGTGCTATGGTCACTTATGATGGCAAGGTAAATTGGCCACCCGCGCCTTTGCCAGTCAGTCCACAAGCGACGAAGAGCCCAAACGAGGCTTCGATGAGCTCAGCCGGCAATAAAAACGAAAGCATTAATTCAAAACAGAGAAACAAAGGTGCCAGCACGCTTATTTCATTAGCAGCAATAGCCGCTCTCTTACTGATAATGGGACAGTTTGCGCCTAAAGAATTCATGCAACATTTCACCGTGTTTGTGCTCGCCGTATTTATCGGTTGGCAAGTCATTTGGAATGTAACGCATGCGCTGCACACGCCTTTAATGGCCGTAACAAATGCCATTAGCGGTATCATTATCATCGGCGGTTTACTGCAAGTAACAAATGATTGGGGCAGCCCGCTGAGCATTCTTGCTTTACTTGCCATTTTTGTTGCCACAATCAACATTGTTGGCGGGTTTCTCGTCACGTATCGTATGCTTAAAATGTTTAGAAAATGATCAGTCCTCAAATTCAAACCGCAGCCTACGTATTTGCAAGTATTTTATTCATTTTGAGCCTTGGCGGCCTGTCGTCGCAAGAGTCTGCAAAGCGAGGCGTAATGTACGGCATCGTTGGTATGGCTATCGCAATTCTTTCAACCATTTTAGGAGAAGGTGTACAAGGTCATGCCGCTATGATTGCAGCTATTGCGGTTGCAGCCCTCATTGGCATTGTGGTTGCCCGAAAAGTAAGAATGACCTCAATGCCTCAGTTAGTTGCCATTTTGCACAGTTTTGTGGGCTTGGCAGCCGTGTTAGTTGGTATTGGTTCTTATCTCGATCCAAAAACGCAAACGCTTGTCGGCGCAGAGCATGTAATTCACCTGATTGAAATTTTTATCGGTGTGTTTATTGGTGCCATCACCTTCACAGGCTCGGTAGTTGCATGGGGGAAATTAGAAGGAAAGATTAGGAGCAAGCCGCTCGTGTACAAAGGTCGGCATGTGGTGAATTTAGGCTTAGTTCTCCTGTCAATCATTTTGGCCATCTTCTTTATTCAAGCCGAAGACACTTCTGGTTTACCTTATTTGTTAGTGATGACTGCTATTGCATTGTTTATTGGTGTGATGCTTGTAATGGCTATCGGTGGAGCAGATATGCCAGTAGTTGTGAGTATGCTGAATTCTTACTCAGGTTGGGCGGCAGCGGCAGCAGGTTTTATGTTGGGCAATGATTTGCTGATTGTTACCGGCGCTTTAGTCGGTTCCTCAGGCGCAATTCTCTCAATAATTATGTGCGAGGCGATGAATCGATCATTTTGGTCGGTGATTTTTGGTGGCTTTGGCGATGGACCAAGCGGAGAAGCAAAAGCAATAGAAGGAACAGTTACCGATGTAGATCATGCCGAAGTTGCAGACTTACTAAACAACGCACAACGAGTTGTCATTGCACCAGGTTATGGAATGGCTGTGGCCAGAGCACAATTTCCGGTATCTGAACTTGTTGAACGATTACGCAAGGCTGGCAAAGAAGTCCGTTTTGCCATTCACCCTGTTGCGGGCAGATTACCTGGACACATGAATGTGTTGCTCGCCGAGGCAAATGTGCCGTATGATATTGTTCTTGAGATGGATGAAATTAATGAGGATTTACCCGAAACTGACGTGGTGTTGGTGATTGGAGCAAATGACATTGTGAATCCTGGTGCATTAGATGACGAAGCCAGCCCAATTTACGGCATGCCTGTTATTCGCGCTTGGGAGGCAGACAGTGTGATTGTGATGAAACGTTCTATGGCAACTGGCTATGCTGGTGTGCAAAACCCCTTGTTTTTCAAAGACAATACCGACATGCTTTACGGCGATGCAAAAGACAGCGTGCAGAAAATTTTGGCGGAGATGGGTTAGTCTTGATAAATCGTGTAGATCTTTCAGGAATGTACCTTTGCCCAATGATCAACCTCTCCGATACCATTGTTGCGCTATCTACCCCGCCGGGCATTGGGGCAATCGGTGTCATTAGATTGAGTGGTCAAGAGGCGATCAACCTCACAGACAAAATTTTTGCAGGTAAAAATCTAACTAAAGCAGCAAGCCATACTGTACAGTACGGCACAATCACAACTGCAACAGGCAATGCAATTGATGAAGTGGTGGTTTCCATATTTCGTGCGCCCAAGAGTTATACGGGTGAGAACGTCATCGAAATTTCTTGTCATGGTTCGCCTTATATTTTACAACAAGTTATTGAACGTTGTATCGCCGAAGGGGCTAGGCTGGCAACCCCGGGAGAATTTACCCAACGTGCCTTTTTAAATGGCAAAATGGATCTCGCCAGTGCAGAAGCTGTACAAGATTTGATTGTGAGTGAAAACAAAGCAAGTCACGAACTTGCGCTCAACCAACTTCGCGGTGGCTTTACGAAAGACATTCAAACCCTTCGAAAACAACTCATTCATTTTGGAAGTATGATTGAGCTAGAACTAGATTTTGGAGAAGAAGATGTGGAGTTTGCCAACCGAGATGAGTTGGTTGAGTTAGTTCAAAAGGCACTGCAATACATGTATAAGCTCACAGATTCATTTCAACTTGGCAATGCCATGAAGCACGGTGTAAGCACTGTGATTGCGGGGAAGCCAAATGCGGGCAAATCTACCTTGCTCAATGCGTTATTAAATGAAGAGCGAGCAATTGTGAGTGATATTGCCGGAACAACAAGAGACACTATTGAAGAGGTATTAAATATTAAGGGTGTTCAATTTCGGTTGATTGACACGGCCGGTATCAGAGAGGCTGGTGATGTGATTGAAAAAATTGGGGTAGAAAAAACCATGGAGAAGGTAGGAACAGCTGCCGTGGTGGTGTACTTATTTGATGTCAATGAGATGGATGGTGCTCAGGTTTCCAGTGAGTTAGAAAAATTTGAAAATCAGGAATCAAGAGATAAGATATTATTAGTTGCAAACAAAGTAGATCAGATTGAAACATTTAATCAAGCAGATTATCAAATTGAAGGCATTCCAAAAGATCATGTGATTGGTGTTTCTGCTTTAAATAAGGAAAACATGGAGGCTTTACAATCAGCCCTATTTCACTTGGCAATCAGCAATGCGGCAACACAAACCAATACGATTGTAAGTAATTCGCGCCATTATGAAGCATTAAGCAAAGCAGCGGAGAGTTTAGAAAATGTAGTACGTGGCATTCAGAATGGTGTCAGCTCAGATTTTGTTGCTATGGATATTCGCCACGCGCTCGCCTATCTCGGCGAAATCACAGGTGAGATCACCACCGATGATTTACTCGACCGCATTTTCCGGGAGTTTTGTATTGGAAAGTAACCTCCACAAAACAAACATTCAGAAAACATACCAATAACAACTACTAACGCCTGTATTTAGTGCCTTTAGTTTGTAGTAATAATACTATTTGCTTTGTAATGTTACGCGTTTATTTAGTGTAAATTTGTACCTTTATTGTACCTCGACTGCTTGAGGTACAAAAGTTTGGGGTTTTGTCCCTTTTATTTTGCGCCTAATTGCGCTTAAATATACTTAATGATATTAAAAGCTATTTAATGAGTAGTAATATTGAGATACAACGAATTTGCGAATACTGTAAAAATGATTTTACAGCCAGAACCACCGTTACAAGGTTCTGCTCAAATCTTTGCCGGAAGCGGTCAGGTAAGGCACGTAGAAGAGAAGCGAACATCCAGCGATCAAATAAAGAGACCTTATACAAGAAATTACAGCCCATCGAAATATTAC
>ENA-ORXM01004181-ORXM01004181.1-marine-metagenome-genome-assembly--contig:-NODE-4181-length-13070-cov-3.753098_pt1 | contig 13070 bp, 12 predicted proteins | sample MGYA00237867_ERZ511480 | MGnify/ENA primary metagenome ERZ511480 (study PRJEB26309, sample SAMN06266103) | marine metagenome | isolation source: Algal blade | place: United Kingdom:Sidmouth, United... | reverse complement strand
GCTTTGGGGCGGGTGCTGCCATTCTACGTTACGAGCACGAACGCTCTGGGGCAGGTACGGCTAGTCCTTCCTCTTATTCTAAGATACAAGGGGCAGGTCTTGTGCCTGCCCTTCACTGAGGGAGAACTTAGGTCCGGCTTCGGTTGTCGGTTGAGAGTAAAAAAGCGTCTTCAATATCTACCAACTGAGGTCAGTACGTATAACGCCCGACATATCCATTTTTGCTAGTATTTCGCAGACCGTTTGCCCACTCTCGAGATGTTTAAGCTTAGGCCACACCTCGCACAGCGGTGCTAAGACAAAGGGGCGTTCCATCATGCGTGGGTGGGGCAGGGTGAGTCGTTCACTGTTCCAAACTTGTGCGCCCATAAGTAAGAGGTCGAGGTCGAGTGTGCGGGGTCCCCAGCGAACGCGGCGTTCCCGACCATGTTTTTGCTCGAGCGCGAGTAGCGCGTCGAGGAGTTGCTCCGGATCCAGTAGCTTTTCGTTTGATTTTAGTAAGATGACAGCGTTCAGAAAAACGTTTTGCCCTTCGGGACCGCCTACAGGGTCGGTTTGGTAAAGGCTCGAGCGCGCTGTAATCTCACCTAAATCTGCCAGGTCACGCGCCGCTTGCCTTAGGATTGTAAGCGAATCACCCATGTTGCTGCCTAGAGCAATTGCAGCAACCTTAGTTTCCTTCACGGCTGCGCACAACCTCCACATAAACGTCACGCACAACGCCTGGTAAGGGCGCGTGGGGTTTATGGACGCGAGTGGTCACGTCCTGCACCTTCGGGTGTTCTTCAAGCACGCGCCGCGCAATCGTGCCTGCAAGCGCCTCAATCAGGTCGTAGCGGTGCTCTGTCACTTCGTTTTTGACCAGGGCGTAGACGCGGCTATAGTCCACTGACAGCGCCATATCATCCTCTTCAGGAAGATTTAGGGTCATTTCAACATCGACAATAAAACGCGCGCCGAACTTGGCCTCCTCGGGGAAAACGCCGTGGAAACCGTGAAACTCGAGACCTTGCAAAACGATTTTGTCGCGGTTAAGGCTAGTTAAGCTATTGGGCATGTAGGGCGCTCCAAATTCTTAGGGCTTGCACGTGGGCGTATACGTTATGAACGCGAACCATCGCCGCCCCGCGCCCCGCAGCGTATAGGTGCAGGGCAACCGACGCAGGGTCTCGAGAATCACCTACTGCTGTCTGGGCGAGTTTGGCAAGCGAACTTTTTCTCGAGCCGCCTAGTAAGACAGGATAGCCCGTTTCGGTAAACTGAGGAAGCTCGCGGACAAGCGTAAGATTATGCTTGATAGTTTTGCCGAAGCCGAAACCTGGGTCTATCATGACGCTAGGAACGCCATTTGCCAGGGCGTTTTCAGCCTGGGTCACCAGAAACGTTTTGATCTCACTTATCAAGTCATCGTAGCTCGGGTTTTGCTGCATAGTGCGCGGTTCACCCTGCATGTGCATGATGATGGTGGGGGCACCCGCGGCGGCGCAAACAGTGATGAGGTCCGGGTTTTGCAAACCTGTGACATCGTTGACGATGTGCGCCCCTGCCTGTAGCGCTGCCTGGGCAACCTCTGGTTTTGACGTGTCGATACTAACGAGTGCTAACGTTTCTGAGGTTAGGAACTTAATAAGCGGGAGGACGCGCTCAATTTCAATCTCAATGGGTACTGGTTCAGCCCCAGGCCGTGTGGATTCGCCGCCGACATCCAGCACGAACGCGCCTGCCGCTAGCATCTCCAGCGCCGCCTTCTTCGCTGCATCTAGCGCGTAATGCTTACCACCATCGCTAAAACTGTCAGGGGTAACATTCAAAATACCCATGACCGCTGTCCCCTCCCAAGACACTTTGTGGCCCTCCGAGGAGGGACTCGAGCCTGGAACGGAATGTTTGAACAGTAAAGAGTGCGTCACGTGCTCAAGGGTATCAAATAGCTTTTTCTAACGTAGACGCTTGCCAGTCTTCAGGACGGTCACCCAGGCCGAGTCGCCAGGCCACTGCCTGGGCAATCCGCTTCCCCGCGTGTCCGTCGCCGTAAGGGTTTGGCAGCGAGCGCATTGTTTCAAGTTCTTTGTCGTTGCTTAGTAACGCCATGAGCAACGTCTTGACGTTTGCGGGGTCATTGCCCGCTAGTTTGAGGGTGCCCACATCGACGCCTTCGGGGCGTTCGGTGACGTTGCGCAGCACGACCACGGGAACACCGAGCGCCGCACCCTCCTCTTGAATGCCGCCCGAGTCTGTGATGATAAGCGCCGAATCTCGCCATAGGGCCAGGGCCTCGAGATAGTCGTAAGGCTCTTCTAAAAGGACATTCGGCACATCACTAAGCGGCGGCCAAACGGCCTCGCGCACGGCTGGATTTAAGTGGACGGGATACACGAAAGTGTACTGCGGATGGGCAAGTGCGACATCCCGTAAAGCTTCAGCAAGACCTTGCATAACGGGCAGGTTTTCGCGGCGGTGCATGGTAATACCCACGATTTTATTTCTTGGCAGATGCTTAGGTAGTTTTGCCTGCTCTTTCAAATAGTGAACCGCATCAACCGCTGAATTACCTGTCACGACCATCTTGCCTAATGTTTTTCCCTCACGCAGCAAGTTGTCTCGAGCCCAGGCCGTAGGGGGCAGATCGAGGTCGGTAATCACGTCGGTCAGGCGGCGGTTGGCCTCTTCGGGGAAGGGTTCGTCCAAGTTAAAAGTGCGCAGTCCTGCCTCAACGTGGGCCACGGGAATCTGTTCGTAATAGGCTGCCAGCGCGACAGCAAAGGTAGTTAAGGTATCACCATGAACCAAAACGTAATCAGTGTTCAATTCTTTGAGTTTTCGCGCTGCTTCTGGCACGATGCGGCTAAGCAGCAGGGGCAAACTCTGCCGCGCGGTCATAACATCTAGATCGGCGTCGGGCTCGAGGTTGAATATGTTTAAAACCTGGTCGAGTTGTTCGCGGTGTTGTCCGGTAACGAGCAGTAGCGGTTCGATGCCCTCCTGCTCTCGCAACGCATAAATAACAGGTGCCATCTTGGTGGCTTCGGGGCGTGTGCCAAAGGCAACGCAGACACGTTTCACGTCAGTCGCCTGCGGGAACGGTGTCTCGAGCCGTTTCTTTGCGGACCTCGAGCAGCCTTAAAACGCAAACCGAACCAATCAGAACAACGGTGGCAGTAATCGTAAGTAAGGTCAAAATGGCCGGTGTTTGTGACAAAATCATGCCAAGTGCGCCGAGTGCTAGCGTGGCTAACCACAGCAAAATGACTGCCGTTCGCTTAGATCCACTTCGCTCACGGATAATATCGTGCAGGTGGTCGTTTGCGGCCTTGGCAGGACTCACGCCGCGTGTTAGGCGGCGAACGGTGACTTGCGTAATATTAAGCACGGGTAAGGCTAGGACAAGCACAGGCACAACGACGGTCACGGCCGCCGTGACCTTTAGCGCCCCGAGCACGCTCACACCTGCCAGAATATAACCGAGCATATACGCGCCCGAGTCACCCATATAGATTTTGGCAGGCGTAAAGTTATGCCGCAAGAACCCCAAAGCCGACCCAGCTAAGGCAGCGAGGAGCAATACAGCTGCGCCGCGGTTGGGAAACTGCATGGCAACAGCGAGTAAGCTCATGCTCGAGATAGCCGCAATACCCGATGACAGGCCGTCCAGGCCATCAATAAAATTGAAGGCATTGGTAAAGCCAACTATCCATAAAAGGGTCACGCTAATCGTTACGACGTTCGTCATAGACGACAAGTAAACATATTGACTGTCGGCAAACATACCCATTTGTCCAAAGTAGTTCGTAATATAGTCGATTTTGACGCCGTTGACGACCAAAATGCCCGCCGCCACAAACTGCGACGCGAGGCGCATAAGTGGCGGTATGTCCCACATGTCGTCGATAAAACCAACCAGTGCCATAAGCGAACCGCCCAAGACAACTGCTAAGAGTTCGACGCGGTACTCGTCAAGCAGTGCAGGTTGAAAGATACTCGAGAGTAGCAGGGCAACCAAAAAACCGCCCAAAATGGCAATGCCGCCGATGTTAGGAATTGAGCCGCTATGCACTCTACGCCCCCCGCCCGTCTGCACAGCGCCGATGCGGATAGCAAAGTCGCGCACCTGCGGTACAAAAAAGGCGACGCCGACAAGCGCAGAGATAAACGAAACACTTGCCAGCGGTAAATAGCTTAGAACAGAGTCTCCCACGTGGGTATTGTATGACGCCAGGGGCGCTTTGTGTAAGGGAGTGGGGTACTAAGGGGAAATTGGAAAATTATAAAATTGCAACATTTGAAATTTAAAAGAGAGAGGCCGAGGGAGTGTTGCCCTCGGCCTGGGGTTTTGCGGGTGTTAGCTTCTTAGCCGCCTAGTTTGATGCTCGACTCGCCACTGCGGAGTTTGAAGGTGGCTTTGAAGCCGTCTAAGCTGGGTTCGCTGTCAGCCGTTACGCTTAGGCTAAAGCGTCCCTCGTTGCGCGAGTTTCTACCATCCAAACGGATGATTTTGACGAAACTAGCCAACTTGCTGCGGTCCGTTTCGGAAATTTGGATGGCCTCTTTGATATCGGCAAGTTCGCCCGTAAAGCTGTAGTCGCAGCTAAGAGTTTCGCAACGTGCGCTTTTCTTGAACGTCAAGCTAACCTCATTGTCAATTGTCATTTCAGCAGAACCGTTGATATCATCTGAAACTTTGGCAGTGGCTGAAACGCCCGTGATAGTGAAGGTCTCAGGGTAGCTAGCGCCGACAGGAGCGCTCAATACGACGTTGCTGTCTAAGCCGACAGCGGCGTTCAAGCGTGCAAGGCTAAAACCGCGCAAATCGAGTTCCTGATCGTCAAAGCTGCGACCTGCGGTTGCGTTAGCAGTGCTTTCGGCTAACGTGCTTAAAGCGCCTGCGCTCGTCGCGCCGAATTCAGTGGTGATGCTTTCGCCTTCAACGCCGAAAGGGTCCTCGAGTGCGATAGGCGGAACAACTGCCGCGACCAAACCGCAGCTTGTCATCAGCAAAGGCAGGGTGAGAGCGAGTAGTAGATAGCGTAAATTCATAGTAGCCTCCTCTGGCTAAAGGGCACGTGCGCACATTGAAACCGAGAAAGCGTTAAGACCAAAAAGGTCCGTGGGGTCGGTTGCGCTACTGGCTCCACCTATCTCAAGCGCCCAGCAAGCCTCTTATAGGCTTTTGCAAGATAGATTTCGTTGCCACCAAGTCACTTCTTTTAAAATGTGACTCTCGCCAGTAAAGCACGCGCCCCCTCACAAAATTCTTACAAAAGGGGGCGCATGTTAGGACTCTATTTTGTTTGTCTTAGAGGGTTTCGAACATGTCTTGTAACGCTTGAACGTCTGGTTCTCGAGCCTGTTTCGCCTCAAGCGCTTTGACGGTCCAGTGTGCGGCGCTCAGGGTACTCATATAAGGAATACCGTTCTCGAGGGCGCGGCGCAGTTCTTGGGTGTGGGCGACATCTACCAGAAGGTCATAGTCAGTCTCTTCTACGGATTTGTCCGCGCTCTCTTGAACCTCGAAACCTAAACTACTAAAGGCTTGCCCTAAGTCTCCGGTTTCACCGATAAGTAGAACCTTGCCTCCCTCAGGTAGGGCGACATTTGCGCCGAGTTGACCTTTGTAATACGCGAGGTAAGGGTCGGGCGAAATGCCCATGCTTTCCCCTGTAGAGCGCATTTCAGGACCCAGAACCGGCAACACATCTCTAAATTTTAAGAAGGGGAGAACGACTTCTTTGACGCTGTACAAAGCTGGTTTAGGTGTCTCTGTTAAACCTATGTCTGCCAGCCTTTGTCCCGCTGCAATCAGTGCGGCGTATTTAGCGAGCGGGTGTCCAATGGCTTTCGATAAATAGGGAATGGTGCGGCTCGCCCTGGGGTTGGCCTCGATGATAAAGACATCATCGTCTTTAATCACGTACTGAATATTGATAAGCCCTTTTACACCGATAGCTTCACTCAATTTCAGGCTGTAGTCAATGATGGTTCTTTGAACAGCCTCACTCAAACTGACGGGCGGCGTAATGCAGGCGCTATCACCCGAGTGGATGCCTGCACGTTCAATGTGCTCCATAATGCCCGCAACCACTGTCGTTTCGCCGTCGGAAAGGGCGTCGACGTCTACCTCAGTTGCGCCGCCGATAAAGGCGTCGACCAAAATACTCGGGTTGCCCAGTAGGGCGGCGTAAACCTCGTCTAAATAGCGCGTCAGCTCATCGTCGCTATGCACCGTGAGCATGGCGCGGCCCCCCAGCACATAGCTTGGGCGCACCATAACCGGATAGCCGATGTCGTTGGCGAGTCGAACGGCTTCAGACGGTTCGGTGGCCACGCCGCCTTTGGGCTGCGGAATACCGAGCGTTCGGCAAAGCTGGTGGAAACTGTCGCGGTCTTCGGCCCTATGAATTGCCTCGGCCGACGTTCCCCAAATCGGTACGCCTGCATCGGTCAAGGGTTGGGCGAGTTTGAGCGGCGTTTGCCCGCCCAACTGCACGATGACACCGACCGGGTCTTCGTGCTCGACAATATCGAGGACGTTTTCAAAAGTCAGCGGCTCAAAATAAAGGCGGTCAGCGGTGTCATAGTCGGTTGAAACTGTTTCCGGGTTCGAGTTGATCATGATGGTTTCATAGCCTGCATCACGCAGCGCCCAGACAGCGTGAACGGTCGCGTAATCGAATTCGACACCTTGACCGATACGGTTGGGTCCCGAACCTAAGATAATGACTTTGGGCTTATCGGAGCTGACAACTTCATCTTCCCATTCGTAGGTGCTGTAGTGATAGGGCGTATAGGCTTCAAACTCGGCGGCGCAGGTATCGACGGTTTTGAAGACGGGTGCACCATCACGCTCTAATCTAAGCCTCCGTATCTCTTGCGTGTCCGTTTCAGTAAGGGCCGCAAGGTCGGCGTCACTAAAGCCAATTCGCTTAATCTCACGCCACAGTTCCCAGTTCCAATCTTGCGGATGGGGAAGGGCAGCAATTTCACGCTCGACCTCGATAATTTCTCGCAACTGACCTAAAAACCACCCGTCGATGGAAGTTTTGTCATGGAGGTAATGCACGCTTTTGCCGCGCCGGAGAAGCTCGAGCAGCGCAGGCAACCTGAAAGGGTTAGGGTAAAGTTTTGCCTCTACCTCCTCTAAACTCATCCCTTTAGTTTCACTACGAACATCGAGTTCCAGCGAGCGCAAGGCTTTCAAGAGCGACTCTTTAAAGGTCCGCCCAATCGACATAACCTCACCCACGCTGCGCATTTGAGTACTGAGGGCGTCACTCGTTTCAGGAAACTTTTCAAAGGCAAAACGGGGAATTTTGGTGACGACATAGTCAATGGCAGGTTCAAACGCCGCCTTGGTTTCGCGGGTAATGTCGTTGGGCAATTCATCCAAGTGATAACCCACTGCAAGCAGCGCGGCGATTTTGGCAATTGGATAGCCTGTCGCTTTGGAGGCTAGCGCCGACGACCGTGACACACGCGGGTTCATCTCAATAACGATGATGTCGCCGTTTTGAGGATTGACGGCAAACTGAATATTTGAGCCGCCCGTCTCCACGCCAATCTCGCGGATAATGTCAATCGAATAGTCACGTAGTTGCTGGAACTCTTTGTCGGAAAGGGTCTGAGCGGGTGCAACGGTAATCGAGTCGCCCGTATGGACCCCCATTGGGTCTAAATTCTCAATCGTGCAGATTATGACAACGGTGTCATTCACGTCACGCATGACCTCGAGTTCGTACTCTTTCCACCCCAAAACAGACTGTTCGACCAGCACTGTGTGAACGGGTGAGTCGTGCAGACCCTGTGTGACAATAGTTTTGAATTCGGCCTCGTTATAAGCAATGCCGCCACCCGTGCCGCCCAGGGTGAAACTCGGGCGGATAATGGCGGGATAGCCGATGCTACTCACGAAATCCAGTGCTTCCCGCAAAGTGGCAATCATCTTGCCCGCAGGCGTGGCGATACCGATTTTCGCCATCGTTTCTTGAAACAGCTTGCGGTCCTCACCCTTTTGAATCGCGTCGTAATTTGCGCCAATCAGTTTGACGCCGAGCCGTTCCAACATGCCGGACTCGTGCAAGTTTTTAGCCAAATTGAGTGCGGTTTGTCCGCCAAGCGTTGGCAAAAGAGCGTCGGGTTTTTCCGCTTTGATGACCTTTTCAATAAATTCAGGGGTCAGTGGCTCGATATAGGTTTTATCGGCAACCTCGGGGTCGGTCATGATGGTGGCAGGGTTGGAGTTGATAAGCACAACCTCAAAACCTGCGTTGCGCAGCGCTTTGCAGGCTTGCGTACCCGAATAGTCGAACTCGGCAGCCTGACCGATAACAATAGGGCCTGAGCCGAGGATAAGGATTTTGTGAATGTCAGTACGTCTGGGCATGGGTACTCCCTTGGGTTTAGGTAACCCGTCAAGTGGGGAGCATATCACGTAAATGCGACTGCTTGGGAAACGCCTGATTCGGCTCATTGACCAAAAAAGTTTTCATCCTCTTACAAGCTTAATCTTCGTCCTGAAAAAGTAATTTTCTATGTCTTTCACGCAATTTAACGCCTTCTTAACGGCTGCTATCTAAACTGCATCATAGAAGGAGAACTAAGAATGTTCAGGTACTCGCACTATAAAAAAGTTTGTCTCGAGTAAGTAAAAAGCAGCAAGTAATAGAGAAAGGAAGGATAACAATGAGGGTAAAAATGTTTGCAAGACTAGTCGTTACAGCACTACTTATCGTCGCAACGGGCTGTGGTGGCGGTGTAGGTCCGCAGGAGCCAGAAGAGGCTGCGGATTTATCGCCGCAAAGCAGCACGATTCAAGTCACCACAACAGCTGACGAGTTTAACTTCAACGCTGACTGCTCTTTACGTGAAGCGATTTACGCCGCCAATCTAAGGATACAGCGTGGTGCTTGCGATGGGCGCGGTGCTGGACGAAAAACAGTCGTATTACGAAGGGGCGTATATGAACTCAGGTCGCACACGCAGTCCAGCGCCTATGACTATATTCACAGTACGCTTCCCGTCATAACAGGGCAGATAACTATTGAGGGTAATAATTCAACGTTACGTTTCATGGGTGATGCTGACGAGGACCTCAACCTAATCACAGTGGCCTATAGAGGAAGCTTGCATCTTGATTCGCTGTTCATCCGTCAGGCGCGTAGCGGTACGCACAGCGCGATTGACAACAGCGGAACCTTGACAGCCAGAGACATAACCTTTTTAAACAACCGATCAAGCACGGGACACACCGTGAAAAACAGCGGAAGGCTAACGCTTTCTAACTGCACCTTTTATCAAAATCATTCAAGTCGGGGAACGGCGGGTATATACAACTACGCCTTGAATGCAAGTGCTAGAGCGTCTGTTACGCTCACTAACTGTAATATTAGACGAAACACGTCAGATTATGGCGTAGCTGCGCTATACAACACCTACGGTGGCGTTATGAAAGTTAGAAACTCAGCTGTGGTTGAAAACCGCATTGAAAGCTATGTCCGCACAAACACCAGTGCAAGGGGTGTTCCCTCAATTATTCGAAATGGTGACACGGGTCGTTACGGCGACACCGCAGAACTCGAGCTTGAAAATGTCACCCTCTCAGAAAGTCGTGGCCCTGTCTATTCGGCGTTAGCGAATTTTGAAGAAGCGCGTATCACGCACAGCACAATTTACAAAAACCACTCGACTATCAATGCGAAGGCGTCGCGGGGAATTTATAACTTTGGTGACCTCGAGATAGGGCATACGGTTGTTGCCCATCACCAGCCACGCAACGGCGCAGGTCCAGCTTGGAGTGACTGCATGGGCACAGCCGTTAACTCTATCGGCTATAACTTTCAAAGCGATGGTTCGTGTGCCTTTGACGCCACAGGCGATATTGAAGACGACTGGGGTGCAGCAGGTCTAACCGACTTAGGTCGTTACGGAAGCTTGACCCCGATTCATCGTCATGTCGGTTGGCTTCTACATAACGCGGGTGCGCCTCGTGCGAGCACGTCAACGGATCAGCACGGCGACGCGCGCGTTCAAGATGGTCGAGCAGACATAGGCGCTTACGAAATGTGTGAAGATCCGGAAATCACCTGGGTATGGTTTTTTCCCTTTAGAACATGTGAAGACGAAGCTAGCCTGAGAGATATGACAGGGCTACAGAGTTTACTCGAGACTTATACACCTAAAATGGCTAAAGACTTAGCTGAGCAAATAACTAAGTAGCCTCTCCAGGTTCTCAAAATTCGGACAGCAAGCCGACTATAGCAGTTCATAGTCGGCTTGCTTACTTGGCATAATATTGGTCTACACTGTAGGGTAAAAAGGCTTTACCGAGGCCATCTCAGCAAGCTTTGAATTCTTCATCTTCCATAACGCCGTTTAAGCAAGAGTCTCGAGTTCAAATTCCTCACCGTCTACCTCGATAACGTCGCCCGCCCTGAGCTTGTGTTTACGCCGTGTCTCGACCTCACCGTTGACCCTGACCTCACCGCCTTGAATCATGCGTTTGGCCTGACCGCCCGTATCCGCAATACCTGTAAGTTTGAGTGCGTCATTTAAAGTAATTGTGTCTTCCATAATTAAGAGTTTACGTTATTGAGGTCAACAGGTTTGGGAGGTAGAGAGTTGAAGTCGATCCAGTTCAAATCCGTACTGAGGTTGTTCGCCCTCAAGCGCGCTCACCCCTAAATAGAAACACCTAAAATGTCGATAAAGGGTTTACAAGGTTCTCTGTAGAGGCTATATTGAACCCTGTTAAATGTGGCGTCAAATGCCACGGTAACTGCCGCGTTAGATACCACGGTAGGCTTCGTATTGTATGCACCAGTAGCTCAGCTGGATAGAGCAACCGCCTTCTAAGCGGTCGGTCGAGGGTTCGAGTCCTTCCTGGTGCACCACATGAAAAACTATTTGGGATGACAAGCGTAAGTGCAGGTAGCTTAGGTTGCGCTACGCCGCTTTATAAATGGTGAATAGAAATACTCAGTTTGGTGCCGTACTTCTTGAACATGCAGATTGGAAATGCAAATGGTTTATCAGACTTCTCCTGATACGTATCACCCGAGCAACCGTCAAGCCGATTCGAGTTGTAAAGCATTGGACTTGGTAGAAGAGGCTTATTCTTTAGCTTGTCAATCCAAATGAAATACTTCCTCGAGTTCCATCAACATTTGGTCGGCGTGCGCCCCTTCCGGCAGTTCGAAGTAAGGTGACATCATGCTTTGCCAGCGGTCGTTGACCTCTTTTTGACTCATTTTATCGACAGCCGTTTGTAAGGAATCAGGGGTTTCGAAATAGCCAAAGAGCGTGCCGTCGGGCTTCATAAAGATTGAATAATTGTGCCAGCCGGTATCACGAAGTGCCCCTAGCATCTCAGGCCAGATCTCCTCATGAATTTTCTTGTAGTCTTCAATCATGGTTTCTTTGACTTTGAGCAAAAATCCGATGCGTTTCATAGGCTGTCCTTTCCAAAAGTACACTTATGTGAGTTAAGAATCTAAAGGGCTGCTAAGCCAATACGTTGTCTTAAATCTGCGTTGCGTATGTCCAATTCTTGTCCCTTTAGGTCACGCGCTGCCGCACTGCACAAATAGCTGATAGCTTTAGCGGCGTCTTGTGGGGCACTGAGAGTTTCGCGGGGGATTTGGCTTACGGGATTGATGCCCGACGCACGAATTTGCCCCTGCATTTGAGTGTCGACAACACCGGGGCTAAAACCGTAAACCCTGATGTTGGTGTCTTGAACCTCGAGGGTGGTGGCTTGGCTCAACATGGCAAGCCCAGCTTTTGAACTGCAATAGGCGCTCCAACCCTCGAGGGGTCTGAACGCTGCCCCTGAACTGAGGTTGATTATGACGCCATCATTCTGAGCGGTAAAGTGGGGCAGCACAGCGCGAATCGTATTATAGGAACCGACAAGGTTAATGTGTATAAGCTCGGCCCAATCGCGCGGCTTTGTTTTAGCCAAGGGGGCGATAGGCTCGATGGCACCAGCGCTGTTTACCAGACCTGTCACTTTGCCGAACTTCTCTTTCGACGCTGCGACAGCTGTTTCGACAGCCTGATAGTTGGTGACATCGGCTGCTACTGATAGCGCAGCGCCGCCCTCAGCTTCAATGTGTTTAGCTATATCCCCAATGGCCTGTTTGGTCCTGGCAATCAGGACGACAGCGGCACCTTGCTTGGCTAAGTCGCGCGCCGCCGCTTCGCCAATACCACGGCTCGCGCCCGTGACGATAATAACCTCACCCGTCAAACTCATGACGCTTCCAAATAGTCGTGAATGATTTGGCCTGCCACCAGCGTAAAGTCAGCGCGCCAGTAAAAAGCCTCGAGCATTTCTACAACAGGCAACTTGTAAACAGGCGCTTGTACATTGGGCCGCAGTTCTACTGTGCAAGGCCCGCGCCAGCATTCGTGTACTTTGATATCGCTCAAACGCCTCGAGGTGAGTTGCCGTATCGCAGGTCGCGCGTCGATATGGTCGACTGCTTTTAAGTTCAGGTTGAGTGCAAAGTCCATATGCTCAGATAGATCGCTCAGCTCAGCACGCTGCTGCTTATAGGCCATTGTCCCTGTAACTATGTCGATCCCATTGCGCGTGACGCTGCCAACCAGCAGGTCAGAGCGAAGCTCGAGCTTGGGCTCCGCAAATTTTTTGGGCTGTCCGTGTAATTCGCGCCCGTGGGCCACACCGATATCACTGTTCAAAAAGAGGTAAGGCGAGTAAGCCCCTGTGATGTCTTTATCAGCTAAACGCGCCCCGACCATAACGTTACATTCCTGATAGTGCCCCAGATAGTCAGTATCGTGCATGTCGTAAATATGAATAAGCACCGTATCACCGTCAGCCTCTAAAGGCGGGGGTAAGAGGGCCGCTATCGCAGCTTCATCTGTTTTATAAACAAGCGTCATAATTTCTGCGTTGCGAAAACTGAACGGATAGGGCGGCACCATGGGGGCATCCCAAGGCGTGGAGAAACCCCCTTTCAAAATGTCCTCGAGTTGCACCTTTTTCAAGAGGCGTCCTCATCTGCCGCGCGGTCTTTTAAGCGTGGGGCGTGTGCGGGCGCGGTCTTGCCGAC
>ENA-ORXM01004178-ORXM01004178.1-marine-metagenome-genome-assembly--contig:-NODE-4178-length-13074-cov-4.381396_pt1 | contig 13074 bp, 9 predicted proteins | sample MGYA00237867_ERZ511480 | MGnify/ENA primary metagenome ERZ511480 (study PRJEB26309, sample SAMN06266103) | marine metagenome | isolation source: Algal blade | place: United Kingdom:Sidmouth, United... | reverse complement strand
ACTATACTGATTGATACCAGCTGTACATTTTTTCAATACCTTCTTGAAGGTCTATGGAATGTTTCCATCCTAATCCATGAAGTTTAGAGACGTCTGTCAATTTCTTCATTGTGCCATCCGGTTTGTCCGAGTTGAAATTTAAATCACCTTCAAAACCAATTATATCTTTAATAGCTTCGGCTAATTCACGAATAGAAAGGTCTTTACCGGTACCAATATTGATATGGGTATTTCTGATTTCTTTCTCTCCGGAAGAATAAGTGTCTTCAAAATTTCTACTTTTCATGATGAAAATACAGGCATCGGCCATGTCTTCCGACCATAGGAATTCGCGCATTGGTTTTCCACTGCCCCAAATCTCTACACTTATTTTGTCATCGGTCTTTTTAACACCATATTTTTCAAGAATCGTATAAATATCAGATTCACTGGATTTTCCATCAACACCTTCAATTGGACGTTCGTTCAAATCTTTTCGAACGTTATCCCAATCTTGAGCTTCTAATGCCCTGCCTAAGTGCATTTTTCTGATTAAGGCAGGCAACACGTGCGATTTCTCTAAATCAAAATTATCATTAGGGCCATAAAGGTTTGTAGGCATCACGGAAATAAAATTTGTTCCGTATTGTAAATTATAGCTTTCGCATAATTTAATACCCGCAATTTTCGCAATCGCATAAGGCTCATTAGTATACTCTAAGGTGTCCGTAAGAAGATAATCTTCTTTCATGGGTTGCGGACACTCTTTTGGGTAAATACATGTGCTACCTAAAAACAAAAGTTTTTTTACATTGTTCACATAACTATGGTGAACAACGTTGTTCTGAATCATAAGGTTTGCATAAATGAAATCTGCCCTGTACGTATTATTGGCCACGATACCACCCACTTTAGCCGCAGCAAGAAAAACATATTCTGGCTTTTCTTCGGCAAAGAATGAAGCAACTGCATTAGCATCAGTCAAATCAAGTTCAGAATGGGTTTTCAAGACAAAATTTGAAAACCCATCTGCTTTTAACTTCTTTAGAATGGCGCTACCAACAAGTCCTCTATGACCTGCAATATAAATTTTTGCGTCCTTGTTCATGCTATTCGAAGTAGTTCATGATTCTGTAGCCACCTTCTTTTAAATAGGTGTCTTTCTTCATCAATTTTAAATCGCTTTGCATCATATCTTCAACCAAGTCCTTCAAATCATATTTAGGAATCCATCCTAATTTATTATTTGCCTTACTTGGGTCACCAATAAGTAAATCTACTTCTGTTGGTCTAAAGTAACGTGGATCAACAGAAACAACTTCTGTTCCTATTTCTACTTGGTAATCAGGGTTGCTACAAGAAACTACGGTTCCTTTTTCGTCAACACCTTCACCTTTAAATTCTATTTCAATACCTGCATGAGCAAAACTCATTTTTACAAAATCACGAACAGTGGTAGTCTTACCGGTGGCAATTACCCAATCTTCTGCCTCATCGGCCTGAAGAATCATCCACATCATCCTAACGTAATCTTTAGCATGGCCCCAGTCTCTTTTTGCATCAAGGTTACCTAAGTAAACCTTATCCTGAAGACCTAATGCAATTCTAGAAGCAGCTCTTGTTATCTTACGAGTTACGAACGTTTCCCCACGAATAGGAGATTCATGATTAAAAAGTATACCGTTACAAGCATACATTCCGTAAGCTTCACGGTAATTTACCGTAATCCAGTACGCGTACATTTTAGCTACAGCATAAGGGCTGCGAGGGTAGAACGGAGTGGTTTCCGATTGAGGTACTTCTTGTACCTTCCCGTATAGCTCAGAAGTTGAAGCTTGGTATATTCTGGTTTTTTTCTCCAAACCTAAAAGACGTACAGCATCTAGGATACGCAAAGTACCTATTCCATCTGCATTTGCAGTATATTCTGGAGTTTCAAAAGAAACAGCAACGTGGCTCATTGCAGCCAAGTTGTATATTTCGTCTGGTTGAATTTCTTGTATCAAACGAATAAGGTTGGTACTATCCGTCATATCACCATAATGTAAATGAAGGTTTCTACCTTCCACATGTGGGTCTTGATATAAATGGTCAATACGGTCTGTATTAAAAAGAGAAGATCTCCTTTTTAGTCCGTGAACTTGATATCCTTTTTTTAATAAGAATTCTGCCAAGTATGCTCCATCTTGACCTGTAATTCCTGTAATCAAACATTTTTTCATAATGTTGAGTTCTAATGGTTTTTATTTACTGGCGACAAAGATGTAGAATTATATCCTTACATGGGTAACATCCGCCTCAAAATTATTTAAAAATAAGAATATTACCGATGTATGGGGCTTAGTTTAAGAAAGCCTTACCGTGAACATACATTTTTAGTAAAAATTATAATGAATGAAATGTAAGTTTCTGATGGCTACTTATAATTATTTAAACATTTCAGGATGTGGATGTTCCCAACCTTCTCTGTAACTGCGTTTTAATAATTTAGTGGCTTCGGGATCATCTACCACAATCATTTGTTTTTGGTCATAAATCAATGGTCTTTCAAGCTTCATTGCCATATTTGCCAGAATACAACTAGCTGTAGAAACGTGCGCTTGTTGAATATTGGCTATAGGTTGAGTTTTGTTTTCTATGGCCGATAAGAAGTCTATCATATGAGCGCGTGTAGCTGGTGCAGCGTGTAATTCAATATCTTTTTCGGTAAGGTCTTCAGGATATTTCTCCCTTTCATAAAGTACGTCGCCATGTATTTTTTTTCCATCACCATGAGGAACAAAATCATATTTTTGAACACTTCCGGATAATGTACCTTTTTCACCATATAATTTAAAAGACCAGGGGTATTCAGGGTCTGCTGGTGTTCCCCAGGATCTATGGTTCCAAATACAGTCCAACTCATCAAACTCAAAGATGGCGGTCTGGGTATCTGAAATGTTGGATTTACCATCCTTTTGAACATAAATACCGCCAGTAGAACTAATTTTATTTGGCCACCCCAGGTCCAACATCCATCTAACGGTATCTAACATATGAACGCACATATCTCCCATAATTCCGTTTCCGTATTCCATAAATGTACGCCACCATCTTCTGTGGGGCAGACCATCATAGGGGCGCAGTGGAGCAGGGCCTGTCCACATATTATAATCGAAAAAATCCGGAACAGGTTGTACTTGCGGATTACCATTTGCACGCATATGATAGTAGCAACAAATTTCGGCATGGGATATCTTACCCAATAGTCCTGCATCTACAATTTTATTTTTAGCCTCCACTAAATGCGGTGTGCTCTTTCGCTGTGTTCCTACTTGAATGACTTTTCCATATTTGTTGGCTGCGGCAACCAAAGCTTCGCCTTCCACGACATCAACACTTATGGGCTTTTGAAGGTAGAGGTGTGCTCCTGATTTCAATACGTCTATTCCTTGTAAAGCGTGCCAATGGTCTGGACTTCCTACTAAAACAATATCCAAATCCTTTTCCGCAAGCATTTTTTTGTAGTTGCTATAAAGACGGGGTGTTTTTTTGGATTTTTGTCTTAAGGCTATTAAATTGCCCGCTTCAGTGAGCGAATGCTTATCTACATCACACAGGGATACCACTTCAACATCTGCTACTTGCATAAGACGAAAAAGGTCGCTTTTGCCGTACCAACCCGTTCCTATAAGCCCTACTCTTAATACTTTATCCTTTGATGTGTAATCAAAACCATAGGCTCCAATAGAAGAGATCGCGATTAAACTAGAAGTACTTTTTATGAAGTTTCTTCTGCTGAAAGAACTGTTTTTTGTATGCATCGGTCTTTTGTTAGGTTCGCTTTCTAAAGATATTTAAATCATTACAATTAGCATCATATTATGGAGGTACTTTAATAAAATGGTATATTTAAAACTTGATCAAAATAATATTGTTTTTATATGAAATCTAGATTTTTAATTCTTTCTTTTTTATTGACTTTGGCTTATCAATCTACATGGGCAAAAATTGAACTCCCTAATATATTTTCCGATAATATGGTACTACAGCGAAACGAAAAAGTTTTGCTTTGGGGTTGGGCAAATACTGGAGAAAAAATTACTATTCATACCAGTTGGGATAACGAAGACTATGCTATTGAAACTACAATAAATGCAAAATGGGAAATTGAAATTGACACTCCTGAAGCCGGAGGACCTTATGAAATTGAATTTAAAGGGAGTGAAAATGAAATCACATTGGAAAATATTATGATCGGAGAGGTTTGGGTGGCTTCTGGACAGTCTAATATGGAGTGGAGTGCCACTTCCAATAAAGGAATTGATAACGGAGAAGAGGAAATTAAAAATGCCAATTACCCTAACATTCGGTTTTTTACAATTGCCAGAAGAACTTCAGATAGTCCACAAGAAAATATAATAGGTTCTTGGGAAGCCTGTACCCCTGAGACAATGAAAAAATTTAGTGCTATTGCTTACTTTTTTGCACAAAGACTACAGCGAGAACTCAATGTTCCTATTGGTCTTATAGACAATGCCTGGGGTGGTTCTCCTGCTGAGGTATGGACTGCAAAATCAGTTTTTGATGAGAATGAAGATTTAAAAATTTCCGCAGAAACTATAGAAGAAGTGCCATGGAGTCCCGTTGCTCCTTCTGTTTTATACAATGGAATGGTGCATGCGATTACCCCTTTTAAAATTGCGGGAACTATCTGGTATCAGGGGGAGTCTAATGTCAGTCGTCATGAACTTTACGGTAAGCTTTTCTCAAAAATGGTGGGTTCATGGCGAAAAGCATGGGAATATGATTTCCCGTTTTACTACGTGCAGATAGCTCCGTTTAATTACAGTGGGCCGGAGCAGGGTGTACGGATTAGAGATGTACAGAGGCGAGTAATGAAAACTATACCAAATTCTGGAATGGTAGTGGTTAGCGATATTGCCACAATCAATGATATTCACCCTACAAATAAAAAAGATGTTGGCTTGCGTTTGGCAAATTTAGCTTTAAAAGAGACCTATAATAGTTACGAAGGAGAGGTGTATGGGCCGCTTTTCAAGGAGGTGAAATTACAATGGAAAAAAATTGAAGTGGTTTTTGATCACGCTGACGGACTCACATCAAAAGATAAAAATATAACTCATTTTGAGATTGCGGGATCAGATGGAATATATCATCCAGCGAAAGCGAAAATCAAAGGGAATACCGTTATTTTAACTTCCAAAAAAGTAAAGGCCCCATTACATGTAAGGTTCGCATGGGATAATGTTGCAGAGCCAAATCTCTTTAATGCTGCAGGTTTACCGGCTTCAGCTTTTATAAGTGAGTAGACGGTAAACATTTAGTTTTTAATATAAATGTGCGGTGTTATATTAGTACCGTGCAGTAATAAGAGTATTATGACCCTAAGATTTTCAAGATTGATAACCGGTTTATCCATGCTGGCTTTTCTTTTTATAACTTCCTGCAAAGAGCAAAAAACCAAGCAAGAAATGGAAACGCATAAATATACAAACGCTCTTGCCCAAGAGACAAGTCCTTACCTGTTGCAACATGCACATAACCCTGTAAATTGGAGGGCTTGGAGCCAAGAAGCATTGGAAGATGCTAAAAAGGAAAATAAGTTGGTATTGGTAAGTATTGGATATTCTTCTTGCCATTGGTGCCATGTTATGGAAGATGAAACGTTTGAAAACGAAGAGGTCGCGAAAGTTATGAACGAGAACTTTATTAATATTAAAGTAGATCGTGAAGAACGCCCGGATGTGGATCAAGTATATATGACCGCTTTGCAACTCATCTCAGGTAATGGAGGTTGGCCTTTAAATGTCATAACCTTGCCAAACGGGAAGCCGCTTTATGGTGGTACATATCACACCAAAGAACAGTGGACAAAAGTGTTGACCAAAATAAGCGAGCTCTATAAAAACGACCCCAAAAAGGCTGAGGAATATTCAGATATGGTAGCAGCTGGTATTGCGGAGGCTAATCTCGTGGAGCCGGCAAAAGGATTTGAATCTATAACCCAAGATGCCGTAAAGACCAGTGTTCTAAATTGGAGTCAGAATTGGGATTTGGAAGAAGGCGGAGAGAAAGGTGTTCAAAAATTTATGATTCCCGAAAATCTAATTTTTTTATTGAATTATGCAGATTTAACAAAGGATGATAAAGTAAAGAAGCATGTTAAAACTACACTTGATAAAATGGCCTTTGGGGGCATTTATGATCAAATAGGCGGTGGTTTTTATAGATACAGTACAGATGCCTTTTGGAAAGTACCGCATTTTGAGAAAATGCTTTATGATAACGCTCAAGTACTTAGTCTTTATTCCAAAGCATACACCGTTTTTAAAGACGATGCATATAAAAATGTAGTATGGGAAACTGTCGATTTTCTAGATAGGGAAATGAAGGATGAAAATGGTGGGTACCATGCGGCTTTGGATGCGGATAGCGAAGGCGAAGAAGGTAAATTTTATGTGTGGAAAGAAGACGAACTGAAGTCGGTTTTAGGTGATGGTTTTGAACTTTTCGCTTCCTACTACAATGTAAATAAAGAAGCGGTTTGGGAGCATGGTAATTATGTTTTACATCGAAAGATCAATGATGCTGAATTCATAAAAGAACATCAGCTGGAACAGAGCAAGTTAAATTTCATAAAGTCCGAATGGAATAAAAAGCTTCTGGAAGCCAGAGGTAAAAGGGTACGACCACGAAGTGATGACAAAATTATAACCTCTTGGAACGCTCTGTTGATTAATGGGCTAGTGGACGCCTATAAAGCCTTTGGACAGGATGAATTTTTAGAAAGGGCCAAAAGTGTATTCTCTTTCATAAAATCCAATTCTTATCAAAACGGAAAGCTTGTACACACCTTTAAAAAAGGAAGCCAGCGTAAAGAAGGTTTTATTGAAGATTATGCGTTTATGATAGATGCTTCGCTAGAATTGTATGGGGTAACTTTAAATACAAATTATCTAAAATTTGCCAAAGAATTGAACGGTATAGTTGCGTTGGAATTTGCAGATGAAACTTCGGGCATGTACCATTATAATAAAGGTAATAATCTAATTGCAAAAATTATTAAAACAGATGATGGCGTGCTCCCTTCTCCAAATGCGGTAATGGCTCATAACCTTTTTCAATTGGGCCATTTGGAATATAATACGGAATATATGGAAAAGTCTAAGCGCATGCTTTCTACAATGGTTTCGGCCATTACGGAAAATGCACCGAGCTATTCCAAATGGAATGCACTTTTATTAAATAATACCTACCCATATTTTGAGATTGCAGTAGTTGGTAAAGACGCGGACATTTTGATACAGGCTTTAAACAAAATTCAATTACCGAATGCGTTGGTAGTAGGAAGTAAAATTAAGAGTGATGCTCCTCTTTTTAAAGATCGTTATGTTGATGAGGGCACGTTTATATACGTTTGTCAGAATACCACATGTAAGCTACCTGTAAAGACAGTAAATGAAGCACTGAATCAACTAAAAAACTTTTAGTTGCGGAAATAGTAGTAAAACCCAGTGTTAAAAAAGTGGTAGACAAACACTTTTTATTTTTAAATTGTGCAAACAAACTAACAAACAACATATGCAGATTAAAGAAAACCCCGAAGAGTATGACGTGATCATCGTTGGCTCTGGGGCAGGTGGCGGTATGGCCACCAAGCAGCTGGCGGATGCCGGATTGAAGGTGGCAGTGGTTGAGGCAGGACCATTCTTTGACCCAGCGGACCCCAAAACAATGACTCAATTAAAGAACCCTTATGATTCCCCTCGTCGTGGTGCGGGTACCACGCGTGCCTTTGGGGAGTGGGATATGTCATACGGCGATTGGAGTGTGGATGGAGAACCTTATACCGTTGAAGCGGGTACCAGTTTTAAATGGTGGCGTTCACGTATGCTTGGCGGGCGTACCAACCACTGGGGAAGGATCTCTCTCCGTTTTGGACCAAAAGATTTTAAGGGGAAGACCCGTGACGGGCATGGTGAGGATTGGCCAATAGGTTATGATGACGTAAAACCATATTATGATAAAGTAGATAAACTAATTGGAGTTTTCGGAACTAATGAAGGTTTGGAGAACGACCCGGATGGCTTTTTTCTTCCGCCACCAAAACCAAGATTACACGAACTTTTTTACATAAAAGGAGCCAAGAAATCGGGGATACCTGTAATACCGGGAAGGCTTTCCATGCTTACGAAACGAATTAATAATGAACGAGGGGTTTGTTTCTATTGTGGTCAGTGTTCCCGATCATGTTCTGTATATGCGGATTTCTCCGCAGGAAGTTGTTTGATCTTCCCGGCTCAGAAAAGCGGAGGGCAAGTCAAGTTGTATGTCAATGCCATGGTACGTGAGGTTACTACCAATGCAGAAGGTAAGGCCACTGGCGTATCTTACATTAACAAAGAGGACAGAAAAGAATATAAATTAAAGGCAAAGGTGGTAGTACTGGCAGCTTCGGCATGTAGTTCTGCACGTATCCTTTTGAATAGTAAAAGTAAGCAGCATCCTAACGGATTGGGTAACAGTAGTGATCTAGTAGGTAAATATTTGCATGATTCAACGGGTAGTAGTGGTATGGCTTTCGTTCCGGATTTAATGGATCGTGATGTTTCTTATAATGAAGATGGTGTAGGAGGTATGCATGTTTATAGTCCTTGGTGGGGAGATAATAAGAGTTTGGATTTCCCAAGGGGATATCACATTGAAGTTTGGGGAGGAATGGGGCAACCCAACTACGGTTTCGGTTTTGACCAAGACAGTTTTAATAAACTGGTGGGGCAGCCTACTGGCGGGTATGGAGATAAACTGCGCGATGATGTTAAGAGATATTACGGAGCTATTATAGGTTTTGGTGGTAGAGGAGAGGGTCTTGCGGTAAAGGAAAACTACTGCGAGATAGACCCTACTACGGTAGATGATTACGGAATACCGGTACTAAAGTTCAATTATAAATGGTCCGATATAGAAGTGCGTCAGGCAAAACACATGCAGGATACTTTCGAGGAGATTTCGCATAATATGGGCGGAATCTATTTGAAAAAACCGGGCAAGGACAAGGACTACGGCCTTCATGCGCCAGGCGAGATTATCCATGAGGTGGGAACCACCCGAATGGGTAACGACCCAAAGACTTCGGTAACTAACAAATTCAATCAACTCCATGATGTAGACAATGTTTTCATAGTTGATGCAGGACCTTTCGTTTCTCAAGCGGATAAGAACTGTACTTGGACCATATTGGCCTTGTCATGGAGAGCTTCGGATTACATTATTGAACAACTCAAACAACAAAATATCTAAAGGCAATGGACAGAAGAAAGAGTATACAGACCATGATATTGGGGGCCGGAGCAAGTGCAATCGCTTTTCATGGATGCAAGACCGAAGGCGGAGAACCTGCAGTACCGGAAACAGCCGTTACCACGGATACCAATTATTTTGGAAGGACGCCCAAAGAATTGGAGCGCATAGAGAAATTGAATGCGGAAGAATTGTTCAATGCGCATGAAATGGAAACTATTGCTGTTCTGAGTACGGTAATTCTTCCTCCTAAAGAACCACATGGAGGCCCATTGGAGGCTAATGTTCCCGAATTCATAGAATTTATAGGAAAGGATATACCCGATATGCAGAATACATTATTGGGTGGTCTGATGTGGTTAGATCACAAGTCGAATACGGATAACGGAATAGAATTCAAAGGTGCTACTTTAGAGCAACAGAAGCAGATTCTAGACCAGATTTGCAACCAGGATTTGGAGGTGCCATTGGATAATCAACCGCTGGAAATTCAATTTTTTGCCTTGATGCGTAATTTGGTAGTTACCGGTTACTATACCTCTAAAGTGGGCTTAGCAGATTTAGGCTACAAGGGCAATTCACCAAACGTTTGGGACGGTGTTCCTGATGATGTTCTCAAGAAACACGGAGTTGCTTATGATCCAGAGTGGATAGCAAAATGTGTAGACCAAAGTAAACGTAACGACATTGCCGAATGGGATGAGAAAGGCAATTTACTAACATAAGCGAGTCTGGCTCAGAATGGCTATCGACTTTTAATTAATACATACGAAAATGAAAAAAATCAATGTTTTTATCGCAGCAGCTTTTTTTACGGTATCGCTATCGGCACAGGAAGTTGGTTTGCAACTTTACAGTTTACGTAATCAGTTTAAAACCGATGTACCAGGAACACTGGAGACCATAAAAGGTTGGGGAATTACAAAAATTGAAGGTGGGGAAACTTACGGTTTATCCTTAGAGGATTTTAAGAATCTTCTGAAAACCAATAGTCTTGATGTGGTGAGTGTTGGAGCTAAATTTGGTGATTTAGAAAACAACGCACAACAGGTTGTGGAAAATGCAAAAGCATATGGAGCAAAGTATGTAATGTGTGCATGGGTTCCTCATGACAACAATAAGTGGGATTTAGAAGAGACCAAGCATGCTTCCGTAGTATTCAATAAAGCTGGCAAACTTCTAAAAGAGAACGGTATTACATTGGCGTATCACCCTCATGGATATGAATTTCGCCCGTATGAAGATGGAACTTTGTTCGACTATATGATCAAAAATGCCACGGATTACACTTTTGAATTGGATGTGTTTTGGGCACAACACGGTGGAGCGGACCCATTGGCGTTGATGAAGAAGTACAAATCTAAATTCACTTTACTTCACTTAAAGGATATGGAAAAAGGGGTTGAAGGAAATAATACAGGTCAAGAAGACCATGAAACCAATGTGGTTTTAGGTCAGGGGCAAGTAGATATTGCCGGTATTGTTGCTGAAGCCAAAGAATTGGGTATAGAGTACATGTTTATTGAAGATGAATCTTCTAGTGTTGTAGAGCAAGTGCCTCAAAGTTTAAGTTATTTAAAGAGTTTGGAATAATATCTTATAGTAGTATTTCATAGAAGGCCCCTTACCTGAAAAGATAGGGGGCTTTGTTTTTTGAAAAAACTACAAATAATTTAAAAATCATAAAAGTTAGACTTTTTGTATTCCGGGTATTTAAGAGTGGTTTAGTTATCCATTAGTACTGAATATTACTAGAGCATTTATATAACCGATACTAAAAAATACTTACCTTATGGTCGCTTAAATCAAACAGCTACTTATGTGTTCCCACAGACCAATAAAGTTTTTTGTGCTTATCAGCGCACTTGTTTTTATGCTGAGTTCGTGTGCAAAAAAAGAAAACAACAGAAATTATCTACTTGAGGGTACCCTAAAAAAATGGCATCCAGTAACCTTAACATTTGAAGGGCCGGAAGTATCGGAAACGGACTCTCTAAATCCTTTTTTAGATTATTCATTACTTGTTAATTTTTCTAATAAAGACACCACATACAATGTTCATGGTTATTTTGCTGCAGATGGAGATGCAGCAAATTCAAGTGCAACATCGGGAAATAAATGGCGAGTTAAATTTTCCCCTGGTAAAACGGGGAAATGGGATTTTAATGCTTATCTGATGGAAGGTGAAAACATAGCCGTTAAACAATTCACTTTACCTAAGAAAAATAAAAGTATTTGGAATGTAAATGGAAGTTTTGAAGTTGAGCCTATAGATTCTACCGCAAGCGGATTTTATAAAAACGGCTTGCTCGTTTACAATGGCACTCATTATCTTAAGCAAAGTGAAACGGGAAAACCTTTCTTAAAAAATGGAGTTGGTAGTCCAGAGAACTTTTTGGCCTTTTCCGAATTTGATGGTACGTATGATAATGGAGGCCCTGCAACACCAACCCTAGAGGAGGGCTTACATGAATATGCCGCCCATGTAGATGACTGGAAAGACTCAGATCCGGTTTGGGGATTTTATAATGGAAAAGGTATTATAGGTGCACTTAATTATCTATCCGGGAAGGGTATGAATAGCCTTTACTTCCTGGTCATGAACGAGAACGGAGATGGCAATGATGTCTGGCCGTGGATAGCGCACAATGAGCAAACGCGATATGATGTAAGCAAATTGGACCAATGGGAAATGGTTTTTACCCATATGGATAGGCTGGGTATGGCCATGAACGTATTTACACAAGAAACGGAAAACGATACCATACTAAACAAAGGGGAACTAGGATTGGAAAGAAAACTTTTTTATAAAGAATTAGTAGCTCGTTTTGGTCATCATTTAGGTGTAGTCTGGAATTTAGGAGAAGAAACCAACCGAAGCCCGGAACAGTTAAAGACTTATGCGGACTACATTCGTAAAATAGACCCTTATAAGCATCCAATTGCAGTTCATAATCATGTAAGGGTTACCGGAGAGCGTAGAGAAGGTAGGCCATTGGACCCCATTAAAGAAACGTTTACTCCTATGTTGGGCTATAAAACATTTGAAATTCCCTCTTTACAGATGTATGATACCACGGAGGTACATAAAGAAGTGAAAAAATGGTTGGATTTATCCGTTAAAAAGAAGAGGCCATGGGTAGTGTATTTAGATGAAATTGGCCATTGGGATATTGGTGTTACAACGGATACGGCAACGAATAATAATCATGATATGGTTATGCGCAGCAGCCTTTGGGGCAGCTTAATGTCTGGCGCGGCGGGAACTTCCTGGTATTTTGGTGGTAAAGACGTTCCAAATAATGATATTTCGGCAGAGGATTTTAGGGCTCGTGATGCGTGGTGGGATATTAGTAATAATGCCAGAAAATTTTTTGAAGACCATTTGCCGTTCGAAACAATGCAAAATCATGACGAGTTGTTGAGCAATGATAAAGCATACTGTTTTGCTACAAAAGATGAGATCTACGTAGTGTATTTGCCTAAAAATGAAACTACGGATTTGGCTATAGGGGATGGCGCTTTTACTATTGCTTTTTATGACCCCAAGGCAGGAGGAATGCTCTTTGATAAACAAAACGAAGGATGGAAAATCACCAAACCCAATAGTGTAGAATTATCCGCATATAATGGGCAAAAAGAGAAAGATTGGGTAATTGTTATTGCAAGAAAGTAATAACTTGCACAAAACTTGGAAAACCAGGTTGGTTTAATTTTTTTTTCAGAGATAGATGTAACAATGATACACTATCGATAAACTATTTTTATGAGGAAATTTTTTAGTACCATTTT
>ENA-ORXM01004177-ORXM01004177.1-marine-metagenome-genome-assembly--contig:-NODE-4177-length-13080-cov-2.982927_pt1 | contig 13080 bp, 5 predicted proteins | sample MGYA00237867_ERZ511480 | MGnify/ENA primary metagenome ERZ511480 (study PRJEB26309, sample SAMN06266103) | marine metagenome | isolation source: Algal blade | place: United Kingdom:Sidmouth, United... | reverse complement strand
AATCGCGTTTTTCCATAATTTTGTACTATCCGTTTTAGCACCCGAAATAAGCAAATCGGCATTGGCAAATCCAACCACACAATCGTATCTGCCCGTTCCATTCGAATATCCATCGTGCCGCCATAATTTCCGTCAACTATCCATTTTTCATTGGACAAGGCAGCGATTTGTTTTTCTATAAATTCTGCTTTGGAAGATTCGACCCAATTGGGCTTCCATTACAATTGGTCAAGATGTTTTATGGGCAAACTCTTTATCAAACCAATTCGAGTCAATAAAGTAGATTTTCCAGCACCACAAGAACCGATGACCATGATTTTTTTCATACTTAATTTTTTAGGATTGTATGATGTTTCTCTTTTCGATGTGGAGTGTACCGCAAACATCCTGTTTGCGCATGAAGTATTTAGAAACATTGGTTTTTAATACAAAAAAAAACTCTTCCACCATGCGCAAACAGGGTGTTTGCGGTACACTCTACAGTTTCCAAAAATTTCATTCATCCATTTCTACTTTTTCAAAATCAAAGACGAATGCTTCGCCACCTCAATTTTTCCACCGTTAAAATTACCCATTCCCGCTTCATTAATCTGACCATTTTGACAAACAATCGTCCAATCCCCTTTTGGTAAATCCACCATTTTCTCTTCCGTATTTCCATTAAAAATCACCATGATTTCTGCCCATTCATCTCCGTTCGCATTGTCCGTAATTTTATACCCAATCAAGTTATCTTCTTTCCATTCAAAAAATCGAATCAAGTGTTGGACATCCGCATTATTTATCATTCTAAATGCTGGATGATTCTTGCGCAACTGAATTAATCTTTTGTAATATTCGACTACATTTGCTCGTTCCTTTTTCCAATTCCAATCAATTTGATTAATAGCATCAGGTGATTTATACGAATTTTCTTCACCTTGTTTTGTTCGTACCATTTCCACTCCTGCATGTAAAAACGGAATGCCCTGACTTGTCAAAACAATCGTATTTGCCAGTTTTTGCATCGAAATTCTATCTTCTTCCGAAGCATCGCTGCAACAGTTCGTCAATCTATCCCACAAGGTATGATTGTCGTGGCAACTCACATAATTGATGCATTGATATGGCTCGCGTGCCCAAGGTTCTTTAGAATAATTGACCTTGTCATAAGCTATTTGCGAATGACGACCAGCTGCCACAATGCCAAATTTGACACTCTCCTCCAAGTCTGGCAAACCACTAATAAACGCCTTAGCATCTTGCGTAAAAACGTGTCCTTTCACCGCATCCCGCATATCATCACTGAACGCTGCGATGCGGTTCAATTGTAGCGTATGATTCTTGGTCGCTCGCAAAGAATCAGGCAATGGAGAGTCACCTGCCGTCCAACCTTCACCATAGATAATAATTTGAGGGTCAACTTCTTGCAACGCTGCCGAAATCTGGTTCATCGTTTCGATGTCGTGAATGCCCATAAGGTCAAAACGGAAACCATCAATTCCGTATTCCTGCGCCCAATATTTCACACTTTCGACCATAAAACGGCGCATCATCAGGCGTTCGGAGGCTGTTTCGTTGCCACAGCCCGACGCATTAGAAAAAGTACTGTCTACATTTTGACGATAAAAATAGCCTGGCACCAACTGTTCAAATGGTGTTTGGGTATCAAAAGTATGGTTATAAACGACATCCATAATCACCCGCAAGCCATTGTCATGCAAGGCTTTTACCATTGTTTTAAATTCCTTAATTCGCGTTGCGCCATCGGCTGGATTGGTTGAATAACTACCTTCTGGAACATTGTAATTTTGCGGGTCGTAGCCCCAATTAAATTCGTTTTTCTCCAATTGACTTTCATCAATGGATTTGAAATCATAAACGGGCAGTAAATGTACATGCGTCACACCCATTTCTTTGATGTGGTCTAAACCCGTTGCCAATCCATCAGGACTTTTTGTGCCCGTTTCTGCTACGCCGAGATATTTCCCTTTATTTTTAATTCCAGAGTTGGGCGACATCGACAAATCCCGCACATGCAATTCATAAATAATAATGTCATTCAAGTGATTGAGTACTGGTTTTTGGTGTCCTTTCCAACCTTTTGGATTTGTTTTAGCAAAATCAATGACCTGTCCGCGCTTGCCATTTGTTCCGACTGCTTTTACGTAAGGGTCAGTCGTTTCACCCATATTTTTTCCATTAATGATGGCTTCAAAGGTGTAATATTTGCCAATAATGTCTTCATTGAATGTTGCTTGCCAAGTGCCTTGACTGTCTTTTTTCAAATCCTGTTCTATTGTGGATTTGCCACCTAAGTCTTGGTCGTATAATCTAATTTTCACGGCTTCCGCAGTCGGTGCCCAAATTCTGAATCGTGATTTTTCTGGAGAATAAATCAAGCCCAGACTGCCCTCATAAACGGGGTATTCTTCGTAGGTTCCGTAGGTTGTTTTCATATCGTTTTTGCAAGAAATTAGGAATGAAATGGTAATTAAGATTAGTAAGAAATGGCGCATGGTTTTGATTTTTTTATTTTTGAGGGACAAAAATATAAAATGGCTGGATGAATGGTCTATTTTTTTTAGAAAAAGTAAAGGTATAAATCTCTCTACTTGCCACGACAAAAAACGAAAATCATTATATGAATGTACATTTTGCAGCTATTATCGCTATTGATGGAGTTGGTAATAAATAACCTACTGCATCCACCAGCAAATAATTACCCACCCAAGTTTCAGATTTTTAGCTCATTTCTGCATTTATTTAATTCGCTTATCAGCCACAGTCGTACAGATGTAGATTTTTTTGCCATTCCACCAACTGATTTTTTCATCAGTCGCTAAATTCTGCAAAATTAACCAAGGATTTTTTTTATGCAAGAACAAACCCCAAATAAATAGGGTCACTTACTTATTTTAGAATCAGGAATTTTCTTATACCACAGGCCAGGATGCCAATTCATCTATGGAACGCGAAAAAAATAACTATCGCTTCTTGATAGGATATTTAGTCCATAGTTTTCACTTTGAAAATGCTCCCATACGGGCAGGCTATTATATCGCTGCGCTAACATAAATCGCTGTTTCAAAGCAAAAACTATGAACAAACTCCCTAATTTTAATTTTTCTTTTGCATTTAGTTTTTCTTTTCTAATTTCTTTGTTACATTTCGGCAAGGTTTTCCATAAACCTATAAATAAATAAGGAGTCGTCATTAATCTGATAGAAATTTCCATGAGATTAATGACTGTACCTTTCTTCACATTCCTTATATTATTGGTGGTCGAAAATTAAAGTTTTCGACCTCCAATAAATATCACCACGCATTTTCTGCGGCAATGCGTACTGGGGTCTTGAGGGTAAAAACGTTTTCTATAAACCGTTTTCACCCTCAAACTCCTTTTGTCTTTAATAAGGAAACCTACTTAACTTAAGCGTTAAAAAAATCAACTAAAATGGGCGAACAAAGAGTTTCAATGGTCAAAGAACAACCACAAATGCAAAAATTTGTGCGCAACCTCCTTAATGATGTCAAAGCAATGGAGTATATGCTGGAAAATGACTGGTTTGAAAGCGATACCATCCGCATTGGTGCAGAACAAGAGATGTGTATAGTTGATAATAAAGATTTTAAACCCGCACCGATTGCGATGGAAGCACTCAAGCGGATGAAAGATTGGGATTGGGTGGAGACAGAATTGGCAAGGTTTAATCTGGAAACCAATTTGACACCACATGTTTTTACAGGTAATTGTCTAAGTGATTTAGAAAAAGAAAACTTAGATAAGTTGAATAAAATCCGTGAAAAATTGAAGCGGATGAAAACCAAGGTCATCCTCACAGGTATTTTACCAACTTTGCGAAAATCAGATTTGGACTTTCATAATCTAACGCCAAAAAAGCGGTATTTTGCGTTGATGGAAGCCATTCAAGAGCAATTGTTAGGGTCTGATTTTGAATTGAATTTAAATGGAATTGATGAATTGCGGTTAAAGCACAATTCCCCCCTATTAGAGGCAGCGAATACCAGTTTTCAAGTTCATTTGCAGGTTTCACCCAAAGAATTTGTTCCACTATATAATATAGCCCAGGCGTTGACGGGACCAGTCATGGCAATTGCAGCCAATTCCCCGATGGTTTTTGGTCGGCGGTTGTGGCACGAAACACGGATTGCCATGTTTCAGCAAGCTTTGGACACTCGAACCAGTCACGAGCATTTGCGGGAGCGCAGTCCTCGGGTGAGTTTTGGTAATGGTTGGTTAGACAAATCGGTTATGGAAATTTATCGAGAAGATATTGCTCGATTCAGAGTATTATTGGCTGCTGATTTGGAGGAAGATTCTGTTGATTTGGTTCAAAAAGGAAAAGTTCCAAAATTGCGGGCCTTGCAAGTTCACAACTCCACCGTTTATCGTTGGAATCGACCTTGTTATGGCGTGAGTGACAATGGAAAACCGCATTTGCGTATTGAAAATCGCGTATTGCCTGCTGGTCCGACGGTGATTGACGAAGTGGCCAATGCTGCTTTTTGGCTCGGTGCAGTGGTTGGCATGCACGACAAAGTGAATGATATTCGGGAACATTTAAGTTGGGATGATGTGAGTGATAATTTTTTAAAAGCAGCGAAATTTGGGATTGACACTACTTTTAACTGGTTGGGCGATAAAAAAATCTCTGCCTGTGACTTGGTTTTGAAGGAATTGATTCCAATTGCTCGTCATGGATTGAAATTGCAGAAAGTAGCAGAGGCAGACATTGACCGCTATTTAGGTGTCATAGAAGCGCGGGCAAAATTGCACATGAATGGCGCACGATGGCAATTGCGAGCATTTACCAATTTGCGAAAAACAATTGCTTCTGATGAAGCCTTATCTATTTTAACTGCCAGCATTATCAAAAATCAGGAAACGGAAACTCCCGTGCATTTATGGGAACTGCCAGAACCTGAAGCATTGGCAGAATACAGTCCTGGCAAACTCCGTGTCGAAGAATTTATGGCGACGGATTTGTTTACGGTGCAAAAAGATGATTTAATTGAATTGGTCGCCGAGTTGATGGATTGGCGAAAAATCAGATATATGCCTGTGGAAGATGCCAAAGGCAATTTGGTTGGACTGATTACCTCTCGGCTCTTGTTGCGTTATTATTCGCGACAACATTCTTTCAATAGTAAAACTGCGGCGACGGTTAAGGATTTAATGATTGAAAATGTGATAACGATTGGACCTGAAAAGACAATTGTAGAAGCACTGCAAGAAATGCGGGGTAATAAAATTGGCTGTCTTCCCGTCGTGAAAAACGGAGAATTGATTGGCATTATTACAGAAATGGACTTTTTGCGAATTTCTGGGCGATTGATTGAGCGGTTGAAAGAAGCGAAGAAAAAGTAAGCTAAAAGTTCTTTTATTTTGTAGATAGTTCGTAACTTAAATCATGGTGATTCTGAATATCACCATGATTTTTTTTGTCTTTTTTAAGACAATAAAAACTACGCTATTCCTTGAACATTTTAAAACCCACTTCCGTTACACAGTGACATCTTTATGAAAATACCCATTTCATTGATGTATATCGCCTTGTTACACTAAACTATAAAGATATGAAAAGTCCAATTTCGGAAAAAAACCGTATCTTTAATTAGGAAAAACAAGTACAACAATGTTTTACATTTTATTTTTATCATCTTGGAGTTATTCTTAGTTGTTTTACTATTTATCTTATCTATCAGCTTCACCTATAAAACAAATAAACAACTACAACTACTCCTCTAATTACAACAACATGAAAAAGTTTTTACGTCTCTCTGCATTCCTTTTTACATTTATGGGGTTTGCTAATTTTTTGCATGCACAAGATTGTCCGATGATGGTTACGCGAAACTGTGAAGGTGCTGGAAATACCGTTAGTTTTGATTTAGATATTGAGCTATGTTCTCAAACTCCTGATGCAAGCCAAGTTGTGTATATGGAAGTAGTCCCTGGTACGCCTCCTACAACTCTTAATTATTCGTATGGAACTCAACTTCCTTGTAATGCGGCAAATGAGACAGCTGCTCCCCCAATCAGTGTTTCTTATACTTCGACAGCGGTCTGCAATTCAGGAAATCCATTTTCCCTTACGTTTAATTTTGGGAATAATGACGGTCCTTCTGGAGTTGTCTGCGAATATGATTCCGATGGCATAATTCTACCAGTTGAACTTGTATATTTCAGTAGTAAAATTATCAAAGAATCCGTGCTTTTAGAATGGCAAACGGCTACTGAAATTAACAATGAAGGCTTTTTCGTAGAACATAGCATTGATGGAAAAGAATGGATAACTTTAGGTTTTATTGAAGGTAATGGTAATAGTGAGGAGTTAATCAACTATGATTTTATGGATAGGAGTCCTGTGAAAGGGGACAATAATTATTACCGTCTTCGTCAATTAGATTTTGACGGCCGAGAAGAAATCCATCGGGTAGCTACTGAATTTGTTCCTGGAGAAGGTGCAGGTCAAATTAATATTTTTCCAAACCCTGTTTCTAAAGGAGAAGTCAACGTAGAGTTTCATTTTGAGGATACTCAAGAGACGATTGTAAGATTGGTTGATGCTTTGGGTCGCACTGTTTTAATGCAAGAAATTTTAGTAACGGATAAAGAACAGCGCAATGCATTAAACCTTTCTAAGGTGTCAAAAGGCAATTATTATTTGATTGTTCAAACGCAATTTCAGACATATCACAAACAGCTTGTCATTCAATAGATTAATTATAGATTTTTGTACTAAGAACCTGTCTATTTTGACATTTGAGAAGCTCGAAAATCGTAAGATTTTCGAGCTTCAAAAAAAACAGTGCGCATTGCCTGCGCAGGCTGACCGACAACTCCTGATTTGCTAAATCTATCAGATTTAGTAAATCTCGATTCCTTGAAAACCAAGGGTTTAAAGATTTACTAAATTTTGGAAATTTAGCAAATCGCCTGTTCTCGGTCAGCCTGCTGCGGCAACGCGTGTGGGTTTTTTGAGGGATAAAAAGCGTTTTTGCAAACGCTTTTTATCCCTCAAACTCCCTTTGAAAAATTACAATAATTTTTTTGAACGGTGTACTTATTATAAAATAGAGACTTGATGTAAAAATCAAGTCTCTATTTTTTTTTCCTCATGTTTTGCCTAATCCCAGAATTGAGCAAGTCTCACTAAATAAACCATTATCTTTGTATCACGAAACGAAGAGAAAATCAAGTATCAACAAGCGTTCTATTTTTTTTCCTCATGTTTTGCTTAATCCCAGAATTGAGAAGAAATCATAAAACAAAGGATTATCTTTGTACTACAAAACAAAAACTTTTGACAAAACATAGAAAAATGTCAGAATCAACAACGACAACGACAACGACAACTTTAAAAAAACTGTTAAAACCTAAAACAATGAATACTAAAATACATAAACTAAAAATTAACCATCAAAACCTTGCGGCTCTCTACTTTTATTCAATCCTGCCGTAATTAGGTTTTACACCATACTGTTCCGTATATAATTATCACTAAAAAGAAAGTTAAGAACACAAAAAAATTAAGCAAAATCCAGTAGTTCAATATTTGGGTTTCCTACGACCTTTTGCTTTTCCTTTAAAAGAGTACAATAATTTTTGCACTCTCTCTAAGGTAGATTATCAACTTGTTTAGCAGGGTTATGCCCTTTCTGACAATGAAATATCTACGCCTAACCCAACTATTTTTTTCATTTTTAAATTTAACTGTTATGACTCTTTATTCTAAACAATCTTTCTCAACAAAATGGCTTAACTACGGTTTTATAGCCTTATTTATAATGATTTGCTGCTGTTTTTCAGTAAATATGACAGCGCAGCAAGCCTGTAGTGGTTTCATCGTTGTTAGTGTTGAAAATGGTGGAGAAGGTCTCTGCGAAAATTCAGCAGCAGTTCCAGTTTCTGGAAGACTCTTTCCTAACACTGTAGTTGGGACATTTGATTACACTTGGACACTGTCTCATCCTACGGCAGGGTCTTTTGATGTTGCAAGTGGTCAAGCAACTTTGACTCCTACCAATCGAGACATCATGGTTAATTTTACCCCTTTACAAGCACAAGGAGGTGTACAGCTTTTTTTGACCATCACTTCTACTACAGACGGTTGTTCGCTTAATGGTTTTGGAGGTACTGACATTTTTCCAGAAGTAACTGCGAACATTGGAAATAATGCAATTACCAATATCTGTCAGGGAGGTAGTTTGAATTTAAATGGTATTCCTGGTGGTGGAAATGGTAATTATACGCATCTATGGGAAGTCGTATCGTCGTCTCCTCAACCAGCAACTGCAGCGTTGATTTTGAATAATCCAGCATCGGAAGACCCTACATTAACACCTCCCCCTGGTACACCTGATGGTCAAACTTACAATTTAAGATATACCGTAGCGACCGATGATGAAAACTGTAACATTGCTACCAAAGATATTTCAGTAACTGTAAGAGAAAATGCAAACTCTGCATCTCTTGCTTCTACCAATAATTTACTTGAAATTTGTCCAGGCGAAGCAGCCGTGATGACTTTAAACATCGCTTCTTCTTCTTCCAACCCATACACTTATTCTGCTGTTATTCACAACAGTGTAACGGATGAGAACACAACCATTTCTAATCTTGCGAATGGTGACAATATTACTTTTAACCCTAACGAAACGACAACTTATACATTAATTAGTGCAATGAATCAATTCAGTTGCCCAGTTGATATGGTATCAGGTGCAATCGAATTCATCGTTGATGAAACAAATCCAACGATTGCTGGACCATCTTCACAAGATTTGAATGCAGATGCCAACTGTGCAGCTGTTGTTCCTAATCTATTGGATGACGTAACGGCTACTGACAATTGCGACCAAAACTTAACCGTTTCGCAAAGCCCAGCAGCAGGTACACCTTTTACAGGTGGCACCAACCACAATGCAGAACAAGATGTGACGATTACCGCAGAAGATGCGAGTGGAAATATTGGAACACGAGTGATTACTTTGGTTTTAAAAGATGTAACTGCTCCAGTTTTTACTGCTTGTCCAACAGCAGGTTATTCTCAAGGAACAGACGATGGTAGTTGTACGGCTAATGTTTCTTTTCCACAACCTGCTTTTATAGAAAATTGTAATGATGATATTAGTGTAGATACAGACGATGAAGATGTTGCTATTTCAACTACGGATGGCGTTACTTCGGCTGTTTTCCCATTAGGAAATACACAAGTAACTTATACCCTTACTGATGGCGTAAATGGCAATACTACTTGTTCTTTTACAGTAACTGTTTTGGACGATGAAATTCCAACGATTGTTTGTCCTCCGTCAGTTGCTTTGGATAATGACAATAATAATTGTACTGCAGGTTTTGTTTATGACCGTCCAACAGGTAGCGACAATTGTGGTGAAAACATAGCAGTAACAGAATCAAATGATAATAACTTAACTATTGGAACAAATAATAACGGTGAATCTTCGGCTACTTTTCCAAAAGGAATTACAACAATTACTTATACCGTAAGTGATGGTGTAAATACTGGTATTCCATGTTCTTTCACAGTTACCGTAAATGATACTCAATTGCCAACAATTGATGATTGTCCAGAAAATCAAACAGTAGATGCAGGTACAGATTGTACCACTTTAGTTAATTGGGATTTACCAACAGCGGATGATAACTGCCCAGCTGATTTGACTTTTGTAGCAACTTCTGACAACGGAACAATAATTAATAATGACGGAACAGGTACTTTCCCATTAGGTGTAACCAACGTAACTTATACTGCAAACGACGGTAGTACTACTCCTCAAACTTGTGATTTTGTGATTACAGTTGAAGACGATACTGACCCAATTATTGATTGCGCAAATTCTGAAAATGTACTCGTTGATGCAGGAGAAGGTTGTACCGCTACTGTTCCTAACTTAGCAGGAAACCTTTCTAACCAAGAAGACAATTGCCCTGGAACAATTGTAATAACACAAACACCAGCAGCAGGTACAGACATTACAGGTACTCATGGTGCTACCCAAGAAGTGATTGTGACAGCTACAGACGCAGCAGGTAATTTTTCTGAATGCAATTACACCATTCAGTTCAATGATATAATTGCACCAACAGTTACTGAACACTGTCCAGAAACATCTTACATTGTTCAAAATTATAATAATTCTTGTACTTCGATATATGATTTTCTTATTCCTGAATTTGCAGATAACTGCGACAGCAATTTAGAAATTACTCCCACGGCAACTAATAACGTTATCATTTCTGAAGCACCGACTGGCAACAGATACATTGGTTCTTTTCCTGTAGGAACTACAACAGTTACGGTAACAGGTACAGATGAAGCGGGATTAGAGGCAACTTGTATTTTTGATGTTACTGTAAGTGATTTACAAGCACCAGACATTACTTGTCCACCTAACCAAGATTTAAATGCTGATTTAGGAGCATGTGGTACTAATTTTAACGCACCACCCGCTACTGCGACAGATAATTGTACAGACAACTTGGTGGTTACTCATGATTTTGAAGGTGGCGCAAGCAATATGAATGCTACTGGTTTCTACCCTGTTGGAGTAACAATGGTTACTTGGACAGCTACAGATTCTAATGGCAATATGACCTCTTGTGTACAAACGGTAGAAGTGACTGATAATGAAAATCCAACCGTAACTTGTCCTTTAATCATTGAAACAGTAGATGTAACCGCAGACAGTGGTTGTTCTTCAACGATTCCAAATTTTATTGGTGATGCAAATGGCAATGGTGCAGATGAAAATACGATTACTTTTGGTGACAATTGTGCTTTTACTTTGGTTCAATCTCCTATTGGTGGAACGGCATTTGGAACAGCACACAATGATTCAGAAACAGTAACAGTTACTATTACAGATGCTTCTAATAATACAGCGACTTGTGATATTACGGTAAGAATGCGTGATGAAATTGCTCCAACGATTGCTTGTCCTTCTACTGTAACCGTCAACAACGACCCGGGCTCATGTGAAGGAACAATGCCTAACTTTATTGGCAATGCGAACGGAGAAGGTGCTGACCCAAGTTTATCTTTTGCAGACAATTGTGCTTTTGAATTAAGTCAATCATTTGCGGCAGGTAATACTTTTGGTGATGATGATAATGAAGGACACAACCACAGTGAAACAGTTACTGTAACCATTACAGATGATGCAAATAATGAAGCAACTTGTGCAATAGTTGTTACATTAATTGACAATGAAGCACCTGTTTTCAACGAAGGACCAATTGCTACAACTATTAATGCAAACACCAGTTCTTCCAGTGCTTACGATTGTTCTGCTTTAGTGCCAGACCGCACAAGTCCATCGTTTTATTTTACACCTGAGAGAACTGTTAATAATAATACGACTCCTCGCGCCGACCATGTGAGCGACAATTGTACAGACTTCGATGGTTTCGTTTTCACACAAGACATTCCAGCAGGTACGGTGATTACAGAAGATACAGATTTGACGGTAACCGTTACAGATGCTGCGGGCAATACTGACCAAATTGTTATTCAGTTGATTTTTAATGACAACGAAGCACCAATGATTGATGCAGGTACTTGTCCAGATGACTTGACCATAAATGCTAACTTGAATTCTTGTTTTGCAACAGTTATTTTAACTGACCCATCTTTCACAGATAACTGTGACATGAACTTAGGGGCATTGAATACAAATGTTGGGTTTTTTACATCTGAACTTTATGACGAAAATGGCAGCACCAGCCGTGAATGTAATTTCAACTTAGGAACAACTGGTCCAATATTTTATGAATCTACAGACGCTGATGGAAATACACGACGATGTGAATTTAACGTGACTGTTGTTAATCCTGATTGGGTAGTTGATTTTACTCCAGAAGGAACAGTTAATAGCAACCCTGTTAATTTCCAATTTACAGGAATGGGTGCAGGTACTTGGAAATGGTCTTTCGGTGACGGTACTTTTAGTACGCAACAGAATCCTAATAAAACGTATGCTAATACTGGCGATTACACGGTTTGTTTAGAAATCAACAATTGTGTGAATACTCAGGTTTGTAAAACGATTGATGTAACACAGCGTCCACCAAACAATTCAGTAACAACGGGCGGCAACACAAACCTTGCTAACTTCTATGCTGCAAAACAAGGTAAAGAAGTAGCATTGAACTGGGAAACAACTTCTGAATACGACTTAGAATCTTTCACTTTAGAAGCATCAAGAAACGGTGTTGATTTTGAAGACTTGACTGATATGGCTGGCGAAGGTGACTTGGATTCCGTACACGAATATGCACATACCGATGAGTATGCAGTTGAAGGCTATAACTTTTACCGATTACGTCAAAACAATATGGACGGTACTTTCTCTTATTCAGATATCGTATCTGCACAGTTGAAAACAGACCGACCAAACTTGCAAGTAACTGCTTATCCAAATCCAGTAACGGATGTTTTATATCTTCAGTTACCTGAAAATAGTGAAACGCAAAGTGTACAAATTGAATTGTACAATTTGCAAGGACAGTTAGTTTTACAAGATTATATCAATTATTCAAATGAAGACATTGCTTTGAATTTGCATGATTTGACTACTGGAAATCACATTTTGGTTGTGAAAACGGCAGAAGATGTGTTTACCAAGCAGATTGTCGTACAGAAATAAGAAGACTTTAAAACAGGGTGGTTTTTAAAAATCACCCTGTTTTCTCAAAAAACTAAAAAGAACCTAAGATTGTTAAAATTAGGGTTTAACAGTTGTTGTAAACGAAAGCCGTAACCATTCGGGCGGCTTTCATTTTTTCTCAACACTTCAGAAAATAGATAAGTCAACTAAAACTCCATCCAATAACCAAAAAATATTAAGAGTCTAATTTTCTGAAAAATTAGGGTTTAATAGTTGTTGTAAACGAAAGCCGTACCATTCTGGGCGGCTTTCTTTTTTGCGTTTAGCAGCATTAGGAACGCGAAAAAAATAACTATCGCTTCTTGATAGGATATTTAGTCCATATTTTCCACTTTGAAAATGCTCCCATACGGGCAGGCTATTATATCGCTGCGCTAACATAAA
>ENA-ORXM01004176-ORXM01004176.1-marine-metagenome-genome-assembly--contig:-NODE-4176-length-13080-cov-3.317542_pt1 | contig 13080 bp, 9 predicted proteins | sample MGYA00237867_ERZ511480 | MGnify/ENA primary metagenome ERZ511480 (study PRJEB26309, sample SAMN06266103) | marine metagenome | isolation source: Algal blade | place: United Kingdom:Sidmouth, United... | reverse complement strand
CCCGACCCGATGGCAAGAATGCGATCAACGCCCGTCACTTTCGCAGGGCCAGCCTGCGGTGTGGGGTGGCGACCGACCTTCAGGCTTGGTGGCTCCGGTGCCTTGGCCGCAGGGCCGTGCGCCGTCAGCACCACCGAAACCGACGTCACGCCAACAACGCCGCGCACAGCAGCCTCGGCGGCTTGGCGTTGCGGCTCCATCTTGGCGGCCAAGGCGGCATCGGGGGCTTCGATGACGAATCGCACAGCACCGCCGTCAACACCCATTGCACGGATCATGTCGCGACTGACCAGATTGCCCCCATCCGGCAAATCCAGTTTCGCCAATACCGCCATGATATCGTCTTTTGTAATCGCCATAATCCGCGCGCCTTCTTTGTATCGTGCCACATTTCTAACCTACATGTCGCATGTTTGACCAAAATCGCAAGGCGACAAAGCGACTTGCACAATTAACTAACATTTCCATGACGTTAAGTCGCTTTTATCTATGCACTTGCTGCATAGCAGCATTGATGAATTGTATATTGTGCAGATGCAGCATCGTCATACATATTGGTCACAACACGAAGCGGAATACGCCGCGGATGACAACGAAAGAGAACGACAATGGCTTATATCACATACACACGTACTTCTGGCTCCACACTTGCTCAGCGTATTGCTGCATTGCGCGAAACAGTCGCAACAGCCCGCGCCCAGCGCAAAGTGTACAAAACGACGGTAAACGAATTGCACAGGCTTTCTGACCGTGACCTCAACGATCTGGGCCTTTCGCGCTCTGCGATCAAGACAGTCGCCCACGAAGCAGCATACGGCAAATAATTAACGGATTTGGTGCACACTCCTCCCTGTTTAAGTGCACCAATGCGGCCCTTTACGTCCTCCTCCCCGTAGACAAAGGGCCACTGGAACGGCGGCGACACCCACCTCCTCCCGGGTGTCGCCACCACCAAACACCGGTTTCGGCCCCGCCACCTCCTCCCGGTGGGTCCGATCATACCGCCGCTGCGAACTCACCTCCTCCCGAGTAACCAGCGCGCGAGGTAAGCAGTCCGCGTCTTTCTCCTCCCGAGACGACCGTGTGCTGCTGATAATAAAGACGGTCATGCCCACCTCCTCCCGGGCATGGCCGTTTTTTTATGCCCGGTCGCGACGGAAACACGCGACGAGCACGTTCAATGATCACACCCAATCAAGGACCGTGATCATGCATTTCCTTCCGCATATCTTTTTGACAATCGTAGGCGGGCTTAGCGTCGCCAGCTTCCTGACATCGCAGATATTGCTCTAGGCGCGCGTATCTTTCGGCGATCCCATCACCATGTAGCTGGTGATAGAGCGCACGTGCGGCACAGTGCCCAAGACATCCGTATGAAATGCCTTGTAACTTGGCAAATCGGCGGCCTCGACACGCAGCATATATTCAAACGCGCCTGCCACGTTGTGACATTCAGCCACCTCGGGGGCGGCGTTTATCGCGTGCTCGAACCCCTCTTGGGCGGCTTTGGTGTGTTCGGCCAGCCCTACGGCCACATAAACAACATAGGCGCGTCCTGTCTGTTCAGGGTCCAGCCGCGCACGGTAGCCTTTGATCACGCCGCTACGCTCGAGCTCTTGCACACGGCGCAGGCAAGCCGATGGCGACAGCCCCACCTGTTCGGCCAGCATCAGATTACTGATCCGCCCGTCACGTGATAGTGCGCGCAATATATTGTCGGATATGTGATCAATCTTGCTCATGAATTGCACAAATACTGCAAAACCATGCAACTTGGCAATTCAATTGCGCACATACCGGCGTATAGTTGCGTCATGACCTATACTATATTCATATCGCTTGCAGGCTTTGCCTTTGCATCCTCTATCACACCGGGGCCGAATAACCTGATGCTGATGGCATCGGGTGCGAATTACGGTCTGCGCCGCACGATCCCGCATATGTTGGGCATTAGCCTTGGCCATGCCTTCATGGTGTTTATGGTCGGTGTCCTGCTCTTGCAAATCTTCGACACTTATCCGGTTCTGAAAACCGTGCTAAAGGTCATATCTGCCGCCTATATGCTCTGGCTCGCGTGGAAAATCGCCAATGCTGTCCCGCCAGAGGCCGCACGTGTCGAAGGCAAGCCCTTCACTTTCCTCCAAGCGGCGGCCTTCCAATGGGTGAACCCCAAGGCGTGGTTCATGGCCATCACCGCGATCAGCGCCTATGCACCGCAATCGTTTGGCATCGCAGCCGGCGCGGCGCTTGTCGCTGTGATTTTCGCCTCAGTGAACCTGCCATCGGTCACCGTCTGGGCGTGGATGGGCGTGCAAGTTCGCCGATTTCTGGGCACCGCAGGCCGCTTGCGCACATTCAACATCACAATGGCTGTGCTCTTGGTGGCATCCCTCTACCCGATGCTAAACCACTGACGCCCTCGCTTTGGTAAAAATACTCCCGCCGGAGGCTTAGAATCTAAAACGGCACATCATCCGCATCTTGTGCCGCCACGATAAACCGCGCGACGACATGTTTGGACCCTGCCTTGTCAAATTCGATCACCAGTTTGTCGCCTTCGATCCCCATGACCTCGCCATAGCCGAATTTCTGGTGGAAAACGCGGTCGCCTTCGGTGAATGCACTGACGGCGGTCATATCGATGGTCACATTGTGCGCCTCTTTGGGCTGGCTGATGCTGCGGGTCTGGCTGCGGCTTTGCAACCTGCGCCAGCCAGGGGAATTATAGACATCCGCACTTGCGGCCTTGTCATGCAGGTCCGATCCGAACGCCTCTTGCACCGCGGGGTTCGCACTTGCGGCCATGCCAGCCGCACCAAATCCGCCACCGTATAATCCGGGCGGTGTCAGAACCTCGACATGGGCCTCGGGCAGCTCGTCAATGAACCGCGATGGCATCGCAGATTGCCACTGCCCGTACACCCGCCTGTTTGCCGCGAACGAAATCGTGCAAATCGCCTCGGCCCGCGTGATGCCCACATAGGCCAGCCTGCGTTCTTCCTCGAGGCCCTTGACCCCGCTTTCGTCCATGGACCGTTGCGACGGAAACAACCCGTCTTCCCATCCGGGTAAAAATACCGCCGGAAACTCCAAACCCTTGGCCGCGTGAAGCGTCATGATGCTGACCTTCTCGCCCTGCTCCTCGGTCTCGTTGTCCATGATCAGGCTGACATGTTCGAGGAACCCTTGCAGGTTTTCGAAATTCTCCAGCGCCTTCACCAGTTCCTTAAGGTTCTCAAGCCGCCCTGGCGCCTCGGGCGTTTTGTCGTTTTGCCAAAAGCCGGTGTACCCGCTCTCGTCGAGGATCATTTCGGCCAATTCCATATGGGTGTCAGCCTCCGACATGACCTGCGCATGCCATCGGTCCAAGCCCTGCACGAGAATGGTCAATTCCTTCAAGCCCTTACCGCCCAAAAGCTTGCCCTCGCAAACCATGCGCGCGCCTTCAATCAGGTTCACGCCGTTGTCGCGTGCCATGCGCTGGATGGTTTGGACGGCCTTTTCGCCCAGCCCGCGTTTGGGTGTATTCACGATCCGTTCAAACGCCAGATCATCATCGGGGCTTACGGCCAACCGGAAATAGGCCATCGCATCGCGAATTTCCAAACGCTCGTAAAATCGCGGCCCGCCGATCACGCGGTAGGGCAAGCCGATGGTCAGGAACCGATCCTCGAACGCGCGCATCTGATGGGACGCCCGCACCAAGATCGCCTGACTATCCAGCCCGACCTTATCAAGTCCACGGGTGCCGCGCTGCAACGCCTCGATTTCCTCGCCGATCCAGCGCGCCTCTTCCTCGCCGTCCCAGTGGCCGATCAGCCGGACCTTTTCACCGTCCTCTTCGGCCGTGAACAATGTTTTGCCCAGACGACCCTTGTTGCCTTCGATCACGCCTGATGCTGCGGCCAGAATATGCGGCGTGGAGCGGTAATTCTGCTCCAAGCGCACAACAACCGCGCCTGGGAAATCTTTTTCGAACCGCAGGATGTTGCCCACCTCGGCACCGCGCCAACCGTAGATCGATTGATCATCATCGCCGACGCAACAGATATTCTTGTGCCCTTGCGCCAGCAGCCGCAGCCACAGGTACTGGGCCACGTTGGTATCTTGGTATTCGTCCACAAGGATAAACTTGAACCAGCGCTGATACTGCTCCAGCACGTCCGCGTGGGTTTGGAAAATCGTGACCATATGCAAAAGAATATCGCCGAAATCGACAGCGTTCAGTTCGCGCAGGCGGGTTTGATAGGCGGCATATAATTCGATCCCGCGATGATCAAATGCGCCGCCATCCGCCGCAGGCACGGCAGCAGGCACCAATGCGCGGTTTTTCCAGCCGTCGATGATCCCCGCCAACATCCGTGGTGGCCAGCGTTTCTCGTCGATATCCGTCGCGCGGATCAACTACTTCATCAGGCGGACCTGATCATCGGTGTCCAAAATCGTGAAATTCGACTTGAGCCCGACCAGTTCCGCATGACGGCGCAGCAATTTTGCACACACCGAATGGAACGTGCCCAGCCACGGCATCCCTTCAACGGCTTGGCCCATCATCGCGCCCACGCGGTTTTTCATCTCGCGCGCAGCCTTGTTGGTAAACGTCACCGCCAAAATCTGGTGGGTCTGCGCATTGCCGGTCATCAACAAATGCCCGATGCGCGTGGTCAGCGACTTGGTTTTGCCCGTACCAGCCCCTGCCAGCATCAACACCGGCCCATGCACGGCCTCTACCGCCTCGCGTTGCGCGGGGTTCAGCCCGTCCAGATACGGCGCCGCACGCCCCGCCATTGCGCGTTGGGACAAGGGCACAGCCGCCTCAAAGGCATCATCTTCTGAGTAATCATTCATGAAATTCACCATAACCAAGATTGCAGCCGTGTAAAAGCCTTGTTCACACTCTGTTCTGCCAGCTGTTCTGCTTTGCAAATATCCCCGCCAGAGGTGCCAACAATCGCTTTCATCACCCTGCTATAGGTCCTAACCTGACCCCATGACATTGCACAACACATACCCCGCTATCAGCGACCTAAAATCCCGCGCCCGCAGGCGTATCCCGCATTTCGTGTGGGAATACCTTGATAGCGCGACAGGCTCCGAGGTGACGCAGGCGCGCAACCGTGCAAAGTTTGACGATATTCTGATGTCACCATCTATTTTGCACGGCGAATTTACGCCCGACCTGTCCACCACATTTCTTGGCCGTGATTACCCGCTGCCCGTCGGGATTGCCCCTGTTGGCATGTCCGGCCTGATCTGGCCCGGTGCCGAACAAATGCTCGCGCGGACTGCCGCAGCGGAGGGCATTCCCTACACTATTTCAACTGTCGCCACCCAAACGCCCGAGGATGTGGCAGGCGATATCGGCGACCAAGGCTGGTTCCAGATTTACCCGCCACGCGACACGGACATTCGCACCAATATGCTCAAACGCGCAAAAGACGCGGGCTTTCATACGCTGGTGATGACCGTCGATGTGCCCGTGGCCTCGCGGCGCGAACGCCAGACACGCGGCGGGTTGCAACAACCGCCACGGCTGACCCCGCGTTTGGCCGTGCAAGCCGCCCAATGCCCCGCATGGCTGATGGGGATTTCAAAAACCGGCATGCCGCGGATGAAGCTGATGGACAGCTACGCCGAGCAAACCAGCGCCCTGCCCTCCAACCAGCATGTGGGCTACCTGCTGCGCACATCCCCCGACTGGTCATATGTGCAAAAACTGCGTGATGAATGGGACGGCCCGCTGATCGTCAAAGGTGTCAGCCTGCCCGACGATGCCGCCCGCCTTGAAACCTACGGCGTTGATGCACTCTGGATTTCCAATCACGCTGGCCGCCAGTTTGACGGTGGCCCCGCCACAATCGAACAACTGCCGCTGATCCGCGCAGCCACCAAACTGCCCTTGATCATGGACAGCGGGATCGAGGGTGGGCTTGATATCATCCGCGCCCTCGCACTGGGGGCTGATTTTGTGATGTTGGGCCGCGCATTCCACTATGGCCTTGCTGCCATTGGCGCTGGCGGTGCTGCGCATGTCCTTGATATCCTGCGCCAAGATATGATCGCCAATATGGGCCAGCTTGGCACGCCGACGCTGGCTGATCTAAAAAACCGCCTTCGCTAAGAGCCGACCAGCACCAGCAGGACATTCACCGCGATTCGCGGGCTTTCCCAACCGTCCGGCCTGTTAGCGCATGTCACAGCGGGAAATTGTCATGTTAGCGGTAACAAATACCCAACACTACGTGTTTACCTTACCCTGATTTTGTGCAGAAATGCTGCAACTGCAAAATAGGGGACCAGCTTTATGGCCGACTTTAAGAAAATCCTGATCGCAAACCGCGGTGAAATCGCCATCCGTATCATGCGCGCCTGCAACGAGATGGACATCAAAACCGTCGGGATTTTCGCAGAAGAGGACAAGCTGGGCCTGCACCGTTTTAAGGCGGACGAGGCATACCGCATCGGCGAAGGGCTTGGCCCTGTCGCCGCCTATTTGTCGATTGAAGAGATCATCCGCGTCGCCAAAATGTCGGGTGCTGATGCGATCCATCCGGGCTATGGCCTGCTATCCGAAAACCCCGATTTCGTGGATGCCTGCACCGACAACGGGATCACGTTCATCGGCCCCAAGGCTGCCACCATGCGCCAGCTTGGCGATAAGGCATCGGCGCGCAACGTCGCCGTAGAGGCAGGCGTGCCCGTCATCCCCGCCACCGACGTGCTGGGCGATGATATGGCGTTGATCAAAAAACAAGCCGCAGCGGTCGGCTACCCGTTGATGCTCAAGGCGTCATTCGGCGGCGGCGGACGCGGCATGCGCGCCATCGACACCGAGGCCGAGCTTGAGGAAAAAGTCCTTGAAGGCCGCCGCGAGGCAGAAGCAGCATTCGGCAATGGCGCAGGTTTCCTCGAGAAGATGATCGTGCGCGCCCGCCACGTCGAGGTCCAGATTCTGGGCGACAGCCACGGTGAAATCTACCACCTGTGGGAACGCGATTGTTCGGTCCAGCGCCGCAACCAAAAGGTCGTGGAACGCGCTCCAGCGCCATACCTGTCCGAAGCCCAGCGCGAGAAAATCTGTAGTTTGGGCAAGAAAATCTGCCAATTCGTGAACTATGAATGCGCAGGCACCGTCGAATTCCTGATGGATATGGACACGGGCGAATTTTATTTCATCGAGGTCAACCCGCGTGTGCAAGTCGAGCATACGGTGACAGAAGAAGTCACAGGCATCGACATCGTGCGCGCCCAAATCCTGATCGCCGAGGGCAAATCACTGGTCGAGGCCACAGGCTGCGCGTCGCAATACGACGTGAAGCTTGATGGTCACGCGTTGCAATGCCGTGTGACAACCGAAGATCCGCAAAACAACTTTATCCCCGACTATGGTCGCATCCAGATGTATCGGTCCGCGACAGGTCCGGGTATCCGGCTTGACGGCGGCACAGCCTATTCCGGCGCTGTGATCACACGCTTCTATGACAGCCTGCTGACCAAGGTCACAGCCCGCGCACCCACGCCCGAAATGGCGATTGCCCGCATGGACCGCGCCCTGCGCGAATTCCGCATTCGCGGCGTGTCCACCAATATTGCGTTTGTGGAAAACCTGCTGAAACACCCGACGTTTCTGAACAATGAATACCACACCAAATTCATCGACGAGACGCCCGCCCTCTTCGATTTTGCCCCCCGGCGCGACCGGGCCACGCGCCTGCTCACCTTCATCGGCGACATCACCGTCAACGGCAACCCGGAGGCGGCAGGCAGGCCCCGCCCCCCCGCCGATGTGCGTACGCCCAAAGCCCCCCGCGCATCGGGTGCGCCCGACGGCCTGAAACAGATGCTCGATGCGCAGGGGCCGAAGGCGGTAGCCGATTGGATGCTGGCACAGGACCGCCTGCTGCTGACCGACACCACCATGCGCGATGCGCACCAGTCCCTGCTCGCGACCCGGATGCGGAGCATCGACATGCTGCGCGTGGCTCCGGCCTATGCCTCGACCCTGCCCAACCTCTTCTCGATGGAATGCTGGGGCGGGGCGACCTTCGACGTCGCCTATCGCTTCTTGCAGGAATGTCCGTGGCAGCGCCTGCGCGAGATGCGCCGCGACATGCCGAACCTGCTCACCCAGATGCTCGTGCGCTCGTCCAACGGGGTCGGCTACACGAACCTGCCCGACAATGTGGTGCAGCTCTTCATCCGCAAATCGGCCGATGTCGGGATGGACGTCTTCCGGGTCTTCGATCCGCTCAACTGGGTCGAGAACATGCGCGTCGCCTGTGATGCGGTGCTGGAGACGGGGCGCATCCTGGAGGCCTCGTTCTGCTATACGGGCGATATCCACGACCCCGACAGGGCGAAATATTCCCTGCAATACTATGTCGGAATCGCCAGGGAACTGGAGGCGCTCGGCGCACATGTGCTGTGCATCAAGGACATGGCCGGGCTGGTCAAACCCGCCGCCGCGACGGCGCTGGTCAAGGCGCTGAAGGACGAGATCACCATCCCGATCCACTTCCATACTCATAACACGTCCGGGATAACCGCCGCCTCGATCCTCGCCGCAAGCGATGCCGGGGTCGATGCGGCGGATGCGGCGATGGATGCGTTCTCGGGCCTCACCTCGCAGCCCTGCATGGGGTCGCTGGTCGAAGCCCTGCGGCATCAGCCCCGCGATACCGGCCTCGATATCGCGGCCATCCGCGAGATCAGCGATTACTGGGAAGGCGTGCGCCGCCTCTATGCCGGGTTCGAATCCGACATGCGCCACGCGACCTCGGAGGTCTATCTGCACGAGATGCCCGGCGGACAGGTCACGAACCTGCGGGCGCAGGCGCGCTCCATGGGGCTGGAGGATCGCTGGCACGATGTCGCCCAGACCTATGCGGACGTCAACGCGATGTTCGGCGATATCATCAAGGTGACGCCGACCTCCAAGGTGGTCGGGGACATGGCGCTGTCGATGGTGTCCGCCGGCCTGACCCGCGCGCAGGTGGAAAGCCCGGATGTGGACGTGTCCTTCCCGGATTCCGTGGTCGGCCTGATGCGCGGCGATCTGGGCCAGCCTCCGGGCGGCTTTCCGGCGGGGATACAGGCGAAGGTCTTGAAGGGCGAGGCACCGATCACCGCCCGTCCCGGCTCGCTGATGGACCCCATCGATCTGGAGGCCGCGCGCAGCGAGGTAGAGGCCAAGGTCGACGGAACGGTCGATGACGAGGATCTGGCCTCGTACCTGATGTATCCCAAGGTCTATCTCGATTACATGATACGCCGCCGTGACTATGGCCCCGTGCGGGTGCTGCCGACCCCGACCTTCCTCTATGGCATGGAACCGGGCGAGGAAATCTCGGTCGAACTCGAACCCGGCAAGACCCTCTCCGTGCGCCTGCAGACGACTTCGGAAACCAATGCCGAAGGCGAGGTGAAGCTGTTCTTCGAGCTGAACGGCCAGCCCCGCGTCATCCGCGTACCCGACCGCAATGCGGCGGCGAGCGCCGGGCGCGCCGAGAAGGCCGACACCACGAACGACACCCATGTCGCGGCCCCCATGCCCGGCTCGGTCGTCTCGGTCGCGGTGAAGGAGGGGCAGGTTGTGAAAGCGGGCGACCTGCTGCTGTCGCTGGAGGCGATGAAGATGGAAACCGCGATCCACGCCGAGCGCGACGGCGAGATCGGGCGGATCGTTGCAGGGCCGGGAACGCAGGTCGACGCGAAGGATTTGCTGATCGTGTTTGCGGGATGACGACTGATGCCGCTCGCGCCCTGCGGGCGCCCCCACCCCAGCCCTCCGTTGCGCGGCGCCCCACACAAGCGGAGAGGGAGCCGAATTTTGCCGGCTTCGACACTTGCGCCTCCCTCCCCGTTCTTACGGGGAGGGACCGAGGGTGGGGCGCGGTATCAGTCGCACTCAATGGCCTTTGGTATTTTGCAGGGTGACGGAAATGAGCGACGAAATTATCTTCGAGGAAGCGGATGGCTGGGGAATCGTGACCCTCGATGCCCCGCAACGCCTCAATGCGCTGTCCCACGAGATGTGCCGCCTGTTGGGCGAACGGCTGATGCAGTGGCGCGCCGATACCGAGGTGCGGGGCGTGCTGGTCAAGGCCGCAGGCGAACGGGCCTTCTGTGCCGGGGGGGATATCCGGGCGCTCTACGGCGCGCGTCTGGCGGGGGACACGGTCGGGCCGATGCGGTTCTTCGGCGATGAATACCTGACCAACTGGCGCGTGGCGCGGTTTCCCAAACCCTATGTCTCGCTGATCGACGGCGCGGTGATGGGCGGCGGGGTCGGGATTTCGGTCCATGGCCGCTATCGCGTGGCGACCGAGAAGGCGCTGTTCGCGATGCCCGAATGCGGGATCGGCCTCTACCCGGATGTGGGCGCGACCCACGTTCTGCCGCGTCTGAGCGGGTCGGCGGGGGTCTGGATGGGCCTGACCGGCGCGCGGCTGGGGCAAGGGGATATGCTGGGTCTGGGCCTCGCGACGCATACGGTGGCTTCGGATGCGCTCGGAAATGTCGAGGCACGGCTGCGCGCGGTGGATTGGCGCGATGGGGCGTGGGAGGCCGTGGAGGCCGCGCTCGACTCTGTGCATGAGGTGCCGTCCATGGCGGCCCCGGCCATCGAGGCACGGCACGAAATCCACTCGCTGTTCGACAAGGGCAGCGTGGAGGAGATCGTGGCCGCCCTGGAAGCCAATGGCGGCGACTGGGCGGGCGAGCAACTGGCCGCGATCCGCCGGGGTGCGCCGCTGTCGCTGAAGGTCACGCACCGGGCGCTGGCGCTGGGCGAGCGGCTCGACATCACCCATGCGCTGCGGATGGAATACGGGCTGACCCGGCGTTTCGTGGAGACGGGCGCGTTCCTCGAAGGCGTACGCGCGCAGATCATCGACAAGGACCGCAATCCCCGCTGGCCGCACCCGACGCTGGAAAGCGTGACGGCGGCGGAAGTATCGGCGATGTTCGAACCTGCGGACGATACGCCGGAGTTCGGATGGGGGGAGTGATGCATGTTCTCATCGAAGTACGCATCCCCGGATGCGCTGCAACATGGAATGTTGCTTTGCTGGTCCGGGGTCGGTCTCCGCATCAACCGACCCCGGACCAGCAAAGCGGCACTCCGCGCCGCATTGCATCCGGGGATGCGCTTTTTGCCAAAGTATCGGAGGCACCATGAGCATCGTATTACGCCACGAGGACGACGGAATCGTCACTCTGACGCTGAACCATCCGGGGCAGTACAACGTATTGTCCGAGGCCATGCTGGGCGCGCTGGAGACCGAGATCGCGGAGATCGGCGGGCGCACGGATCTGAAGGTTCTGGTGATCGCCGCCGAAGGCAAGGCGTTCTGCGCAGGGCATAACCTCAAGGAAATGCGCGCGACGCCGGAGCGGGAGTATTACGAAACCCTCTTCGCCCGCTGCTCGCGCTTCATGCAGAGCCTCGTTGCCCTGCCGATCCCGGTGATCGCACGGGTGCAGGGTCTGGCGACCGCCGCCGGATGCCAGCTCGTCGCCACCTGCGACATGGCCGTGGCCTCCGAGGACGCGCGCTTCGCGGTATCCGGGGTCAATCTCGGCCTCTTCTGCTCCACCCCCTCCGTGGCCCTCAGCCGCGCCGTGAACCCCAAGCGCGCCTTCGAGATGCTGACCACGGGCGAGTTCATCGACGCCGCCACGGCACAGGACTGGGGCCTCGTCAACCGCGCCGTCCCCGCCGACGCCCTCGACGCCGAAATCACCCGCCTGACCACCAGCATCACCCGCAAAAGCCCGGTCCCGCTCAAGATGGGCAAAGCCCTCTTCTACCGCCAGATCGGCCAATCCCTATCCGCCGCCTACCAGGACGCCAGCACCACCATGGCCGCCAACATGATGACGGCGGATGCGGTGGAAGGCATCGACGCCTTCATCGAAAAGCGGGAACCGGAGTGGGAGGGACGGTGAGTTGTTTTTAGTGGCATATATGCGATGTAGAACATAAAGTTAGATTATTAGAAAAATCGCATATTGAAGTTTTATGCGCTATGTCACATATTGCTTTTATGAATGAACTGGCAAGAGCGCCGAGGCAGATCGGTAACGTCATCCAGCGGACGCGCAAGCGGCGCGGCTGGACACAATCGCAGTTGGCTGACAGGTCAGGCCTTCGGCAAGAGACAATCTCCATAATTGAAAATGGAGAAAAACCTGCAAGACTTCAATCTATACTTTCTATTCTTGCTGCTCTCGATCTGGAATTCAGGATTCACGAGCGTACAAAAGGGCATGGAAAAGATATTGAGGCTCTGTTCTGATGAGTCGGCGTACTGCTCATCCACCCCTGCGAGTGTATCAGAACGACCACCGTGTTGGCACACTTAACCGCGATACCAGCGGGGCTGTTGCATTTGCTTATCATGAAGACTGGCTGAGCTGGGATCATGCAATCCCAGTCTCACTGTCGTTGCCCTTGAACGAGACAGCATATCGCGGAGATCGTGTTCTTGCCGTCTTTGAGAACTTATTACCAGATTCGGATGCACTGCGGCGACTTGTTGCCGAACAAGTCGGAGCAGCCGGTGTCGATGCGTACAGCCTGCTTTCCGTGATCGGACGAGATTGCGTCGGTGCATTGCAATTCATGGCAGGCGATGAAGATCCCCCAGTAAGCACGGAGAAACTCGACGGCGAGGAGGTTGATGACAAAACTATCGCAAAAATTTTGCAGAACCTTGGCAAGGCACCATTGGGGTTGCAGCGCGACGAGCCATTTAGAATCTCCGTAGCAGGCGCTCAGGAAAAGACTGCCCTGCTTTATCATGATGGCAAATGGATAAAACCTCATGGTACCACGCCGACAACGCACCTGATCAAAACGCAAATCGGCACATTGCCGAACGGAATCGACCTTACGAACAGTGTCGAAAATGAATTTTATTGTCTGGAACTCGTCAAACACTTTGGCTTGCCAGTCAATAATACTGCCGTCGAAACATTCGGTGCAACTAAGGCGTTGGTAATCGAACGCTTCGATCGCCATTGGACCGAGGATGGCCGCCTGCTGCGCCTGCCGCAGGAAGATTGCTGTCAGGCACT
>ENA-ORXM01004175-ORXM01004175.1-marine-metagenome-genome-assembly--contig:-NODE-4175-length-13082-cov-7.975548_pt1 | contig 13082 bp, 14 predicted proteins | sample MGYA00237867_ERZ511480 | MGnify/ENA primary metagenome ERZ511480 (study PRJEB26309, sample SAMN06266103) | marine metagenome | isolation source: Algal blade | place: United Kingdom:Sidmouth, United... | reverse complement strand
CCACCAAGTCTCGAAAGAAACCAACAGACAGCAGGCAGTTTTGAGCCAATGGATGCACAGGGATCCACAAGGAGTGTGTGCTACTGTAGGTTCTGCTGGTCTCCGAACGTCCTGGTTCTGAAGATCTGGCCAGCATTCCGACAGTTTGTCGCAATCCACAATCGGATGAAACTCGCGGATTCGGCGGGACACTCGGCGTTCGCGCAAACGGCACGATTGCAGTGCCGCTCCTCCGCTGCGGCCACTTTTGCTTTGAAACGCGCCCTAAATCACGACGAAAGCACGCCTCGGGCATGCACGCGGGCTCGCCCCTCGTGGGCTCTCCCCCCAACAGCGCGGCCCCAGCAGCACCACTAAGCCAAGGCGACCCAGGGCCACCCGCACCAAGGCCACGAGGGCCGCACGAAGGCCACGTGCTCACCAACGTGCTGCACTGCAAGCGACCGAGAGCGGCGCGGACGCGGTCCGCAAAGGCAAGGTACGCTGCTAGAGGACCACCTCTGTGTGACGAGGAGCACGTGTTGTGTTTGTAGGTGTACGTGGATGGGGAGGCAGCTGCATCGGTGTGAGGACCGTATCGTGGCAGCCGGCTAACCGCTCATTTGTTTACTTCTTCTTACCACCCCGTACCACCTCCCCCCGTCCATGAATGGCTGGTGCTCTGCTCCGTTGCAGGTCTGCACCCCAGGCACCTTACGGTCGTGGCTCCTGGATCCCTTTCTTTGCCAAGCAGCTGTCGCTACTTTGGCGACGCGGGCAGTGCCCCACTGTGCTCCCTACGCTCGCCTAGCTGTTGGTGCTGGCCGACGTCGAGGACGTGGCGTGCGCGTCCTCGCCGTGGCGTGCGCGCGTTGGCGGCTGACACGGTATGCTCTAAGGGGAGGTGTGCCTCGTCTCTTCCCCTTACCATGCGCATATGAGAAGCGCGACGCTCCGCATGCGTTCGATGTTTGCGGGTGTGGTATTGCATGTGCTCGCTAGGTACACCGTGCTAATCATAGTGCCGTCTGCGGTTGCCTTTCTTTCTGTTTGTGGCCTTGGAGCTGACGATGTTGTTACTTGTTACGGGCTGTGTATGCTCTCAACTCTGCATGGCGAAGGCTCTACCTCCGATCAGCCCCCGACCCCGTCATGGTTGATAATGACTGGCTGACCTATGGTGACGCGAAAGTCACTCACTGGACGTCTCCGTGGGCGTCGCGGCCCAACTACGCTCCGGCGCCGTCAGAGCCAAGCGGCGGTCGGTATCTGTACACCAGCATGATCATCGAGTCGAGCCCGGGCAGGAAGCTTCACTACATGAGGGCGTCGGTGGAGGATCAGGATCCCATGAAGCTGAATGTTCGAGCACTAGTCCTGCAGGTGATGGGTCTGGACGAAGCGGCGCTTGCGGCAGGCGGTGCAACCCGCAAGCCCAAGACTGAACTTCCTGCCGACGGCGAGGTCGGTGGTATGCCGCTCGAGATAGACATGGCGCTGGCCTGCCCCAAGTACGAGAAAGGGAGTCTGCGGCTCAACGAGCTGGACGAGTTCCAGAAGCCCGGCATCATCACCTTCATCAAGAAGCCGGACCTGCTATGCTACCAAGACCCCGCCGACCGCGATGCGTCGCGCGCCTACTTTGCGAACGAGGTGGCCGTTATGGACATGCTCCATGACAAACCGCATGGCAACATCATCAAGTGCCTCGGCGTCGTTGTCAAAAATGGGTGCATATTCGGCATCAAGCTTGAGTATCATGCGGTATCTCTTGCGCAACGGTGTGCCGACAAGACGCGGCCGCTCGACATTGACATCGGCAAGTGCATCAAAGGCATTGCCGACGCGCTCGTACATCTGCACGACCTAGGCTACTGCCACAACGACGTCAAGCCGGATAACATCGTGCTCAACGACGAGGACACGCCGGTGCTGATTGACTTTGACTCTTGCCTTCCCATCGACCAGGTGCTAGGCAAGGGTACCACACCGGGATCGTCGGCGGTTGTGCCACAACGCAATACGAATGCATTACTAACGCCTTTCACTTCAGTCATTATTGCGTGTGCAGGGCACGCGCAGGGCGTATCGTAAGGCATGAAACGCATTGCTTGGGTCGTGCATTCTGTGATACGTATATTTATCCGCCATAAGCGGATAACGTCCTTTTTTCAGGGCCTCTGAGGACTTCTTTCAAATGCAAAAATTCTCTGTACAACGCGTATTGAACGAGCGGGTTTGATAGTTGTAAGAAGTCTAGAGGAAGTCCACTCCGAAACATGCGGAAAGTGCCATGCGGGCCACTTCGCACGGCGCTCGGAAGACAGGTCAGCTCACCTCCTGCGCAACGGTCCCAGGAGAAAGGAGCAGGAAAGAGCACAACGGATGAGTGCAAGGGCGTATCGCGAGTGTCCGTTGAGAAAGGAGGCACGTGAGTATGAAGGGGCACAAGACACACACCAGCACACGAGACCCAGCTAGGAACGAAGATCGCGGCGTGTTGCACAGGGCAGGGAGAGGAACTTGAAGAAAAACGCAACGCGTTGAAGATTGATGTATTGCGTGCACGCAACTCGTGAAGAAAGGCGTACGTAGAAGCGTACGCGCGACGTGGCCGTCCAAAGCAACACGTGCACCTGCGGGGCGAAAAGGCCAAACGTTCTGCAAGAGAGTACAAACCGGAAGAAAAAAACAGCCATGAACACACGATCATCCGACCATCAAGCGCACACGACAAGGTACCAATGCACGACCATTAGTATCGACATATCACTTGCGCATCATGTAAAGTGAATCCCTTCGTACTCCGACCCCAGCTTGAAGCCAGGGCTGCCGACGTCCACGGACAGTGTCGAGCAATAGAACTGCAACAAACTCACCGACCATCACTCTCAGTCGTCGGCATCGCTCTCGCCAACCTCGTCGCCACTCTCGTCGACCTCCTCATCGTCGTCCTCGTCGCCCGTGTAGCCCGCTTCGTCATCCACGCCATCGACGTCATCGTCTACCTCGTCGTCATCAACATCCCCGTCCGACAATCCGCCCTCGTCACCCTCCTCGTTGCCCTCGTCATCCTCCTCGTCGCCCTCGATGCCCTCCTCATCGCCCTCGTCAACGTTTTCGTCCACCTCGTCGTCCTTAACCTCCCCGTCCGCCGACCCGTCCTCGTCGCTTGTGCTTCCGTCGTCTTGACCATCACTGGCAGACCAGGACTGGTCGTCGTCGCTGTCGCCGTCCGACGTTGCAACTTCCAGGCTCCGGCTCTTGCTCCTCGGGCGCTTCTCCTTCTTGACCACAGTGCTCTTGTGCTTGACTGCGGCAGAAGCGTACAGCCCGCCACGTAGGCGGGCTCGCCTGGCGCTGTCGACGTTGCGGCCCCGCACACGTGGCTGCCCATCGACGACACGGACGTCGTCGTCGTCAACCTCATCCTCCTCCTCAATGGATGGGTCTTGAATGGCGGCCAGCGCCTGCAACAAGGCGCCTTTTGACGTTCCACTCCCACGTTTGGTCAGCCGTCGGCCATTGCGTGCCTTGGGAGCCGGCGTCGTTGTGGACTCGGGGTCGTTCACCGTGGCGCAGTCCTTGTCGTCCTTGTCCGTCTGGAACATGAGCACCCAAATACATGTGTCCTTGTTGGCCTCCGCGTGAAGCCAGCCGAGCTCCTCGCACCAGACAGCCCGGTGGGAAGGCGTCACCCCCGAGCACATGGCGTTGGCCTTGTCACCGTACGCATCGCGCCAGAGGTTGTTTCGAATCTACAGGGAGGACGAGTCACGACTAGCGAAGCGTGGGTAAAAGCGCATATGCAGGGCGTCAGTTTCTTACACAATGCGTGACGTCTCATACATCACACACGTATTACATGTGACATGACAATGCATCCATAATACGTAGCGTATTGCGTGGGAACTGCGTGACAAGATCGTGAAATGCGTGTCGATTGCAGTAGGTCGTGGTGAGTGGGCCGCCCGCGTCCTTACCTTTGTCAACACGAAACCCAGTTGGCACAGGTGGATCCTCAGCACCAGCCGCCCATTGTTTATCATGTTGGTGTGCCGGCTCTGGCCTGCCCCGGTGCGGCTCAAGTAGTACAGCATTGCGTCATACACGCCCTTTCGACCAGCAGCGGTCTTGATGTAGCGCCGCCCTTGCAGCCACCAGAGCGCCCGCTTCTTGACCAGCTCCGCAGCTGGCAGGTTGGCGTCACCGTCGTCCATATTGGAGATCTCGGTGCTTTGTGCTGCAGTGGACCAGGACGTCCAAATCGACCGCCCCAGCGTAGAGTGCTCCGCCGAGCGTGCGCCCCCGCAAAACGCCAAGATGTCTTGAATCCGCCGCTTTCGCGTGGCATTGGTCACGCCACATGCCTGGGCAATGGCACCCTTGGCCTTTTTCTTGAGTTGTTTCGTCTCCTTGGGTGACATGTCCTTCTGTCGCACCACAGCAGGGAGCGAGGCGATCTCCTCGGCGCGCTCGAACGTGGCGGGGGCGGCGGTGGCGACGACCCCAATGTAGAAGTCCCGCGACTCGCCCGCCGACAGGAAGACGTCGTCCGGCTCCTCTGGGTCCCGCATCAGGCCCAACAGGCGCTCGCTGAGCACGTCCCGGATAGCGTCCGTGAGCTCGACACCCTGCTTCTCAACCGCCTGACGCGACAAGCGGCGGCCTTTTCCCTTCGAAGAGGTTGGAGCCTTGCTCTTGGGCGGCGGGTTGGCATGAGCGGCACCACCGCGATGCACACCCATTGCGTGCGACTTGCGCGATGCGTCTGCAGAGCGTGCCAACGACTTGTGGGACACCTTGCGCGGCGCCCCAGCTCCACGAATCTTCGAGACCCCACCACCGCCAGTACCCACCGCCACTGCCTGTCCTGAGGGACCGACAGCGCCGCTGGACGAGCGTCGAAGTGGCGCAAGCCGACGGGGAGGTGGGGGAGGCGGAGGCAGCGCAAGAGCCGAAGCGGGGTAAGTGCCCTCCATCTCGTCTGCTTGCGCAATGACCGCAGCTGCTGCAGCCGCCGCTTCCTCCTCAGCAGCCAACGTCCTCTCCTTGAGCCGTTGGACGGCTTCCCGGTCTGCCGCCTGCTCCGCTGCCACGAGGCTCGACTCAGACTCGGAGCTTGAAGGAGAAGGCGGCGGCTTCTGAGACCCACGCTTAGCGGGACGAGCAGAGCTCCCTACGCCTTTCACGGTGGCGCCGCGAAAGCGGCCGGCAGTCGGAGGGATCGCGCTCTCCGGCCGTTTCGGCCGGTGTTGTCCTTTGTCTTGCACCGATCCCGCGGAAGAAGCCGGGTTGTTGGTCATGGTCGACTGCACGTCCACTGCGCTGGGTCTGACGAGGGCATGGGTGGAGGCAGTCGAGGAGGTGGGGGGGGGCCAGGACGAGCGCACGTCTGCTCAAGTCACATTGAGATGAAGGAAGCGTCCAAGAACGTGGCGCGGAGACAAAACCACGAAAAAGATGTTAGGAGCCGTACGAGCGGCGTCTGCAATGCACACGCGTCGCATGCAAATAACATGCGATGCGTATTGCTGTGCAGTACGAATGTAATGCATGAATGTCTTCGCGATGCATGACGATGATATCCGATGCGTGTCCATTGACGTACCTTCGTGCGAGCCCTCCCCGTCGACAGGTGCACTGGTACGTGGGTACTGGATGGCGCTTCAGCAGGACGAGGCTCATTGGCCTTCTGTAGAGGCACAGTGGTAGTATCAACCCATAAAAGAACAGAGCGAGGCAACAGAGGTCGTGCACTCCGTTCGCGTTAGCAGCTTGCACAACAACGACAGCTGTCTCCGACAGGATGCGTGCAGATAAAAACAGAGGAAATAAAGGATAAAAAAACACAGCCGCAACGCAAGACATCGCGCTACCAGACCATCCCTCAAACGCGGGTCTATCCGTACCTTGGGTGCCATGATGGTCTCCGTCAATGATGGGGGCTGCGCCGAGGAGAGGAGCACGCCAAATTGGATGAGCTCGTCAACAGTTCTGGTGCTCGCCGTGTCTAGCGTCGCGAAACGCGAGCGATCGGCCACACCAAGCGTGCCGACACCCCCTCCGGGAGCGCCTCCTCCGGCGCGCCTTAGCCGCTTCAGCGAGACAGGTGGAAGGGAGGGCGAGATGGCCGCGAAAGTGTTGCGCTCGGGGACATCAGCACCCTCGTTGACCTCCGATGCGCTCACGCCACAGACAAGTCGAGGTCCTGCAGCTCCAGCGACCAGGAAGCGAGACACTGGCCGGCGAGGGGTCGGTGACGGAGACAGCCCCTCCGGTGTCGTCGCCGCTGCGAAACTCTCCATTGGAGCCCAAAGCGGAGCGAGCACAGCAGCGGTACCCAGAGCAAATCTGCTGCCGGCCGCTGCGGCCCGGGAGGCACGATGCCGCGGCGTCCATCTGACCGCCTCCGCAAGTCCTCAACGTCGCTTCCGGAAGCAGCAGGGTCTTGCAATGAGCAATCGAGGGCACGCAGTGGGCCAGAGGAGGGGACCCTGCGCATCATCAATGAGAGTCTTTCGTGTCGCTTCGAGGCAATGCGTGACGCGGAGCGCCAGGCGGGGCTCTCAGGGTTACAGTGCAAAGAGACCCAGAGGATGTCTCGACTCATCGGTCCACCCACGCCTTCAAAGCATCTGGTCAACTTCAATCGTCAGCGCCAGGGACAATCGACCGTGATTGGCTCGGTCTGCGATCCGCCTCCGTCGCTGACCGGTCGTACGGGCCCATTCGTGTCAGCATACAGATATTTTTTTCTGTAAGGCAGGATGGCATGGCCGGCAACGTCCAATAGATGCTGTGGGCCGCCGCGCGAGATTGATTCTCGCGTAGTCGTCCGCCACAAAACCGCGTCTTCTGGGCCACACGATGGGGGCCTGTGCAGACGACACTTGAAGCCTGGCCTGTGGGGCGCTGATCGACGGGGTCTGTACCTCCAACAGGACACCCGAAGAGGGCGCCAAAAGCGGGCGGTCTGGGGATCTGGGAGCCACAGATGTAGCGCGATCTCTTCCTGGGAGCGCCGAGTGCCCCTATTTCGCGTAGACGACAGCTGGTGCTGGCCCGCTCCCCTCACCACTGCCTGCCGTCAGCTGCTGGGGCTCTAGAACGACGGCCCACCCCCTCGCATCGGTGTGTGTCGTCGTGAGTGGGGGGTGGTCACTGCAAGTCGCACTGCTGATTGCATTTCCGGCGCATCACATGCGCGTGGCGTCGGATGTGACATCACGCACTGCGTGCCTTGTCGTGCATTGCGTCTTGGATTGCTTTCTATTTGCATGCATATAGTGATCAGCGCGGAGCGCTCCTTTTGGTCATGTTCCGGTGCTTGTACCCGGGGTGCCGGCGAACGTTTCCTTTACGCATGAACGTCGGCCGGCATATGCGCAGATCTCACGGCTCGACGACGGGGCTGCCGCGGGCGTCTACCTCCGCACCACCCATCCCCACTGCCTCGTCATCGGATGATGAGGGGGTACCACACTTGACGAGCCCCTCCCCCCCTCCATTTCATTTTGCACCGCCTCTGCCTGGTGTGGAAGACTTGTTTGAGCGCGACCTGGACCTGGATACGGACTACGGCAGTGAGCCCCGCAGCAGCGAATCCGGCGACGCGGCCGATGTGCACGACTTAGACAGCCTCTTCAACTTCGACGACGACGACACGCCCGCTCAATTCCTGCCGGGCGATGCGGGCGACACCCTCTGCGGGAAGGTCCTGAAGCACTTTGCGGAGCTGAATGATGCAGAGCGAGGCAAGCCTGTCTACGACGCTGCTCAGCGGATGGTGGAGGGCCTCGGGTTTGACACGCCGGCTCTGAGGAGCGTCTTCAAGCACGTGTGCACGTCTGGGGGGGCAGGTCTCTCACGCGTCCAGACAAAGGAGCTGTACCAGGTGGTAGTTGAGATTGAGGAGGCAACGGGTGCGGAGCGGCCTCCTTTCACTACGCGCTTTCCCTCCTTGTTCTCCTTCTGGAACGCCGTGCGCGCAGAGAAGCGGCGCCTACTGTGTCGGCTGGGATGAAAGACCGCTGAGCTCCCGATCAAAGGACGGCTGTACAAGGTGATCTACCGGGACGGCCTCGACACCATGCAGTATGAGCTGCGGCGCGCCTTGACGATAAGGTGGGAGCGTCACGGCCCGTTTTGCTCTTGCATGGCGGCATCAACCGCATCGACCGATGCCGGCAGTGGCGACGACGACGCCGACGACGGGAGCTCCGGATTGGATGACGCGGCCCCAGACTCGGAGCTCGCACGAGCTGCGCGCATTGCAGAGAAATTCGCACGTGATGCATGCCGTGGCGCGCAACGTGTCGGCCAAGGACGCGATGCACCAGATGTCGGCGGCGGACCTCGGAGTCTCCGGGCCGATACGCGGTGCTCATGCGGATTGCCCCAGAGCCCTGTGCCACCTGTTGATGGAGAGCGTCAGGAGCGCATCCTCTGCGACATATTTGACGGCGAGTCGTTCAGGGCGCAGCGCGACGACGTCCGCCGCATGTTTGGCGACGACGTACGCATGCTTGGGGTCTACCTCTACTCAGATGGCACGACTCTGAGTACTTCTGGAGGTATGTTATCATTCTTTGCTACTCTTTCTAGAGCGTAAGATGCTTTCAGCATGCCGAGCGCACACAACATGCCGCCTGGAGTACTCTCGTCCGGCCCCACATGCTAACGTTTTGGACTTTTGTTCTCCGGCAATGTTGATGGCATTCTTTTTGGCCTCACTCAATCGCGTTCTGCTCTTGTTTGGCCGTTTTCTTCGTGCTGCTACCTTCGGTTGCTGCAGCCGTGTCCGCCTACCCCATAAGGATGCGCGTGGTCAACATCGTTACCAGCAAGGTTGGCTGGTACACTGTCGCATACGTGCCTTCTGTCGCCGCGAAGCACGAGCCCATGTCAAAGCCAAAGGCCGCTCAGGCGCGCGCAGAGTTGTTACAGCGCACGATCGGCCTCGTCTTTTATCGGTGCATGCTCGCGAGTCACTGCGGTGCCGAGATGCGTCTCCGAGATGGAACTAAGGTCATTGTGTCTCCTCGCGTACTCCTCTACGTGTGCGACCAACCGGAAGAACGAGCGGTGCTGGGCTTGAAGCGCCACGGCAGCACGTACGATTGTACGCCATGCATGGCCCGCTCCAACGCAAGCTCGAATGTCGGGGACAAGCGGCCCCGTGCAAGAAGTGTGCTCAAGACCGTGACAGCGCAGATGAAGGGAGCAGGTATGCGCGGTGTGTACGGTATGGGTGGCGAGATTGAGGACCTCGAGACGGATTACAGCGTGCATTGCATTGTACCGGCTCTGGCCGGGTGGGCTGGTTTAGGCTCCGGCTGCTTCATGCTGTACAAGTTGCCAGGCTTCGACCGGCTCCACGTACGTCGTTACTTCGCTGCTTGTGTCCTTACCACTTCTTGCTTGGTCTACGCTGTCTCATGTCGTTTACTCTTCTACCAGCTACTATAGGTCGCGTCCGAGACGGCACACTGACTGCTATCCATGCCTGTTGTGTGGTTTAGTGCTTTCATTGCTCCTGTGTTGAGCACCTGCAGGTGCTGGACGTCGGACTCATGCGCACGATCAGCAACGAGATCCCCGTCTACGCAGAGAAGGTGGCCAACGGCGGCGACCTGGTGCATGGTCCAGTGCTGGAGACCTTGAGGAGCTGCAACACACGCTTCTCGTACGCATGCCGCACGCATCGCGTACCGACGGCACAACCGGGGTACGTATTGTGCGCACCCGATACGTAGGGAACCGTCCGTCGACACATGGACTTGGAGCTGGACGGATTACTTCGTAATATCCATGGATACGGGAGGTGCAACGAAGAATGTAACTGACTGGGCCTTTTCATTGGAGCGCTCCGCGACCTTCTTGCCAACCTATGCCTGTCTGTACCTCTGCATCTGAACATACAGATATCTTGTCAAGGCAGACACGGTTCAAGCCACTTTGAGGGGGGCTGAGCACCGCTCGGTGATGCACTTCCTGCCTTTCTCGATTGCCGGCTCTGTCGGAAAGACTTCCGGTCCCGACAACCACTCGGTTTTGACCTGGAGCCTCTGCGAGCTGGCAGCGCTGACGCGAGACATCTTTGCAAGGACGTCTTTCACGGTCGCCAGGGCGCGAGTCCTGTGCCACCGTATGTCGGAGTGGGTGGCATCCGACTTCCAGCTCATCTTTGGAGAGAAGCACACCACCAAGCTTCACCGTCTACTCGCCCACCTTCTCGACGAGTTCTTGTTGCGCGGCAACGTCCGCGACGGGGACTCGGGCATTAATGAGGCGCTACACAAGGCAGTCAAGCTCGCGTGGCTCCGCACCAATCATCGCAGGTCGGAGTACACGTTGCAGCTGGTCCTTGCCGAGCAAGTGGCAACATTCCTGCGGGACGAGGAGGGGGACAGCCGCGAGCCGTAGGACGCCGCTCCAACTCCGGGCACTCGAGACCGTGCGAGCGGGCGGAAGATGGAGGTCGGCGTTGTGACCATGGAGCGGAACCTGCCGGGCCTGGCGGTGGCGCTGGATCGTGAAGACACAGACGAAGTGACCGTCGGGGTTGGATCTCGGTTGAGTCCGGAAGCAGCTAGGAGACGCGATGGGCGTCGCGCGATTGTGCGTGCTGCGGAGGACTTCTATGGCGCTCCATGGTGGGATTGGATTCGGTTCACGAACCGACATGGGGTCGAAAGCGTGGGACGCGCCCGCGTCATCATCCTCGGGCAGAGCTCGTTGGCTCAGCGGATTGTTGTTGTGGAGCGCGCCGTTCGAGCAACACCGGTGGACAATTGCGCGTTCACGGCATACGGTTGTGAGCGTCTTCGCTGGGAGATGGCTCCAGGTGCAAGCGCCCCTACGTTGGAAGCCGTGCCGCTGGAGAAAGTGATCAGTGTGCTTTGTGTGGAAGTGGACTGGTGTGACTGGGTACGTCGGCACGGCCTCGAGGCAATGCCGGCGTCCACACCTAGCTCCGACGTTGAGTACCGCCGGCGTAGGATGTTTGTCAACGCGTTTGTAGGAGAGTGAAAACAGGTTCCAGTATGCCGCGTTGTGCTCGATTGTCTTCTCCCTTGCCGTTGTCTCAGTCCGACTCATGACAAAGAGTGCAGTCTGTACGTCATATGCGATGCGTTTTCTCATTCATGCAATACATAAAAACGGTCGCAGCGGGTTTGAGAGGCTTCCACCGTTGACGCATTACAAACGGCTTCCGTGCCGTGCAAGGCACCCCGGTAATGTGACCGACGTAGGCGCCTCGCACTCGCGACCAAGTCAGCACCGCAGCACTCCAGGATGCCGCGCGCCGTGCACGCACGAGACGCTGCAATGCGGCGATGCTGCAGACCCATTGGATTAGCGCAGACCAGAGGCGTGCTTGCGTTTGTCTCGCAAGTCCCGAGTTGCAGGGGGGAAACAGTGGTGAAGCACTATTGGAACAGCACATCCGCTCTGCGTACGTCGTCCCTTTTTTTAGGTCACACCGTTATCAGTGCGTTTCTATCTTCGTGCCATTGGTCCAGCGCATAGATGTGCTCGTCGTCGACTGTCATCAGTTGACCATGCATCGTAGGGAAGCCGTCCTGAGCGATCTCGCCGCTGTCAGCGACCCAGATTGAGCGGGCGACCAAGACGATGACCCAGTGGACGGGCAGATGGCGTGGAAAAGACAGTGCACTTAGGGTAGCCCCCCGATTGTGGTCCGTTTCCAGGGGCTCTCATCACTCTGAGTGCTGACGCTCGGCTGCAAATGCGAGAATGTTTCAAAGCCGTGAAGTTTGCGGGAGGTCCGTGCGGAAGCGCGAGGACTGGGTGCTCAACGCCGTCAGATCCGCGCCGTTCAATGACCGAGCCATCCGGTTCTGAGGCAGCAAAAGACAAATCGGCGCCCAAAAGAAGCGGTTTGGGGATGGAACGGCAACCAAGTCCGCTGCCGGACGGGACTTGGTGATGGCCGAGCCTCATTTCCCTGTGAGGAACCCTGCGGATCCCACGTTTCTGTGCAATGCCTCTGTATTACGTCCGGAATATGATTGAAGGGCATGTGCATTGCGGTGTATTGCGTGAAAACCGGCGGTGGCACAACCGCCGACGATGGGGCGACGACGAGTCCACGACCAGCAACGTCAAAAACGACTGGCTCGGACTGGCGCTGGTGGAACAGCACCTGCGCAAGGCGCGTCTGGCGTCTCTCCACAAGTAGCTGCACCGTCGTTCGGTGCATCCCGGTGCATCCTATGGGGCCCGTAGCTCCATTAGGGGTGGCTGTAGTGACAGTGCCTGCGTGCGGGTGCCAGTTTTGCATGAGAGGGGCACCGGCGGGTACGCCGCGTGCGATGCCGCATCGTATAGCGCTTTCCTGGTTGTGTGGTCGAGCCTGCTCTGCTGCTTGAGTCCGTTGTTTTGTCGTGAGAGATTGTGCGAGCCCAAAGAACAGGCGCACAGCGATGAGAGTGTACACTCACGCGCCTTCAGTTTCATGAGGCGGATTGCAGCGTTTGCGTCGCCTGCCTTGGCTGTGGGAGCCACCCCACGTGGCACAAAGGGCACCATTGAAGTTATTTTGGTCCCGACGGCCTCCACCTCACACGGCTGCCTGCAGCTGTCGACGTGGCTGCGCCGTCGGACTGTCGCAGCGCCCGCTCGCCGGCGGGCCGTCGGCCGCCCGCCGACTTGGTGCGCGGCCCGCGGGCGCGCCGCCCGCCCCCGCGCGTGCCCCGCGCCCCGGTCGTCTCGTCGGCAGTGTGCCGGTCCCACCGTGTCGGCAGTCGACTGCCGGGACTAGTCCCGCCTGCTGGCTTGTTGGTCGTCGCTGCTGCCGCCGTCGGTGTGCCACGACCACAGCCACTGTTGCCGCGCCAACCGGTGCGGCGTCGCCGCCACGGTTGCCGCGCGGCCGCCACAGTTGCGGCGCCGCCGCCACTGTTGCCGCGCCGCCGCCGCCGCCACGGTCGTCCGTCCCTTGCCCGCCCGCGGCCAATGACGTTGTCGGTGGCGTCGTCGTGGCGGCCGCTCCATCCTTCCACCGAGGCGGCGCTCTCCCCGCCGGCGCCGTCACCCCCTGCCGTGTCGCTCACCCCCCCCCCCCCCCCCCCCCC
>ENA-ORXM01004174-ORXM01004174.1-marine-metagenome-genome-assembly--contig:-NODE-4174-length-13088-cov-6.943356_pt1 | contig 13088 bp, 8 predicted proteins | sample MGYA00237867_ERZ511480 | MGnify/ENA primary metagenome ERZ511480 (study PRJEB26309, sample SAMN06266103) | marine metagenome | isolation source: Algal blade | place: United Kingdom:Sidmouth, United... | reverse complement strand
TACAACATCGACGCGGAAGAAACTGCGGAGATGTGTTGGAACCGCATCGTCGATCTGGGTTCGGGATCGAGGCGGGGCACGACAAGATCAGCGAAGCGCCTACTTCTTCGATGACCCGCAGGTACAAGGGATCTGCAAGTCCATCGTCGTTGTGGGCAATCGGGGCGCCTCGTTGGAGAGCGGCGTCCGCAACGTCGGCGCGACTCGTGCGCACCACCGTGCAGCCATCGAATGCCTGCATCTGAGTAGACCACTCACGCAGCGATTTGAACGCTCGGGCAAGCACGTCATCAGACGTGAGCACTCGTGCGTCGAGTTCGAGAAGATGTGGTCTGGCAGCTGGAGCGACCTGAGCCGGGTCAAACGAGTCTCCCGGCTGAAGCGACAGCAGTACCAGGGTTCGGGTCGACACATCAAAGGTCTCTTTACCCAAATGCACCTGAACGGCTCTGACAATACAGCGCCTCTAGTCAGTAATTCTTGCCGTGAGTTCGAGACGGTCCCCGTCGTCGACAGTGACCGTCAACACGACACCGTCGACCAGTAGTTCGACACCGGATTCCGGAACCGTTTCGCCGACGCCCATGGTGATCGCTGGAGCCCACACGGCATCGATGTGGTGATGGCTGCGGATCCACCCGGCCAACGACGCGTTCGCGAACGATGATCGTTCAAAGATGACCAGATCGATGTCGCCGATGTTGGCCTTGCGGAGTAGCGACAACACCGCGTCGGGTTGGGTGCCGCCAGCGACCTGCAGCACAGTCATCTCGTCGTCTCGCCAAATCACTGAACTTGTATCGATCATCTGAGTCTCGGGCGGCGCCGTCGCTAACACAACCGCCGGGTGCGCCAACACCAAGAAGAGCCCAACCAAGGCCGCACCTCTCCCCGCCTGGCTGGTTTGGCGCAAACCCCAGGCGCCCAACACAAACAGCAACACGATATGCACCGCACCCAACCGACCCAGCGGAACACGCGGAACATGCGCAGCCACCGAGTCGATCCACCACAGCGCCAACCGAGTCGGTACGTGCAACCACCCGGCCAACCATGTGGGCACCAGGCCCGCAAACAGTCCGCCGGTCAGCCCCCACATCATGACCGGCCCGGCCGCAGGACCGGCCAGCAGGTTCGCCGGCAACGACGCCACCGGCAAACCATCGAATCGCCACACCAACAACGGCGCCACCGCCAGCTGGGCACACGCCGTGACCGCCAGTGCCTCGACCAGCGGGCGTGGACCCGGCACTGCCCGAGCGACCCGGCCCGACCACAACAAGATGCCCGCCGACGCCGCCACCGACAACTGGAACGCAACGCTGTGAACAATCAACGGATCGATCACCACCAACGCCGAAACCGCAACCGCCAATACCCGACCGCTCGACACCTCGGTCCCCACCAACACCGCGACCGATGCCACCGCCGTCATCACCGATGCTCGTACGACCGAGGGCTCGAACCGGGTCACCGTCGCAAACAGCACCAACACCGCCAGCACGAACACGAACCGTTGCCGATGCCCCAACCGTCGCAACACCGGCCCGGTGATCGCCAACACGAAAGCGACATTTTGGCCCGATACGGCCAGAAGATGCGTCAGTCCCGCGGCATCGAAGTTGTCTGCGGTCAGTGGGCTCTGGGCTCGGTCGTCGCCGTAGACCAGACCGGCGAACAAGGCCTGTTCATCGCGACTCATCGACGATGCTCCCGACTCGATCGTGCGCCGAATGCTGTTCGCCAGCCGGGTGTGCGGCGAGCCAACGTCGAAACCGTCGACCGAGGTGACGGTGCCTCGACCCGACAGACCCTGGGCCAACAGCCATGTCGGGGCATCGTTCAGCGGGCGCAGCGTTGCTTCGACCATCACCTGCTCGCCCATGAGCCTGTTCCGCAAGCCACCTGCAGGGGAACCCCAGGCTCGCAAGTCGTAGCGCTCGCCGTCGATCGATGCCGTGACCCGAACGCCACCGCTGGTGGGTTCCGGATCTGCGGCCAGCACGACCGGACCTTCGAAGCGTCGCTCTTCGGCTGGCTCGACACCCGCCCATGCTCGGCCCGACAGGGCCGAGGCCAGTAGCACCATGACCAGCAAGAATCGGCGAGACCAGCGTTGTCGCAGGGAAATCGCAGCCATGACGACGAGGGCGATGAGCAGCGCAAATGGCACCAGCGTCGGAACGAGCGCGCCGCACCAGACCATCACTGCCAACAACGCCACCTGGCGATCGGTCACTGTGCCCTAGCGGCGTATGCCAACGGTTCTGTTGTCATCACCCGACCCGCACATGGGCCTCGATCTGGGCCAGCTTGGCCTCGCCGATGCCGGGGACATCGAGCAATTCTTCGACCAGTAGGAATGGCCCACGATTGGTGCGGGTCTGCACGATCGCCTGGGCGATCGAGGGTCCGATACCCGGCAGCGCTTCGAGTGACTCGGCGGTCGCCACATTGATGTCGAGCATGAGTTCGGGCGTACCAGCGCTGTCGATGTCGTTCGTGGTGAGCGTTGCGCCAGCACGACTGGGCGCAACGACTGTTGGCGGCTCGTCTTCGCCGAGAGCAGGCACGTGAATTCGCTCACCATCGATGACGAGGGCAGCCAGGTTCACGCGGTCGAGGTCAGCCTCGGCGCCGGGACCTCCCGCCCTGTCGATCGCATCGACAACCCGCGCCCCAGGTTCGAGCGTGACCACACCCGGTCGCACCACTGCACCAGCTACATGTACGACGACGTCTTGGGGCTCTGTGGCGTCGAGTTGGACCTGGTCGACCGGGTCCTCGGGCACTGCGGTCGCGAGGGCATCGGCACTGGCACTGGGCACCGGCTCGGCCGCGGCACCTGGCGCATCGACGTCGGCTTCTACCGAGGTGACCAGGAGAGGAAGTCGATCGTCGATCGGCACGCTGACCCGACCAGACCATGCCTGCCAGCCCCAAACGGCACCGAGCCCGAGCAACGCAAACGCGGCACCGAAGAGCAGACCGGGCACCATCGAGGCCCGGGGGTCGTCTGACGTCGGCGACGACGAGCGAGCAGAACGAGCGGAGCGAGCAATCTGTAGTCGTTCGATCGTTCGTTCGCGCCACGCACGCAACTGCTGGCGACGGCTGACGTCATGTTGTGGTCGAGGAGGAACACTCACCGACCGAAACTGTCATGGCGGCGTCTCAGTTCGTTCCCAACAGCTTCGAATCAGCGTTGGGAACTGCCTGAGAACACCGTGGGAACGCCACGGTGCGAGATTCGAGTCGGCTAGCGAGACGTGGAGTCGTTGACGTCTCGGCGAGCCATCGCCGCCTGAACGGCCTTGAGGTCCGTTGGTGGCCTCGGCCGGTTCGGACCACCGCCGAAAGCAGCCGGCCGGGCACTCGCGGCCAACCGGGTGCGTTGGCGGTTCAGTCGGTCACGCAACGCCGCCGCGCTGCTGATCGACGATGCTGGCACCACCACGTCGGTTTGCTCGCTGCCCGGCTCGAGGTCACCCACTGGATGTAATCGCGACACCCACGAAGCCTCGACCTCGAGCGGAATGCGCCGGTATGCCGCCATGTGTCCATAACCGCCGAGCCGGAACCGCAGGTAGGAACCGACATAACGAGCCAGAAATCGAATCGGCCCCAGCTCGCCGAACTGGCGCACATGCACCAACTCGTGCGCCATCAGACCCTGATGTTGCGACGATCGTTTGCGAACCAAGATGGTCTTGCCCAGCGTTATTGCTTCGGCCTGCGGTGGCACCGGGCCACCAACGACGACTCGATAGCCGTTGCGCTTCTCCACTCGCATGGATCGACGCTAGCTCAGAACAGCCTCATTGACAGCTGCTTGCGATAATCGGCCGTACGAGGGTCCGCAGGACCCATGACCTCGAGCAGGTCCACGAACTCTTGGCGAGCATCTTCGTCGGTCTTGACTCGATCGAGCAGTTCGGTCAGCTTGGCGTCGAGTTCGTCGGCGGCGGCGGGTGCTTCGCCTCCGATTCGGGCGCTGGCTGCGATCTGGCGTACCTCGGCGGTCTCGGGGACCCGTTGCAGCAACTCCAGTGCCATCTCGTTCTCGCCTCGGGCGATCAGGATCTCGGCCACCGCCGGGACGGCGACATGGTGATCGGGTACTCGTTCGAGCACTTGTAGCAACGACTGCTCGTCGCCTGCAGCCAAGAGCTGTTCGATCTCGAGCTCGACGTCAGATGGCAACAAGCGTTCGATGAATTCACGCACGGCAGGCTCGCCCTGCGCACCGGTGAAGCCATCGAGAACCTTGCCATCTTTGAGCGCGTACACCGCAGGAATCGACTGGACCTGGAAGGCCTGAGAGGTGGCAGGATTGGCGTCGACATCGACCTTGGCCAATACGACCTTGCCGTCGGTCTCGGCGATCACCGACTCGAGAATCGGCCCCAGGCTCTTACACGGGCCGCACCATTCCGCCCACAGATCGACGACCACAACATGGTCGTGCGAGGCCTCGATTACATCGGCTTCGAATGTGGCGTCGGTGACATCGATCATGCGTGTAGCTCCAGCGGTACAGTTCGCGATTCCAGTGCATTGCGAGCTACAGGGTACCGTGTCAAACCGACAGCGACCGGCTGGCCACGATGGACTCGAATGGGACAGAGATGGTGATCGAGTTGGGGGCGACATGACAATCAGGGGAATCAATCCGGCATCCGTTGCGCCCGTCGGTGCACTGGCCCACCACGCTCTCGACGGGGCGGGAGAGGTCGCCTGATGCGCTTCGACGATCTCTACCACCAGGTGGGTCCCAGCGTCGAGGGGCCGATGCCTTTGCTGATCGTGATGGACGGCTGGCTCGAAGCCTGTGACACGCTCGCCCTGGTCCGCAGCATGATCGTGCAACAAGGCGACCTCACGACCGTTGCCCAGTTCGACACCGACCAGCTTCTCGACCAGCGAGCCCGACGCCCGATCCTGACCGTGGTCGACGGTGTCACCCAGAGCGTCGAATGGCCCGAACTCGAACTGGCCATCGGCTCCGATCAGAACGATCAACCGTTCCTGCTGCTGCATGGCCCCGAACCCGATTTCGCATGGCGCCAGTTCGGTAAGGCGGTCGCCAACATCGTCAGCGCTATCGGCGTCACCACCACCTTCTCGATGGGTGCCTATCCGGCCCCGATGCCACATACGCGACCCGTTCGTATTTCGTCGACCGCGTCCGAAGCAGAGATGCTCGTAGGCCGCGAGCACACCACCGGGCTCATCAATGTTCCGGTCGGTGTCCAGGTTTCGATCACCGAGGAACTCGAACGGTTCGGCGTGCCGAGTCATGGCCTGTATGCACAGGTGCCCTATTACCTGGCGGCCCACGATTGGCCACAAGCTGCGATCGCCATGCTGAGCAACTTCGAAGAATTGGCCAGCCTGTCGTTCGACGATGCCGCCATGGCCGCGCAGGTGCCCGAAGCCGAAGCAGCAGTTGGCACCATGCTCGACGAATCACCGGGGCTCCACGAAGTCGTCACCCGGCTCGAGCAACGTTACGACGAACTCAAGAAACTCGACGACGAAATTTTGCCGTCCGGTGATGAACTCGAAGAAGAACTGCAGCAATATCTACGCAAGATCGACGGCGATTGAGTCCCACCGATCCGAACCCTCACTTTCGCGGTCCAAACCCCGCGGACCGATAACCCCAAGGAACCAAGGAACAACCAGATGAAGATCGATGGTGGTATCAACTTTGTGCTCGACAAAGCTGCCGACAGCGCCCGAGAGGCCGAGCAGGCCGGCTATTCCGGCGCGTTCACGGCCGAGACCTCGCACGATCCATTCCTGCCGCTGGCCGTTGCAGCCGAACACACCGACAAGCTCGAACTGGGCACTTCGATCGCCGTGGCGTTTGCCCGCAGCCCCATGACCGTGGCCAACACCGCTTGGGACCTGCAAGCGTTCAGCAAGGGCCGATTCATTCTCGGCCTGGGGTCGCAGATCAAGCCCCACATCGAGAAGCGGTTCTCCATGGAGTGGGGCAATCCCGGGTCGCGCATGCGCGAGTACGTGCAAGCCCTGCATGCGATCTGGGACTACTGGCAGGCCGCTGACTTCAGCAGTCGATTGTCATTCGACGGCGACTTCTACAAACACACGCTCATGACACCCATGTTCAGCCCCGAACCGCTCGAGACCGCCAAGCCCAAGGTGTTCCTGGCCGCCGTAGGGCCCTATATGACCGGCGTGGCCGGCGAAGTGTGCGACGGCTGGATAAGCCATGGCTTCACCACTGCGGCCTACCTCGAAGATGTCAGCATCCCTGCCCTGCACGCCGGGGTGACCAAAGCCGGTCGCGACACCAGCGAAGTCGAGATCTCGCTGCCGGCGTTCATCGTGACCGGTGAGACCGAAGAAGAAATGACCGCAGCCAGCTTCGCCACTCGCAAGCAGATTGCGTTCTATGGCTCGACGCCTGCCTACAAGGCCGTGCTCGATCATCACGGATGGGGTGACGCGCAGATCGAGTTGAATCGCATGTCCAAGGCGGGCGAATGGGATGCCATGGCCGACGTCATCGACACCGAGATGCTCGACGCATTTGCGGTGGTTGCAGAACCCCAGGGCATTGCAGAAAGCCTGCTCGGCCGTTACGGCAACCTGGTAGATCGCATCAGCTTCTACGCCCCCTACGCCGGAAACCCCGAGCTGTGGAGCGGCGTCATCAGCGACCTGAAAGCTGGCTGAACAGCCGCTTGGTTCACGAGAGTTTGTAGTCGTCCGTTGCCGGCCTAGAGTGCTAGCAGCGGATAGGCACTGCGAGTTGGGGCAGACGACAGTGGGCAGATCATTTGTTCTGTTCACGATGTGATTCCCCGCTCCGAACCCTGTTCGTCGGACCCACCAGACCGGCTGCACCTGCGTGCTCCCGGCTTGCGCATGGCCGAGCCAAGGCTTGGTCCCTGCCAAGGAGAGCAACAACTACATGACTTCTACCGCAACGATCGATCGAGCTGAACTCGACCAGATCGTGCTCGACTATCTCGACGGGCGTTGTTCCGACGAGGTCGCTGATTTCCTCGAAGACAATCACCCGCTTTGGATCGACAGCCTGTGGCGACTGCTCGAACGGGCTGACATCGCCCTCGAGCAAGCTCGACAAAGTGTCAAGGGCCCCGAGCGGGCCTCGGTGCTGAACGACCTCGAAGACGAATGTGACCGCATCGACTTGTTGCTCAGCGATCTCGCAGGTCCGGTCATGGTCAGTGGTCCTGATCCCGATGCAGTCGTGGTTGGTAAGGCGCAACTGCAGCTGTCGTGGAGTGAAGGTCAGATCATTGCGTGGGGCGGTGGCCACGAAGCCGAGCCAGCCGACCTGGAAACGCTCAATGCCATGCTCGCCGACCACGACGGCAGCGCAATCACCTGGCTCGAGAACGACCCAGTGGACATCGTTGGTCGAGCCGAGGCCGTGTCCTTGGCGTCACCACTGACCATGGCTCTTGGCTGGATTCTCGGCTTCGGCAATGTCTCACTCGACGACGACACGCTGGGCACGAGTGCTCGCTGGTTCGGCCTCGCCGCCGCCTTTGCGGTCGAGCTGGTCGCCCAAGGACGCATGGTCCCGCAGCTCGAACAATTCCGTGGCGGCCGCCGGGGCAAGGGTTCGCTGGGCACCTATCACGTGCGCTGGGCGGCCTCGGTCATGGACCGCGAACGACTCGATGCCCTGGCCGACGCAGCGCCGGGTGCAGCCATGGCGGTGTCTGACCGCAAGGACCGCAAGGAGTTCGCCGGTGCCGTGGTCGCCGACCTGACCGATGCCATCACCCGCATCGCTGCGCTGCAAATCGAGGTTCCCGCCCCACCCGAACGACCCAGCACCAAGAACGATGTCGGCGAGACCATTCTGTCTCGTCTCGACGGGTCCGCCTTTCAGGCGCCGCCCGGAATCGGCAACGACATCGTGCAGCGTATGGGGCGCTGGGCACAGTCGGTGACCGGCACCGCCAACATGCGGCTGCTCGTCAAACTGAACCCGCCCGACGAAGACGACGCCTGGCTCGCCGAAGTGCTGGCGCCCGGGGGACGCAGTGGCCTCGAGCCGGTCGAGGTGGCCATGGCCACGGCCAGCCAAACCAAGTCAAAGACGATCAACCGCCAGATCCAGCGGCTCGAACGGCTCTTTCCTGCACTGTTGCGTCCGGGCGGGCGCCGTCGTGGAGAGGTCATCCTGAGTCAGGACGAAGCCTGGCAACTCATGTCCGACATGGGCGACTCGCTGGTCACTGCCGGCTTCGACGTGGCGGTTCCGGCACTGTCCAAGAAGAAGACCGCCCCCACACTGCGTCTGACGACCGAGTCGACCGAGACCGTCGTTGGTGCGCAACAGCTCGCCGATGTTCGATGGTCCGCCGTGTTCGGCGACGTGGAACTCACCTCCGCCGAGATTGCGCAGCTGGCGTCGGAAGCTCGCCCCATGGTCAAGTCCCAGGGCGAATGGATCGAGCTCGACAAGGTAGATCTGGCAGCTGCGGCCGAAGCCCTCGCGGATCGGGCCGACAAGACCAAGATGAGCGGCGCCGAGATGTTGCGCCATGCTCTTGGGCTCGAGGGCAACCCGTTCGGCGGCCAGATGTCCATCGCCGGCCAGGGCTGGGCGGCTGACCTGTTGCGAAGCCTGAACACTCTGCCCGAAGAACCCGATGCATCGCCCGAAGGATTCGAGGGCGAGCTTCGTTCCTACCAAGCAGACGCCTATGCGTGGCTCATCTTCCTGGTCGAGGCCGGTCTGGGCGGTGTCCTGGCCCTCGACATGGGGCTCGGAAAGACCCCAACAACACTCGCATCACTGGGACCATCGCGGGTGCATGGCCCGGGTCTGGTCATTGCTCCCCCGGCGGTGGTCGGCAACTGGGCTACAGAGACCAAGAAGTTCATGCCAGAGCTGAAAGTACTGGTGCACCACGGTCAGAATCGCCGCAAGGGCAAGGACTTCCTGCAGGCAACCGAAGACACCGACATCGTGATCACCACCTACGGCACCGCGGTCCGCGACATGGACCTGCTCGAACAGGTGCGTTTCGGCAAGGCGGTCATCGACGAAGCTCAAGCCATCAAGAACCCGGCGGCCGAGACCAGCCGACAGCTGCGCCGCATCGACGCCCACACCCGCTTGGCACTGACGGGCACGCCCATCGAGAACGGCCTCGGTGACCTGTGGTCGATCCTCGACTGGGCAAACCCGGGGTTGCTCGGGCCACGCACACAATTCATCGCGCAGCTCAGTCCGGCAAAGAAGACCAAAGAGGCAAACGAAGGCGCGCTGCAGGCCCTGAACGGCATTCTGGTGTATCGCCGCACCAAGTCCGAACCAGAGATTGCGGCCGAGCTACCTGACCGCATCGACGAGCTCGATCACTGCGCCATGACGCCCGAACAGATCGGCCTGTACCAGGCGGTCATCAACAACCTCAGCGCCGAAACCGCCGCCGCCGACGTGGGTTCACCGAGCCGCAAGGGAGCGGTGCTCGCCGCTATCACTGCGCTCAAACAGATCTGCAACCACCCGCTGAACTACAACAGCGACGACGAAAATCTGGAGATACACGGCCGATCAGGCAAGCTGGCTCGACTCAACGAGATCATCGAAACCGTGTTTGCAGCCGACGAACGCATGCTCGTGTTCACCCACTTCGCATCGTGGGGCGAACGCCTGGCCGGGTATCTGACCGAGCGCACCGGGACCGAAGTGAACTGCTACCACGGCGGCCTGTCGCGAGGCGCACGCGACCGCATGGTCGAAGAATTCCAGTCTCGTGAGGGACCTGGGATTTTGGTGTTGTCTCTCAAAGCAGGTGGCACCGGTCTGAACCTGACCGCAGCCAGCCATGTCGTGCTCTTCGACCGGTGGTGGAACCCCGCAGTCGAAGACCAAGCACGTGACCGGGTATGGCGAATCGGCCAGACCAAAACGGTCATCGCCCACCGTCTCATCTGCCCTGGCACCATCGACGAGCGAGTCGAAGAAGTTGTGGCCGGCAAACGCGAGATTGCCAACATTGTGTTGCCCAAGTCCAGTTCGGTGGGCGATCTCGACAGTGCGCAGCTCCAAGTCGCACTCGGCCTGGATCCTGACCTGTTGCTCGATTACGAGGAGTCGCCCGATGAACTCGACTCCGACGAAACGGACGACGAAACCGAGGCCGAATTGACAGGAGCCCAAACATGAGTCGAGGAACCAACAACCGGGGCAACCAGGGTGGGGGCAACCACGGCGGTGGCAACCAGAACGGCACGAACAACCGCAAACGCAAGAAGAGCCGCAAGAAGCCCCGTCTCGATCCGGTCAAGTACTGGGGCGATGCCACCGCACTACCCGTGCGAGACGACTACACGTTGAAATCAACCGATCCCACTGCGGTGATTCGTTCGCTGGGCAAGGCGCCTATCCCCGGCAAGAATTCCGCGCCAGAGCTCTATTTCGAAGTCCTCTACAACCGTGCTGCCGGCCTGGCGCAGGCGTTGGCTTTCGCCGGTGGTCTGAACGAAGAACCGCCGTCCGACGAGATTGCCCAGTAGCAAACAACACCTCCGGCTCGGAGTCCACATGTATTCACGTCTCGCTCGATGGTGCTATCACCACCCATGGCAGGTAATCGGCACATGGGTGCTGATCCTGGTCGCGGCAGGTGGCGTCACCGGCGCCATCGGCACCGCCTACGACGGTAGTTTCAGCATTCCTGAATCCGAGTCGCGTGATGGCAGCGTGATTCTCGACGAATACTTCGGCGGTCTCGGAGGTGGCCAGGCTGGATCGATCGTGTTCGAAGCTTCTCAGGGCGTCACCGATCCGGCCGTGCAGTCGACCTTGACGGCTCTGTTCGACCAGGTTCGCGCAGATGCTGCGCCGGGTGGCGTCCTCGACGGCGTCGTTTTGCAATCGCCGTACGAACCTGGCGGCGAAACACAGATTGCGCCGCCGACCTCGGATCGAGCGGGCGAGATCGCCTTTGCTCGCCTGAGCATCAGTGCCGATGTCGACCAGACAGCAGCGGGCGAGATGGGTGTGCACATCAACGATCTCATCGAAGAAAGCAACGTCGAAGAAATCGACGGGGTTCGGGTCGAAGTCGGTGGGGCCATTTTGGGTGAGTTCGAGCCTCCAGAATCTGAGCTGCTCGGCATTTCGTTCGCCGTCGTGATTCTCATCATCGCCATGGGCTCGGTGATTGCCATGGGAACCACGATCGCCGTTGCCCTGATCGGCGTCGGCATCGGTGCACTCACCATTGGACTGGTGTCACATCTGCTGTCGGTGCCCGACTTCGCCACCACGATCGGCCTCATGATCGGGCTCGGTGTCGGTATCGACTACGCCCTGTTCATCGTGACCCGCTACCGAGAGGCGCTTCGTGAAGGCTTCGACCCCGAAGGCGCCACCATCGTGGCCCTCGACACCGCCGGTCGATCGGTCATTTTCGCCGGCGCGACGGTGGTGGTCTCGCTACTCGGCCTCTTGCTGATCGGCCTGTCGTTCATCACCGGACTCGGTATCGGCGCCGCGCTGACCGTGTCGATAGTGGTGACCTCGTCGGTCACCCTGCTTCCCGCAGTGCTCGGCTTGGTTCAGGAGCGAGTGAACATCACTCGCCGAGCCGGCATGGCAGGCGCAGTCCTGATGGCGCTCGGCCTGTTGGCTCTCGGTCTCGGCCAGGGACCGTTGTTCCTTGGCGTTGGCGCGGCGCTGACTATTGTGATCTTGCTAGCGGCGTATCTGCCGTTCGTCAAGGTCGAGGCGTTGCGCACCGCCCTTCCGCCCCGCAAAGAAGTCGACCCGCGAGACACCATCTGGTACCGCTGGAGCCACGCCATCCAGGGTCGCCCATGGCTCTATGCCATTGGTGCAACCACGCTGCTGGTCGTATTGGCATTGCCGCTGTTCAGCCTGCGACTCGGTTTCTCCGACGAAGGCAATTTCCAGGAAGAGACCACCACTCGACAGGCCTATGACCTGATCAGCGAGGGGTTCGGCCCCGGAGCGAATGGCCCGCTGCTCGTGGTGAGCGAGCTCAACTCGCCCGCAGACCTGGAGACGATGGGCCAGTTGTCGGTCGCCCTGAACCAGACCGAAGGCATCACGTTCGCTTCGCCGCCATTCCCCGACAACGCAGATAACCCGCAAGCAGCGATCATCCAGATCCAGCCCGACACATCGCCCCAAGACGAGGCGACAGAGAACCTGGTTTTCGATCTGCGAGACGATGTGCTGCCCGCCATCACCGGTGCTGCTGGTCTCGACGCCAAGGTAGCAGGAGCCACTGCAGCCAACATCGACTTCACCAGCTTCCTGGGCGGGCGAATCCTGCTGTTCTTCGGTGTGGTGCTGACACTCAGCTTCTTGCTGCTCATGATGGTGTTTCGCTCGATCATGGTGCCGCTCAAAGCGGTGATCATGAACATGCTGTCCATCGGCGCCGCCTACGGCATCGTCGTGGCCGTGTTTCAGTGGGGATGGTTCGGCGGGGTCTTCGGTGTCGAAGGCGCGCCTATCGAGCCGTTCATCCCCATGATGATGTTCGCCATCTTGTTCGGCTTGTCGATGGACTACGAGGTGTTCATCCTGTCGCGCATGAAAGAAGAGTTCGAACGCACCGGTGATTCTCACAACTCGGTCGCCGATGGGTTGGCCAAGACAGCTCGAGTGATCACGGCCGCGGCGGCAATCATGACCGTCGTGTTCGGCAGCTTCGTGTTCGAAGATGACCGCATCATCAAACTCTTCGGCTTGGGCCTGTCATCGGCGGTGCTCATCGACGCATCGATCGTGCGAATGTTGTTGGTGCCGTCGACCATGCAGCTACTGGGCGACAAGAACTGGTGGCTCCCCGCATGGCTCGACCGCCTCCTGCCCGACCTGAACGTCGAAGGCGGTCATCATGAACCGCCAGCCAGGGTGACCAACATTCCCCCTGACGATGTCGACGCCAGAGAAGCGGCGCTCGTCTGAGCAGAGACTCTGACAATTCGGGTTGCTCCCGCGCCCCGCAGCGCTACGCTTTGCCGTTCCAATGAGGGGCTATAGCTCAGTTGGTAGAGCGCTTGTATGGCATACAAGAGGTCGGGAG
>ENA-ORXM01004173-ORXM01004173.1-marine-metagenome-genome-assembly--contig:-NODE-4173-length-13089-cov-3.232017_pt1 | contig 13089 bp, 6 predicted proteins | sample MGYA00237867_ERZ511480 | MGnify/ENA primary metagenome ERZ511480 (study PRJEB26309, sample SAMN06266103) | marine metagenome | isolation source: Algal blade | place: United Kingdom:Sidmouth, United... | reverse complement strand
ATAATTGTGGAATCTATGCTTCCGTTACTCCAAATAAAGGAATAAGGGGCAACACCACCTAGGGTAACTGCTGAGGCAGTACCATCATTAAGTCCCGAACAACTCAGAGGCGTTGATACTGGTGCTAAAACGGGATCTGTTGTAGTCGTAATCATAATTTCACCGACATTATCACCTCCTAAATTACCAAAACCACCATCCAATTGAATGATATAAGGCGTGTTTGGTGATAAACCTGTATAGGTTTGCGACCAGTTGAAGGGCTGTACATCGCAACTCGTAAAAGTTTGACAATCGACTAAAGTATCTGGATTGTTGTCACAAGGGGTATTGTCTTGGAATAGTGAAATGTTGAAACCATCGGTTGGTGTGATTCCTAAAATACAATTTCCATTAGAAACCGCATTAATAATACTTAGAGTTACATCACTACCATTGCAGTCAGAAACAAAGTAATAGTAGACCGAATTCTCTGGATTATCTCCTTCCGAGCATTCAAAATAACCAGGTGCACCGCCCGATACATTTTCACCATTGGCTCCTGCCGTATTGAAACAATAAGGCACATTGGGTAACATTGGAATAGCCAAAGCATCCAAACAGTCGTCAAAACCACAACCTTCAGAAATACACAATTCATAATCTTCTCCATCGTCATCACCATCTTCGTTGAAGACTTGTAACCAAACTGTTGAGCCAGGTGTTGCTGCTACTTGGAAAGAAACATCGCTAGAAAAACCTCCTTGATCGCAATCAATTGGCGCGAGGTTATTACAGGTTCCTGTGTAGGCAATTACGGTTAATTCGGAGAAGTCCCCTAAAATACCACCACCAATATTATCGTCATTTCCTTCAATAACTGCATTTCCAGAAGTAGGCATCGTAAATTGATACCAAGTATCGCCACAGTTGCCACCACAACCTTGTGCAAAAGCTGGATTGTAAGTGATGGTTGGTAAGCCATAATTTAATTGAGAGAAAGTACCATTTGCATTTAGGCAAGATTCAGATTGAACCGTTAAGGTAATGGCACTATCACAAGCATTGTTGGTCGGTTCGGGGTCACCTACTACGCCTGTTCCGTAACTTGGGTGTATGTCTTCTATCGTAATGTTGAAGGTTCCTTCAATAACAAATCCAGAACCATCAACTTGAATGAAATAAACATTACCAGGAATCAAACAAGTTGCTTCTATATTTTCTGTAATTAGAGCGGTAGGGAAGGTTGAGCTTTCTATTTGTGATAATGCTCCAGTACAGCCGTTGTTGGTAGAGGAGAATACTCGAACTTCTGGATCCATACCTAAGAATAGGTTAGTGGAGACCACATCAATTTCAACCCGACCAGAAGGTGGTGCTGTAAATTGATACCAAACCGTATGCGTAGCATAAGCACCAACTCCAGGTTCGCCCAATTCTACATTGGCACAAACATTAGATTCATTGGTCAAGGTTTGTGCTGTGTTGGGAACGCCAAAGTTATAGGCATTACAAATATCATTATTATAAGGGAAATTACTCGTTCCTCCATCGTCTCGAACTTCTAAGGTAAACCAGCCATCTTCGTCTCCAAAAGCACCATTTGCACCATCGACTTGCAAGAAATACAAGCGACCAGGTTGTAAACAATCTACACTTAAAGATTCATCTTTATTAAAAATATCATAATCGCTATCTACTTCCAAGAAAGGACCTGAACAAGTGTTATTAGGAGAATAATAAAGGGCTAATTGCAAATCAATTTCGTCACCAATATTATTAGGATCATTTTGAGCATCAATGGTAACATTTCCAGAAGCAGGAGCTATAAAGGTAAACCAGACTGTTTTGTCAATGCTAAAGGCAGAGGGCGTCGGTTCGCCAGTCTCCGTATCCGAGCATAGGTTGGTATAATCAATGTTATTATTAATAGAACCTCCATTAGGAACGACTCCTAAAGGTTCTGCATTACAGAGTATATTATAGGGCGGTCGATAACCTGCGCCATCGTCTTGCACTTCAATTTGAAAATAGCCTTCTAAGTTTAGAATAGAACCATCTACTTGCACCCAATAACGTTGCCCTGGATATAGGCAAGTTACACTAACATCGGCATCAAAACTAAAGAGCGGATCAGCATCGCCATTTTCTAACAAAGACATATTACCCGTACAAGTTCCATTGCTCGATTCGTAAACGGCTAATTGCAAGTCAACTGTATTTCCAACTCCTGCTGGATCCGATTCTACAGAAATACTTACATTGGCAGTTGTATTAATTCCTGGATGATTGGGGGCGACAAAAGAAAACCAAACGGTTTGCTCGATTCCAAAAGGACTTGGCTCACCTGGTTCTACGTCAGCACAGAAATTATAATAATTAGTACCATTAATAAGAGAACCACCAATAGGAACAAGACCTAAATTTTCATGTTGACAAATTAAATCATTCGTTGGGATAGGAACGGCTGTAGCCGCAGAAATGCTAATGTCAAAATAGCCTTGAACATCTAAGAAGGAACCATCTACCATTACATAGTAGGTTCTTCCTGCTTCTAAGCAAGGAACATTTAAACTTTCGTTGAATAAATCAAGGAGTGAATAGCCACTTTCTACCTCTGTTAGTGTTCCTGTACATAGATTATTACTAGACTCAAAGACCGCTAACTGTATGTCAATGGCATCTTGATTGCCAAAAGGCCAGGGTAGGCTAGAGGTCGCATCAATATCTACAGCATAAGGTCCACCCGTGGCTGGTGTGGTAAAAGAATACCAAACGGTCTGATCGGTTCCAAAGGCAGAGGGTGTTGGATCACCCAAGTCGTCTGCACAAAGGTTTTGTTGGTTGGTTACCCCAACAGTTCCTGCAAAAGGATTTCCTAAAGCAATGGCATTACAAATAGAGTCATTAGGCGCAACAGGAATAGAAGGAATTTCGGTAATTGTAAGATCAAAATAACCTTCTTCTCCTTCTAAGATAGCAGGTGGCGCACCATCCACTTGTATGTAATAAATTTCACCTGGAGTTAGACAAAAAACATCTAAGTCTACATCGTATAATAAATCATCTCCACTAACAAATTCTCTCCAAGGTCCTGTACAACCTGGCGTTTCCCAAACGGCAATTTGTAAATTAATAGGATCTGTACCACTTAGGATGGGGTCAGAATTCATATTGATATTTACATTTCCAGTAGAAGGCGCAACAAACGTATACCAAACGGTTTGATCTGCGGTAAAACCAGAAGGTTGTGGTTCGCCTGTAGCTGTTGCACAGAAGTTGTTTTGAGAGCCATGGCTGGTAATGGGAGTAGTTCCGACAGAACCACCTGTTGGGTCACCCAAGGCGAATGCATTACAAGGATCGTCGTAAGGCGAAGCCAAATCTCGTGGATCTCCATAGACCTCAATGTCAAAAATTCCAACCTGCAAATCAGGATCAATTAAAGAACCTTCTCCATCGACCAAGATCCAATATTCACGTCCAGGAATTAAACATTCTACTTCCATGTCTTCGTCCCAAAGAACGCCAATGCCACCATGTTCGGATTTTACTTCTGTAGGAACGCCTGTACAAACCGCTCCTGTTAAATCATAAACCGCAACTTGTAAATCGATATTATCACTACTAAATAAACCACCGTTGTCTAAACGAATTTCAACCTTACCAGAAGGTGGAGCAATAAAGGTATACCAAACGCCTTGGTCATTTCCCCAATTGGCTGGAATTGGTTCAAAAATATTGTCTGCACAATAGTTATTTTGGTCATTTAGACCAACTGTGCCCCCTGGTGCAGGTTGTCCAAGTGGGATCGCATCACAAATTAAGTCGTTAGGAGCAGGAAAAATACCACCATCGGTAATGGTAAGGTCAAAAATTCCATCCACATTTAATGGTGAACCATCGACCATAACCCAATAATTTTCACCAGGGGTTAAACACTTTACATCCATAGATTCACCAAACAAACCAGGCGTATAGTCAGAAGCAATAAAATTAACAACACCTGTACAAACTCCTGTGCTAGTCTCGTAAACAGCCAATTGCAAATCAATAGGATCATTAGACAAAGGCAATAAAGGATCGCTATCTGCTTCTATCATAACATGCCCAGAAGGAGGTGCTTGAAAACGAAACCAAACGGTTTGGTCAGATGCCCATGCTCCAGGATTGGGGTCGTTAATATTCGTCGCACAAACATTAGAGCGGCTTAGGTTAGGCGTTGCCACAGAACCTCCATTCGGAACGGCACCTAAGAATTCAGCATCACAAATTTCGTCTCCTGCTTGCAGGATTCCTCCATCGACGACTTGTATTCCAAAAAAACCTTCTTGACCACCATTGTTAATAATATTTGTTCGTTCACCATCTACTAATATAAAATAAGTAGTATTTGGACTTAAACAATTTACCGTCATATCTTCATCGTTCAATAAACCAAAGCCTTGATACTCTTCGTCGATCAAATTTAAGGTGCCTGAACAGGTTCCGTTGCTAGACTCGTAAATGGCTAGTTGTAAATCTAAATCATCTCCAAAATTTTGAGGATCGCTATCAGCTTGAATATCAATGACAGCAGAAGGGAAAGTACCTGTTGTAAACTGAAACCAAACGCCTTGATCGTTATTACCACCCCAAGGATTTGGATCACCAATATTATCAGAACAATAATTGCCATAATTGCTTAGTCCACTGTTGCCAAGGGTAGAACTAGAGTTGAGCGTACCTAGATTGATGGCATTACAAATTGTATTGTAAGCACTACCTGGTAAGTTAAAACTACCTGTTGCTGTAATGGTGAAATTTACATTGGCGGTGCTAGAACCTCCAACCGCAAGGCTGTAGGTGATTGCATTCCCAGGTGTAGGCGTTGCAAAGTTTTGGCAAATTTGCTCCAAACAACTTTGATTCACTACACAAGCAGCACCATCGTCTTCAAAAGCTCGTAAGCATATTTGCAAATTAGCGGGATAGGTATTGGCACAGTTAAACGTTTCGTTGTACTGTGTATTGGGTGGGTTGGTAAAACAAATACCTCTTCGAGGATAAGTCGTATATCCTTGTCCCGCAACTTCTACTCGCCAATGAGGTTCTGGTGCACCACCAAAAAAACCATCGGTACAGGTAGTCGTAGAATTACCACTATTGATGCGTACGGTTAAAGTAACTTGGGAAAATAAAGTAGGACTACAGCATAAAAACAATAAGGTGCTGAGTAGGGAAGTCGATAATATTTTCATAACAAATGTTCTAACAAAAATACAAGTGTAATTTTGATGATGGATATTGGTATCAGAGACCCACTAATTGATGCTGTGCAAGACGTTTGAGATTGACAATTTAAACTCTATTTTACTTATTGAGGAACTATTCTAATCTTGAATAAGTTATATTCCGCTTTTTATCAACTGGATTACTTATGTTGCACAACAGGAGTAATTTGAAAAATGAGTGTCCTTGATTTTTCTATTCTAATAACTAGCGAATATACTAAAATAAAACGATATATCTTAGGATTCATTGCAGTGTAGAAGGTAGAATGATGATAATTTAACTGTCTGGTTGGTCTTTGTAGAACGAAGACTAGGAGTTGTTTGTGATAATAACAGGGCTATTAGCATAAAAAAAGAGCAGATACATTTTATAGTATCTGCTCTAATCGCTTTGTTTGATTGACAATTGTGCTCAGTTTTTGAGTTATTAGAGAACCATAGTTTGTTTCTTTAATAGCTAGTTAATGTTTACATTTAATGGACCTGTCCAGCTTGTAGGAGTACCATCTTTGCAAATCGAACGGACATAAAAGTCGTAATCTCTATTTCGTGTTAGGGGACCATAAAACACGGTTACACTCGTTGCTGCACTGTTTACTGTTTCTATGTTTCCAGAGGTAGGAGAACTTCCATTACTAACCAAATTAAGTTCATAATCACTGTTGCCACCATTGTCCTCCCAAGTACATTCTGCTCCAAATGGTCGAGAAAGACTATCTCTAACGATTGAAAAAGATAAATTAGATGGCGGGATACAAATATTAAAATTTTCAGAGGCATAATGCGTCAATGGCCCTGCCCAGTCACTCCAACCTAGTGTGTTATTACAATAGCCTCGGACATAAAAATCATAGACTTTCCCTTGCTCTAATACCATATCCCTGCTGCTTGTATTGTTAGTCGTAATTTTCTCACCTGCACTTGCCGATGTTCCTGTAACTCCATAACTCATTTCGTAATAAGAGGTGCTAGTAGTGTTATTATAATTATTCCAAATTAATCCAAAATAACCATTAAAATTTAAACCATGTGGTGGCTCACAAAAATCTCCGAAATTTAATAAAACAGCATTGGACCAAGATATAACAGATAAGTCGCTGAGTGTAGCATAAATATTAAAAGTATAAATGCCTCCAGATTCAATAGAAAGCTCACTGATTGTTTTGGTAATCGTGCTGGTTTCTGTGGTTGTAAAATCTCCTCGATGACTAGAATTAGAATTACTATAGATTATTTCATAATATTGGATGTTTTGATCAGAAGCCGAAAAATTAAAAATGAGCTCATTATTTGATTTGGCTACTGAAAAAGAGGTGATTTCTGTACCTTTTGGCTCCTCTTTTTGACAAGCAGTTAGACATAGTATTCCTATTAAGAGAAGGTAGATAGATTTAGGTGAAAAACGCATAAGTGTAATGATTGTTTTAGTAATGTTGATTTTAAGTCTAAATAAAGAACTATAAAACTAGTGCTTTCTTTTTGCATATCCAATTGATAATTAGGAATTATAAATTGGATTAAGATTAAGTTACCTTAACTAACTTTTAAACTAGCCACTTCTTCACACACCCCTGATAATAAGGAGCCTAATTGAACCTGCCCAATGCGGACACGAATCAACCTCAAAGTAGGAAAGCCAACGGCTGCACTCATTTTTCGAACTTGTCGAAATTTGCCTTCGGTAATCGTAATAGAGAGCCAACTAGTTGGACCATGTCTTGGATCTCTAATTTTTTTTGTTCTTGAAGGAAAATTGGGAGCAGTTTCTAAATGCCTTGCTTTACAAGGCAATGTTGTATATTTTTTGCCTCTAATACTTATTTCAATACCTTGCTTTAATTGCTCTATAGCTTGTTGATTTATACTACCATCGACTTGGATATAATATTCTTTTTCGATGGTTTTGCTGCGAACTAGTTCACTTACTTTTCCATCTGTTGTGAGTAATAATAGCCCTTCAGAGTCTTCATCTAGACGTCCAATTGCCATGATCCCTTCAGGAAAATCATGCAGTTCTCCCAGCAGTTTTTTATTTTTTCGTTTGGTTTGATTGTTAACAAATTGAGATAAATAACCTAAGGGCTTGTGTAGAAGAAAATGACGATGTTGCATGCTGTTTTTTTGAAAAATATTTATTTAGGTTTAGGTATTGGAATATAAGTGTCATCTTCGGGGACCATGGGGAATTCTTTGTCTTCCCAATCTTTTTTTGCTTCTTGTAGTCGTTCTTTACTGTGCGATACAAAATTCCAAAGAAGGTAATGTTCTTTGGGTAAAGCTTCACCTCCAAATAACAAAACTTGAGTGTCAGCCTCCAAGCAAATTTCACAAGCTTCGTCTGTTTTACTAATTAACATTTGACCAGCTTTAACGGTTTCTCCTTGATCGGTAATGGCTCCTTTTACAATGACAAAAGCTACTTCTCCTTTTAGTTGATTTTTAAGGTTGATAGTGGTTGCTTTTTTGGTGTGTATATCGACCATGAATAAGGGAGAATAACCTTGTAGGGGAGCTGATTTTCCGAAGGCATTTCCTGCCACTAGTTTAAAGGTAAGCCCATCTTCTTTCCAAGTTGGAATTTCAGTATTGTGGTAATAATCAAATCTAGGATCAATTTCTTCTTTATCTTTAGGCAAAGCAACCCATATTTGATAGCCATGCATTATAAATGTTTCTTTTGTGCGCCTATTTGAAGGCGTTCGTTCGGTATGGGTAACACCGCTTCCAGCTGTCATGAAACCTACATCTCCAGGAGAAATGATTTGTACGCTTCCAATACTGTCTCGATGTTCTATCTCTCCCTCAAAAAGATAAGTCAGAGTACTTAATCCAATGTGAGGGTGCTGATCTACATCAACATATTTTCCGTTGCCTAATTCCGTAGGTCCCATGTGGTCTATGAAGGTAAAAGGACCAACTTGACGTTTTTTTCGAAAAGGTAATAATCGCCCGACCATAAAATTACCAAGGTCGGCTTGTCGTTCATTGATCAGTAGTTTGTTGTTTGCCATAACAGATCTGTTTTGTAGATGGATGGATTTGCTTATCTTTAAGTAAATAGCGAGACAAAGATATAGTTTTTTATTGGAGAAATTAGAAACTTAATGAAGGGGGAGTGGATTGAAAACATACGATTGTATTTTAAGAATATAAATACTGTTTCAACAATTGTAGCAAAAAATTGGTTATAGAATTATAATTAATAACAATAGAAACGTAAAAAAATAAATTAATAACAATGAAACAATCTCCCGCAACTCCAATCGAATTTTCTTGTGGTGCTGTTATGAAAAATAAATTTATGTTGGCTCCAATGACCAATACGCAAAGTCATGAAGATGGTCAACTTTCTGAAGATGAATTGAATTGGTTAAGAATGCGAGCAGAAGGTCAGTTTGGTTTGGTGATGACTTGTGCAGCACACGTACAAGAAATCGGCAAAGGTTTTCCAGGGCAGTTAGGAATTTTTTCGGACAAGCATATAGATGGACACAAAAAGTTGACCACTACGATTAAAAAGCATGGTAGCTTGGTGGTCTGTCAATTACATCACGCAGGAATGCGTTCTCCTGCAGAATTACTTGAAGGGAAAGCTGTTTGTCCTTCTGATAATAAAAAACAGGATGCTCGTGGTTTGTCTTTAGAAGAAGTAAAGGCACTTCGAGATGCTTTTATTCAGGCAGCTATTCGAGCCAAAGAAAGCGGTTATGATGGTGTAGAAATTCATGGAGCACATGGTTATATTTTAACGCAGTTTTTGAGCGCAGAAATTAATCATAGAACAGATGAATATGGAGGGAGTCTAGAGAATAGAGCACGCATTTTATTTGAAATTGTAGACGCTGTAAGAACGATTTGTGGTGCCCGTTTTTTATTGGGGGTTCGACTATCGCCAGAACGATTTGGAATGGATTTGTTAGAGGTTAAAACCATTTGTCAACGCTTGATAGAGGAAGGAAGAATTGACTTTTTAGACATTTCCTTATGGGACTCTTTTAAAAATCCAGAGGAAGAGAAATTTCAAAATAAATCTTTGTTAGAACATTTTACAGAGCTTGATTTTAAAAAAGTAAAATTTACCGTTGCTGGCAATATCAAACGAGCAGAGGATGTTCATAAAGTATTGGATGCAGGAGTAGATTTTGTCACGATAGGACATTCGGGAATTTTACACCACGACTTTCCTGTTAAAGTAATGGAAGATGCTAATTTTATACCCACTTCAATACCTGTTTCTAAAGAATATCTTCGCAAAGAAGGTTTGGGAGAAGACTTTATAACTTACATGACTCAATGGGATGGTTTCGTAGAAGAAGCATCCTAGGCAGTTTAAAATAAACCCATGATGATAACTCGAATACTAGTAATCTGCTTGCTATTAATTTTTTGCGTCCAAGTGAAAGGACAACAAGAGCTATTAAAAAAGGATTATCAGTTTGTTTCTTATGATAATATACCAACTTGGAAAGGGCTAGCCTCAAATTGGAATCATTCCAAAGCTAAGATTCACCTTTTTGATGTTGAAAAATACAAAGGACATGGAAATTATGTTTGTAATGGATTAAAAACAGGGCTTCGGTTTAGTCAGTTCAAAGAATTGGTACGACATCCTAATAAGCGAGTGTATCTGCCAATTTTTTTGTACGATTTACGTACGTTGCCTATTCAAAAAGGAGAAAAAACGTATACTTGGGCGGTACGATTGGAGGATTATAATTATACCGATGACCGTTTGTCTATGGAACAAGATTTTGTTCGTTTGATGCAAGCTGTAGAGGAATATATTCAGATGCAAATTCCAAATGCTGGACAAGGAATAGCGATTTTAGCAAGCCCTAGTGCTTCTCTACCTAACTTGACAATTAGAACAGGTGTAGAACGTGCAGGTTATGCTACGATGACTTTGAGTGAATTGATTGCTTCAACCAAAAATGTTACTACAAAAAGGTCTCAGAATTTAATAAAACAGACTAAAAACCCTTTGGCGGCTACTGTTTTGAATGAAGGAACAGCCGTTGGTTATTTAAAGTTTGTAAAGCAGGGTAGTGAAGATCAAGTGAAGAGTAATTTTAAACATATTTTATTGTATCAAAGTATTCCTTATCGAGTGCCTATTGCTAATGGAATTCTTACTTTAGAACCTCAAACACCTTTCTCACATATCAATCTTTTAGCCAAAAACAGAGGGACGATTAATGCTTATTTTAAGACTCAATTGCCAACTGATTTTTTAGCTCAATATGAAAATAAATTGGTTAAAATAAGTTGTGAAAAAGAAAGAGGAGAAAACACATTTTTAATAGAAAAAATCTCCAAAAAAGCAGCTGAAGCACATTGGTTCAAGCAACAAAAATTAAAGATAACAATACCTAAACCTGATTTATCGGTGACTTCTTTTTCTCACTTTAAAACAGGAGCTAAATCAGTTCAAAATGTGACCTGTATAGGGGCAAAAGCAAGTAATTATGCTTTGTTATATCATGAATTCCCAGAATGCACTCGACTTGGCTTTGCAATACCTTTTTACTTCTATTTTCAAACCATTCGATCTTGTGGTGCCGATCAATTAATTAAGAAATTACTAGATAATAAGAAAAGTTGGTCTGCTGAACAAATAGAGAAAACGTTAGAGGATATTCGAAACAAAATTACAAATGCAACATTAGAAGCGGCTGTTTTTAATGAATTAGAGGTGATTTGTACCCAATATTATAAAGGAAAAAAGGTGCGTTTACGCAGTTCAACCAATTGTGAAGACTTGCCTGAATTTAATGGTGCTGGATTATATGTATCCAAAGGCTTTTGGGAAGGTAGCGAACGAGCAATTGTTCAGAAAAAGATATTGGAAGTTTATGCCTCTTTGTGGCTAACTCGTGCTTTTGAAGAACGTGATTTTTTTGGAATTGACCATCGCAAAGCAGCCATGGGAATTTTGATTAACGAAGCCTTTCCTAATGAATATGCCAATGGTGTTGCCTTGACGTTGCCTAACCAAACAGGAACGCCAAGTATTCATATTAATACACAATACGGGGAGCTATCGGTCACTAATCCTGAAGGTGTTGAAGTGCCAGAAGTGATTTATTTTCGACAATTTGATAGTAAGTGGTATGTAACAGAATCTAAGTCTTCTGTACAAAATATCTTTGTTGATGATCCTGCTTTGACACCAGTGGTGCGTCAATTGCAAAAAGCTTGTGTGAAAATTGATGTTTTGTTACGAAAAAAGATTGCAGCCCCCCAAAACTATGGTGTAGATGTTGAATTTAAAATCATGAAAGAAGGAACGGAATTTAAACTATACATCAAACAAGCTCGATTGTTAAATGTTACCTTACCAGAGTAGATTCTGGCAAAAAATAAAAGATATTTATATAGAATGCGTTTTTAATAGCTTGTCTTATCTGTTTAGAAAACTCAGTATTTGGAATGTTTTTTTGAGCTTTTTCATTTTTGGTTTATAGAATTGAAGAAAAGTTTTAGCCTACCCAAATGCCATTTTTAAAAAGCTGAAACCATTTTTCAATAGTCTTCGAATCATAGAGTTTTAGTTTTGCAAAGATCTCTTTTGAAAATTCAATAGGAGCAATGCCATTTGCTGTTATAATATTAAATTTTTACTTAAGCGAGGTTGAGATGGCCTCGTATTGGAAACAACTTTCTTTTTTAGTGGTATTATTTTTTTTAATAATAATCTTAATACAGGCTAGTAGTTGGTATCTTTTTTATAGCTATTACCTTGAGGCTGGTATTGAGGCTTATTACTTTGGCAAGGGAGAACTTGGGAGTAAAACAATAGGTGGTTTGTTAGAGGTTATAATTCCTCATTTAGCTTCTCAAGCGATCGTTTTATTTTTACTATCTCATTTTTTAGTTTTGTTTAGTGGTAAAAAGAAACTTCATGATCAAGTAGCCATAGGTTTATTAGTTTCAGCATTTTTAAATATTTTTGCTGGACCCTTAGTGCTAATGACAGGTATTGGCTATATTAAAATTTTTACTTATATTTTATTTCAAATATTTTTTACCTTATCTCTTTATTTAATTTTTAAATCTTTTATATTTAGCCACTTCAAATCTGAAACAAAAGTTTCAAGAGTGTCGCTATAATAGAGGTTTTTATCAAAATCAACTAGCACATATTGTATATTGTTTGTTTTTAAAAATTTTAGTGCAATATCCTTTGGCATTGAAAAGACAGCGGTGGCAGAAGCATCAAGCTGTGTGTTATCGCCATTACTAATAAGGGTCACACTGAGCCAATGGCTTACAAAGCGACCAGTTTTTGGGTTAACAATATGAGTTAAACTTTTTTTTCTGTAATTGCCACTGGTTGAAACTGCGAGTCTTGGACCTTTACTGGTAAATGACAATAGGTTTATTTCAGCTAGGGGGCTTTGAATAAATATTTTACAAGTCCCAATACAGCCAATGTCACCACTGGCAGAAACTTGTGCACGCTCAATGTTATTATTTTTGAGCCATATTAATGATTGATCGACAGCAAAGCCTTTGGCCATACCACCCAAGTCAATTTTAGATTTATTTTTAAGTTTTAATGAGTTTCCATCTAGGTTAAAATTAGCTTGAAAGTTAGGGGTTTGGGTTTTGAGTAATAAATGCTCATGGTTGTTTCTGGCTGAGATCGTTTTTTTCCCAGTAAAAATATTAAAGTAACCGTTAGTTTTTTTATATAGGCTTATAGACTCATTGAAGGCGAGTTGGGTTATATTAGATAAGGTAACTGTTTTGCCAGAGTTAAGTAAGCTGACCTCTGAGTTTTTTTTGTAAGTAGAAAGCATATCATCTATACCGCGAAATTTTTGAAAAACCTCTT